>Ga0214921_10003487_pt1 | contig 23975 bp, 32 predicted proteins | sample LL1505_MetaG_FD_177992 | JGI IMG/M metagenome (GOLD analysis project Ga0214921, IMG submission 177992) | Freshwater microbial communities from Lake Lanier, Atlanta, Georgia, United States - LL-1505 | ecosystem: Environmental > Aquatic > Freshwater > Lake | place: USA: Georgia | collected...
TCAAATTGGTTGATGAGGCTATAGCCAATTCAAATATATGTAAAGCAGAGGAAATTGTTGGGACTCTGCCATCAACCAAACCAATTTTTTAGTTCTTTTAATAATTTATCTCATTAGAAGAAAATACTTCTAGTAAGATTTAATGTCCTCGTAGCTCAGTTGGATAGAGCATCTGCCTTCTAAGCAGATGGTCACAGGTTCGAATCCTGTCGAGGACACCATTTCTAAATGATTAGATATCCAATTCATAACATGATTCTCATAACAAAAATAGATGATTCTTTTTCTCTCTCTTATATGAAATATGAGGGGCTTGACACGCAGCAATTCATCAAGTATGGTCTTGAGGTCTGGGAAGTAGCCCAGTTCCTCGGCGGTAACTAAATATATGAAAGTACAATTGACGAAAGTAGCGCAGGGCATACTCAATCAGATTATGTCTGCGGATGCAGTAGGGATAGAACACGGAATAAATATTCAACGAGTCTCTGTTGATGATATCTTAATATCTAGCAAAGGGATTCAATTTTCACTTGATGATGATGATTTTTCTGAAATCTCAAATGAGACTCTCAACAAAGCTTACATCAAAGATAATGTCATAATCATTGACGACAAAGATCACCAAGATAATGAGTATGGTGATATAACTATTACCTTGTATAGATTTTCTAAGTTCGCCGCGCTTTAATTTCAAATATAAAAAGTATATGACAATCACTACACTAACAACTCGCGGACAAAAGATCTCAAATCAGATCGTTTCTGCGGATGTAATTGAAATCAATCAAGGGCCATTTAGTTTCACTGCACTCACTGAGAGCATCCTCACGGAGGAAGATAAGATTGTACTTAAGTACGAGGTGGACGGCGAAATGTGCAATCACGAAATAACAAACGATATGCTAAATAATGCACACGTTGAAGATGGACACATTGTATTCGCATGGGCACATCAACTGAGTATTTCTCTATATAAGCTCTCCGTCGTCAACGCAGTCGAATAATTAATTTTTAAATAAGTAGAAGTAAAATAAGGGTAATGAGTATACTCTAGATTGTCTGCTAGGGTAGGTCAGTCAGTGTTATTCATCTCACAAAGCCTGTCCCGTAACTCATAAAATCGGGGTCTTCTATTTATTTTTTTTCTTTCTAATAAAAAACCAACATGCACATCGAAGAGGATCAATCAATAATTTTTATACTTACTTTATTATTCTTTGGGATGCTATTGATTAAGACTCCCGCAGGGTTTGCATTGATTGGAATTTCTTTATTTTTTCTGTATAAAAAGCTCTCCGGTAGCTAGTATATAGTGTATGTCATTAACTGATACACTAAATAGTACTGCCGGTCGTTTCACCACCCTAGTTGTAGGTTCTAAGAAGGAGAACACTAAGTTCTGCGCTCAGATCCTATCTGCTTCTGCGAAGACTGTTTCTTTCTATGATGTGAATGCTGACGCTGATCGTCGCGTTCCTGTTAGTAAGATTCTTTCTGTTAAGTCCGGCAAGATTCAATACGCTAAGGCGTAATAGTAAAGATAACAACAGCCCATTAGTTAAATACTAGTGGGTTTTTTTGTAATTGGGGATTTGCATAATGGTAGTGCGGGAGCCTTTGAAGCTCTTTGTAGGGGTTCGATTCCCTTATCCCCAACCAAATAATAAAGACCAGCCTCCTCAATACAGGGGGCTTTTTTATTGCCTAACATTGTTAATTTCATTCTTAAATATTAGAAATAATACCAGCAAATAAGAGAAATAATGCCTGACTCTTTTTAAATATAGGGGGGAGATAGATGAGAAGAGAATAGATTTGTCAAGGATTATTTTTGATTATGATTATAATTATTATTAAGAGTTGCAGAAAAAGGGCACCCCGCCAGCCGCAACTGTCAGGCGAAAAGAATCTGAAGAAAAAGCGAAAAAGGACTTGCGCTGGATCTGATCATCGTCCAAGGTATGTCCCGTCAGATAACACTTAACACTAACACTTCACTCATGAACGAAATCAACGTCACTCCCGAAGAAACCTCATTCACTCCCGCGACCGACAAGCTTGACTATTCTGTCGAGACGGTCTCGCTCCTCACTCCTGAAGGCGAGCATTCCGGCTGGATGGCTAACCGCCGCACCGATACCAAGGCCGTGTTGGGCGTTTGCACTGAACGCTACACGCTGGTCCAGAACTCCTCGCTGATCGAAACCGTCGAGACCGCATTCGCGGACAACAAGCTTGGCGAGTTCAGCCGCAAGGCTTACGTCGAACGCGACGGCGCTCGCGTCTATGTCCAGTACGACTTCAAGAACCAGTTGGTTAAGTTGCCCAAGGTGGGTGACGAGCTTGGTTTGCGCTTGGTTCTCAACAACTCGTTCGACCGCTCCTGTCGCGTCTCTTTCGAGATGGGCATGCTCCGCCTTGTCTGCACCAACGGTCTCAAGAGCCTCTCCAATGAGTTTTGCCTCACTCAGAAGCATTCGGACAAGCTGGACGTTTCGCGCCTTGTGGACGTTGTCTCAGGAGCCGTCGAAGGCTTCAAGGATAGCACCAGCGTTTTCAGCCGCTTGGCTGAACGCGCCATCAAACACGATCAAGGGTATTCCATCCTCGACAACCTGACCAAGGCCAAGGTCATTGCTGACCGCAATGTGGACAAGGTCAAGCTCATCTGGAACGATCCTTCTCACCGCGAGGACAAGTCCCGCAACCTCTGGAGCCTGTACAACGCCGTGACGCAATTCACCAGCCATCAGGTTGAACCCACCAGCTATGAACTCGCGCAACGCATCAACCGGGGCACGTTGGTTGCGCTCAACAAGGCCAGCCTGATCGAGGCGGACTTCAAGAAGCTGGTCACCGCCGTCGCCAAAAACTAAGGCCAGATCGCCAAATAGAAGCAGCACGGGGCATCCTACGGGGTGCCCCTTTTCGCGTCTCCAGACAGTTGCCCCAACCGGGGTGCCTACTTCTCGCAACTCTTTTTCCTTTGATTTCCTATGGGGATGAATTACTATTTCCTCGTATGAAAAAGCGAAAGACAGTCGATCTGGAATCGGTGAAAGAAAAAGTTAATCACTTCTTTACTACTAGTAAGAATGAGGCAACTATCCAACGCAGAACTCTTCAGTTCTTTGTAACTGATCTATTGATGGAAGCAAAGCAATATAAAGGCTTTAACTATTTACATAAGCACCATGTCGAAGAAGGAATGACCTATGGAGTCGAATGGAATGAAGCTGGCGACAAGGCTACATTTAAAGACGAATCAAGAATTTTCTTTCATTAAGCTCTAAATATTAAAAAGATTAACCGCAAATAAGCCAAATAAGCCCTGATTTAGTAATTAGGGCTCTTCTGTTATACAATTAAGTAATCATAGACAGTTGCAAGAAACGGGGACCCCGAAACGCGCAACTCTCGAAAGAATTTGCACAAAAACGCTTGCAATGATTCACGCCTTGGCCTACCCTTTCCACGATGAACTTTGACTATGCTCTTGCCTTCGTTGGTGGCCTTTCCGCGCCCAGCAAAATGCCCTGCCGTTCTTATTCTATTCCTGCAAAGTATTGTAAAACAGGCGGTAAACTAGTATCTGTGAAGAATAGTGTTTGTTCTAAGTGCTATGCGCTAAAGGGCTTCTATAACATGCCCAATGTCAGAAACGCTTTACAAAAACGATTCGATTCTATTGATAAACCCGAATGGGTTGAAGCAATGACTGTTGTCATTAGTGCTAAAGAAACAAGCGGATTCTTTCGTTGGCATGATAGTGGTGATATTCAATCTGTAAATCACTTGGCAAAGATAGTACAAATTGCAAACAATCTTCCCCATATTAAGTTCTGGCTTCCTACTCGGGAGTATTCTATTGTCAGCACTTATGTTAAATTGTATGGGGCTATTCCTTCTAATTTAACTATTCGACTTTCTTCTCTAATGATTAATGGTAATGCACCTAGCGCTATTGCCAAAACATTAGGGTTAACTACTTCCGGCGTGTCAAAAGATCAGACATTTAATTGTCCTGCGTCTAATCAAGATAACAAATGCCTTACTTGCCGCGCCTGTTGGAATAAATCAGTGGAAAACGTAAGCTATAAATTACACTAAATGATCGTACTACTATTAGTAGTATTACTATTAACAATAATAATAGAAAGTAATAAAAGTGACCCAAGATAAACAAATAGCAAAACTAGAAAAGAAAATCACTGACCTAAAGGTAATGAAGAAAAGCGCTAGGTCTTTACAAAAGAAACGAATTAAACTCAAAGTCAAATTGTCAGAAATTAAGAAAAGTCTGAGGAACATTAGTTTAAAAGTCAGCAGGTTTGCGAATAAGACTCCCAATATTAAATAATACCACCGCAAATATCAAATAAGCATCCTCTAGTGTTTAACACTAGGGGATTTTCTGTTTATAAATAGCAAGAGAGTTGCAGGAAAAGGGGACCCCAGATCGCGCAACTCTAAAGGGGGGCCGAAGCCCCCCAGTCGTTATCCTATTACCATTGACCCCACATAGTGAGCCAAGCCTTGTGTGCTGCTAATTGATGCCCATTGATACTGTATGTAGACATAATGGCCGAATCACTAATCTTAGCCTTTAGGGCTTCATAGATACCTTGTTTATTTGTTTTAGGAATGATAGTCTTTTGTGTGACAACAGAAGCCTTTTTCTTTACATTCATGTTCTCGACCTTATAGTTATGATTTAACACATCATGGTCATTAGTAATACAGAAACAAAGCATGGGAGACTTAACACCCACATATTCAATTGCAAAAAGCAAATGATACCCGCGCTCATCCATTAGAGGCTTGAAATGATTTAAGATAGCCTGAGCGGGGCCAACAGTCTTTGCATTTTCAACAATTGATTGCGGCACGTTATTCATATATCGCCAGTTGGTAGTAAAGGTGAAGACCTGCACTTGTTTACCAGTTGCCCTATGATAATCAAGATCAAAGAAAGTAGGGTTACCGCAGAAATCAAACCAGCTAAACACATTTTCCTGTTGTGTATAAACATCCATTGCCTGTTCAACGTGTTCGTTGAGATAGCTGACATTCGGATTGTTTAACAAATCGCTGCGCTCTTCAATGCTGTATTCATATACATTGCGATCACGTTCAAAGCAAACAAGATCCAATTCTAATTGAGAGCCAAGCAAATTACGAAAACCATAATTGTGTAAAACATATTTCTCAAACTCCCAACTAGCGCCGGGAAGTGATAAAACACTAACTTTGTCTTTGTTAGATGCAAATTGGTCATAGACTTTGCAGATGAGGTGGCGGATTGAATTTTTAACAGTGTTATTCATACGCAGATACATTAGCACGGGCGGGAAAAGAGTCAAAAAAAAAGAGTTGCGTCATTCGGGGTGCCCGAAGTCTGCAACTCTCAAAGAAAAACCCCGCCGAAGCGGGGTTTGTGTCCTATTCTTTAGTAGATAAGTGAAGCTGTTCTGTTATTAAATCTAATACAAAAACAATATCTGATAATATTTCTTTTATCTCAGAGTCTTTTTGGTTATTTAATTTAGTATCTATTGTTTCTAATTTGTTTAAGATTTCGTCAAAGGGATTCATATTTATTCTTCTTTCTCTTCTAAGTAAGTTATCACTGGACCATCGTAATGAAAAACTATTTCAAAACTAGTATCAGAATCAAGAGGAGGAGGAGGGGGATTATAGTTTATTAGATCCATGTTTATCCTTTATTATGTGATTAAACACATCATCACTGAATTTTTCTTCTTTGTTTGTTAGCTTTTTGCCGTCTAATCTTTTAAAATCAAATGTAATAGCTTTGCTTTGTGTATTATCAGGAAAGAGTTCTCCTCTAGTAGTAACAATGTAAAGTGTTTTGTTATCTTCAAAAATTGATTGAACCTCAAAGCGTCTAGTTTGGGAAAGCATTTTCATATTATTCTTTCTTATTATTAAATCCCAACAAGTGAGTCCAACTCAAAGTAATTCAAGTCAGTCCTTGCTGTCCAGAACAAATCGCGCTCAATTTTCAAACCAAATCGTCCCCTTATGGCTTCCAATTCGCCCAACGTGCCAATGCTGCCCCACTCCACACAGCCCATGCCCAAGTCAGCAAAGCCATACAGGATACCGCCTTCGATGCCAGTAATGAGCCAAGTTGCTGCGCCCCACGGGGTAAACAGCTTGCAAAGCGGCACGGCGCTATCGGCCCCCGCCTTGCTGAGTTTCTCCATCAATTCGACAGTCAGTAGTTTCATCAGGGACAAGGTAATCAGAAACAGCGCGACAATCAAAGAAAAAGAGTTGCGTCATGCGGGGTGGCCGAAGTCTGCAACTCTCAAAAAGAAACCCCGCCGAAGCGGGGTGTGATTTAGTCTCTTTGTATTACATTAGTAAGAGCTTGTTTACCTTTTTCTATTGAATCAATATCTAAATGGTATAGTTTATGCCAATCTTCATGCTTTAATGACATTAGCTCTTTGATTCGTCTTTCAGCATTATTTAATGCCACACGAAGTTCTACTACTTCTTGGATAGTAATTTTTAGTTCTGAATTCATATTACAAGTGTTTTTTAATGTTATTCCAATATTTATCAGTAGATGATTTATTCTTGCGCCAGTTAGGACCAGCGTTGTGCAGTCTAGCTAATACTTCCCAATCGCCATTGTCAAGAGCCTTTTTCTCGTATCTGCTGAAATAAGCTTTGCAGACCATTTTTGCCACCTTGGGGTCAAATACATCTTTATGGCTTGCTTTTACGCCCGAATCTTTGAAATAAGCAAATCGAATTTGATAAATACCCAAAGCCTGTTCGCGCCTATTGACGGCGTTTGGGTTACCAGAAGATTCAATTTTGGCAAGAGAATTAAAGAATTGTTCTTCATTAATTTTGCCGTAGGTTGTCAGACAAAAAGAGCAAATAAGAGTTAAAGCAGTCAATTGTTTTTTCATATGGGAAAACATTATCAGATTCTTGACAACTATCAAATGAAAAGAGTTGCGAGATTTGGGGTGCCGGTTTGCTGCAACTCTCTAAAGTCTTGCACTTGTTTCATGAGGGTCAAAATTTCAAGAGTAAATCATCAAAAAAACTCTTGACAAAAATCCCTGTTGTGGGCTCTCCCCACACACCATGAGTGCAAAACAAAGAGGGTAACGGTGTTTCTAAAGGCCCAACTATCAACACCCGCCGCAAGTTCTCCCTGCGTACCATGCCGTTACCAGCGCCCTCACTTCAACTTTGAAGGAGGCAAAATTTGTTTAAAGTCAACTAGCCCGCCAGAAAGGTCTCTGATCAACTCTCTCTCAACACTAGTGATGGTTTTCTTTCCCGTCAACTGAGAAATGATTTTTGCGTCTGATTTGTCGGCAATGTACTCCAAAGAGTTGCCGTAGACTTCCTTTTGAAAGAACTCAATCGTTTTCTTCATGCCCAAAGACTAGACTAGGTGAGCCCTCTCGTCAAAGGAAAAAAGAAAAAAAAGAGTTGCCGGATTCGGGGTGCCCGAAACGTGCAACTGTAAAGCCCCGCCGAAGCGGGGGTGAGGCTTTTCAGTCAACGAACTTGACTTTGAACCAATTGGTCTTGTCAAGGATTTTTTCGGCCCTATTCTTGATGTCGATCTTCGTTTCTAGGGCCATGCCCTCAACATAGGAAATGTCATTTTGCAAGCGGAGAATCAAGAGGCGCATTTCGGCAAGGTCTTCGTGCCGGATCTTGACGCAAGACAACTCAGAAGACTTAGCCTCTTGTGGGCTTTGCGCGATGAGGTCGCGGAGGTCGCTGGCGGTATCGATGTTTTCGTGTTGTGTTTTCATTACGAGAGAGAGTCTCACATGGATCGCGCATCTTGTAAATACTTTTCTTCACAAAAAGAGTTGCCAGATTCGGGGTGCCCGAAACGTGCAACTGTAAAAACCCGCCCGAAGGCGGGTCTCTGTTTGGCTGTCAAAAGTGATCGTTCGCGCAATCTTCCTCCGCTTCCTTGCTCCACTTGTCAAGGCTTGAGTGAATCTCTTTTTCGATTTCTTTGATCTCCTCTGGAGTGAATCCTGCGGAGTCCCAGATAGTCTCAAAAGGCTCAAGGTACTTGATCCCTGCATCGTATCCCGTGCGTCCCCAGTACTCATAAGCGCCGATTCCGGTACTTTGCCATTCAAACCCAATCGTGACTTCAATTTCAATCTCATCGTTGCGCGACTCAAGGAAGATCTCCAAGCTGAAGGTCTTTTCGATTTCGCAGGTGGTTTTTAATTTCATCTTCAATACGGTATCAGATCGGTGGAGATTGTCAAAATATTATTTCAAATAATCGCAAATATTGTCCGATCTCCCTTAAATAGACTAAAAGGGGAGCCTCCCCAAGAGTCAAGAAAAATCTCACTCCTAAAAGAAAAAAAGAGTCAAGACAAAAAGAGTTGCAGAATTCGGGGAGCCCGATTGGCGCAACTCTCGATTAGGTATGTAAATTGATCAAAAATAAATTTTGACATCCTGTGTGGCTGTGTTAAGGTCTTATTGTAAGTTAATACTCATTTAAAAACAATATGATTGAAACTATCGAAAACGAAGAAACGGAAACTCCTTCCACAATGCTGTCATATGATGAAACATTCGCACTCTTCAGCGCGATAAGCCAAGACATTACTCTTATGACAGAACGGGTAGATTTTTATAAACAGCGTCATGATCATCTTTCAATAGAAAGTCTGGAGTTTTGGAGTGTGCGTTTGAACAAGCTGGTTAGTGTCAGACAAAAGCTAAAAACAGGATTTCAAATTAATCCGATGTTTACAAATATCTGGTGAAATAGTAGTAATACAACAGCCCTATTGTAATACAATAGGGTTTTAGAGTTGCGGATTTCTGGGTGCCCAACTCTTGCAACTCTCTGAGAGCATAGACTGTGCCAAGTGTCTTTGTTACTTTTGTGTGACGAATTGCGTTTTCCCTTGCAATCAGAAAGAAAATGAGTCATCTTGTGCGCGTAGTTAACAACGAAATAAAAAATCACTATGTATCAAACCACTGCCGCCCAAAGCAAAGCCGAAACCGCCCTTGGCAAGAAAGGGTTCCGTTTCTCAACTTGGCTCCCGTTTGAACCGGATGCCAACAATCAACCGGCGCAAGGCACGGAGCATCTTGGGACCATCGTGATGGTGAAGCGAGTTACTCGTTTCTCTACTGAGTATCGTGAAATTAATCCCGATGGTTCTATAAACTAAATCACTATCTAATAACAATATGGCTTGTGAAGATTATCCTTGTTGTGGGCACGAAGCTGGCGGATGCCCTGTCATCGACGAAAACGGCGCAGAGCGCTTCCATTGCGCCCGTTGCAGCGTTTTGATGCCCCCAAAGGCACGGAGCGCGGTTTGCCAGCCCTGTCATTCTGAGTGGCAACGCGAGTGGGACGAAGACCCCACTGGTCAAGATTCAGATTGGTGAAATAGTAATAAATACAAAACCCCGTTGTAGCAATACAGCGGGGATTTTTTTTGCCAAACATTAAATATTAAATCAACAAATATTAAATAATAAACGAATAAATATTAAATAATAAATGATCAAATATTAAATAACAAAAGGCTAAATAGTAAATCCCAGAACTTGTCAAGAAAAAAGAGTTGCGGAAAACGGGGACCCCAAAACTTGCAACTCTCGGAAAGCAGATGCCGTGCCAAGCCTCCGTTAACGTAGAAAATTAAAGTAGATTTAGTTATTGTATATATATAGCAGTATGTTAAATTGTCATAGTCAGTTTGGTTCTTATATAAACAACAACGTCACTTATTTATAAACAGTATGATAAACACTGCAACTATCAAAGCCGGTCAGATCGCCACTATACTACTACAGGGCGAGCTATCTATGAACAAAGGCGGTCGTAAGGGTATTGCTCTTAATCCTTATATAGGGCGTGTCACTAGAAATCACCGCTTCACTATTACTATTGCCGGTGAACATACATACGCTAATGTACAAGCCCGTAAGGGTAATGATATAGCGGGCAAAGAGCCTTGGTTCCGTTTTATTAAAGACGGCGTGGTTGTTCATAAACAGACCAACCAATTATACATTGCCGGTATACCTACTAGCAATGTTGGTAAGATTGAATATTTATTAGACGGTCGCCCTATGACAGAAGAAGAACTAGAAACCTTGTATACATACAAGCCAGCTAGTGAGCCAGCCGAGTTTCTCACTATTGCAATAGAAAATGTTATTAATATTGCAGACTAATTGATAAACAGTGGGGCGCGAATACTTAAAACGCGCATTAAACACTAAACCACTTATCCTAATACAATATGAACGAAGAAGTAATATCACTAGACGAAATTATCCATGTACAATTAGCTCTTAAGGCTATTATCATTTATTGTGATAAACAAATAGCCGATTGTAATACTTATGATCTTTGCGGCCATGTATGGGTAGATAAGAAATCGTATTTGAATAGCGCACTAATTAAGTTAGAGAACAAATACAATAGAGGGGAGCTATGATTATAGTATTAATACTGATATTCATATTCGGTTGTGTTCATAACATTAAACATTAAATAGACAAATATCAAATAATGCCAGATCCTCTGTAGTAATACAGGGGATTTTTTGTATATAAATAGAGATTTGTCACTAATTCGCTTATAGTAGTACAAGGTGAAGCAAGTTCCGTGCCAACCGACTTGGCACGATTCGTGCTGGGAAGCATAAGCTGTGCCAACCTAGAAACGGAGAGTTGCAGGAAAAGGAGACCCCAACTCTCGCAACTCTCGGGAAGGAGACTTGGCATGGTCTATGCTAGGCAAGCAAAGAGTGTGCCAACCTAGGCGCAAAAATTATTTGAGAAAGTTGGTGACACTGAGATTAAAAGGTGCGAAAGTCTTCCTGTCGTCAATGAAGGCGACACTATAAAAGACCAACATGGAAAACATCATCACACAAGACCAGTCAACACAAGTACGCAAGGCACTCATCGGAGCGCTTGTCGCTTTGGAGACCGATATCGTGTTCCTTCAAAAGGACTTTGCGTACATCACAGACAACCGCAAACGCCAATTGGCGGAAGTAAAGCAAGCTTTAAATTTAATGTCCTACCAACTCTCTTTCCTCCCGCAAGAGGTAAGCAGGAACCATGCCATCATGGTTCACTCGCGAGCCAAGATGGATCTTTTCGCAGAGTGAGTCAAGGCTAGGTTGGCACGGCTCTTGCTAGGGAAGCAGGGACCGTGCCAAGTCTCTTTCGAAAGGAGAGTTGCAGAAAACGGAGTCCCCGATTCTTGCAACTCTTTTGAGCTTGACATTTTTTTTTGCATTTTTTGCTTGACAATTTTTTTTTACTTTTCCGCTTGACACGCCTTGGGAAAGGTGGATTGAGTAGTCAAAAATTTTTTGAAATTCTTTGAGATTCTTCGTGACTCTCATTCGAATGAGTGTCAATGTCTCCCTGTGATTGATACAACGACTATCCGAGCCGGACGCCTTGCGACAATTCTCCTTACGGGCGAACACAAAATGAACAAGGGAGGCCGCGCAGGCGTTCCCTTGAATCCCCTTCTCGGGCGTGTTACGAGAGACCACAGGCTCACTGTGACGGTTGCAGGGCCCGAGACTTACGGGAACGTATTGGAAGCCCGCACGGGCGAAGCGCCCGCAGGGAAAGCGCCTTGGTTCACTTGGGTGAAAGATGGCCTTGTGATGCACAAGGAAACGGGAGCGCTTTACCTTGCGGCGGTTCCTACGTCGGCAAAGCGAGTCGCGAAGTATTTAGTTGACGGACGCGAAGCGACGGACGCAGAACTTGCGACGATTCGTGAGTATACTCCTGACAAGGGGGACCCTCAATTCCTTTGCTTCGCCTTAGAGAATGTCAGCAACTTGGCCGACTGATTCAAACGAAAGTCAAGCGCAACCCCCTCGAAAGAGGGGGTTTTTTTTGCCAAGAATGCCAAAAAATTTCCTTGACAGGACCCACCATTTTTGAAAAAATGCCCAACCTCTTTTCTGAAAGTGGGGGAGGGGGGGATGAAAATCATTCTGCCCTCATTTACTAATTCTTTCTTTTATTAATATACCAATTAAAAGAATCTATTATTCTATCCCTTAGTAAAAGTATATCTCTATTAAGTATCATATAGTAAATAAAGGTAAGACCCCCTATTTCTCAAAAAAACAAGCCAAACGGGGAACCCAGAAACTTTGCAGGGTCAAAAAATCCCCGGACCCCCCTGTGAAAAATACCTTTTTTAGATATAGCTTGTGTAGATATATCTAATGTTAATCAAATGTTCTGTCTGTAACATTGAAAAAGAAGATATAGAATTTAACAGAATAAAAGGTAAGTGCAATCCTTGTTGTTACTCTCAAGAATATAATAAGATTAAAGAAATGATGGGCCATCCTGAGACTGGCGAGATAGTCTATCTCAAAAAAGTCATCTTAAACAAAGCAAAAAAGCGTTCAAAAAAGAAGGGTCTAGAATTTGACCTCACTTTATCCGATTTAATAAGTATTAAAAACAGCACCTGCCCCATCTTAGGCTACGAAATCCTATATAAGTCAGGAATAGACCATAAGAGGTCAGCTTCCCTAGACAGGATAGACCCAACTAAAGGATACATAATTAGTAACGTTAAGATAGTCTCTCATGAAGGCAACTCCCTAAAAAATAGAAACAATTTCCATTCCGCCGTTAAGATGCTGGAATATATAATAACTAATTCGCCGCCAGAAGGCATAGATCGCGAGAAACGAGATAAGTTACTTAACCTGCTTAAAGATTTTTATTAACTCTTCCTCAAATAACTTGTCTTCACTATACTCGATATTTATTTGTTTTGTATTTTCCTCACCCTTAATTATAATACTAATATATGGCAAATCATATTTCGCACAAGTCATCGAAGCGAGACCCACTAAACAACAGTCGCAAATCTTCATTTGCTTCCCATCTTCTGCAATCATATTAAAATAAACAAGTTTACGCACAGTGAAGAATAATAAATAATCTTCCTTATTGTATGACAGTTCACAACCCTCACAACATATTCTCTTCCTGCAATTCTTTGGGTTTACAACTGTAACATTTAATTTATTCTTCATCTTATATAATACATGTAATTAAAATAATAAAGCTAATGAAAATGTCAAAAAAAGATACCTCCCAGCACATCGCGCAAAAAGACAAAGTCAAAGACGACTTTGAAATTCGCAAACTGAAATGGACCCCGAAACAAGAACAAATTATTCAAGCGGCTTTAGACAAGACTACCAATATAGTTATCCTAGATGGTCTTCCGGGCACAGCGAAGACTTTATTGAGCGTCTATTGCTCCCTAGAACTATTAAAAGCCAAAAAGATCTCTGACATTGTATACATCAGATCCCTAATTCAAAGCACAGATGGTCAAACTGGCTTCTTGACTGGCGACTTAGACGAGAAGACCTTCTTCTATAATGTACCCTTATTTGATAAGCTAGAAGAATTACTAAATAAGTCCAGCATCGAATCGCTATATAAGCAAGAAAGGATCAAAACCTATCCAGTCTCTCTGCTTCGCGGTTACACCTTTAACGTTAACTCCGTTATCTTGGATGAGGGCCAGAACATGATGTTTGATTCTCTTGTAACGGCGGCAACCCGTATGGGCAAGTTTAGTAAGCTATTTATTTGTGGTGATAGCATTATGCAAAACGACTTGGGCAAGAGGTCTGGTTTTAAAGAGTTCTGTGAGATCTTTCAAGATCAAGATAGTCGAGATAATGGTATTCAATATTTTAAGCTTGGGCCAGAAGACATTATGAGAAGTGGTATTGTTCGCTTTATTGTTGACAAGATCACTAAATACAAAGAAATTATTCATTAAACTTTTGTTTCATCCTTTGGTGGATGAGCCTTGATAAAGTATTCGCGCATTTAGTCACTTTTGTTTCTGATTCGTGCCAAAAGAATGCGTGTAATACTTCATGTATTAGAATGTTGATGGTTTTTTGCTTTGTTAATTTGGGATCAATTATAATCTTTGGATTGTCCATCTCTGGGGAATCGCATATGCCATAGCACCCTCTGGGGGGTTTGGCCCAATTAATGATGTATTCAACCTTTTCGTTATTTTTAAACGAATACTTCATTCTTCTACAATTACACTTGCTTATTTCCTATTATCAAACTATAATAAATAAATGAATTATGCAAAAAATTTACTGCTCCAAATGTGGCAATCCTAATTTATATACTCAAGCAAAGCCGAAATTTTGCTCTGCATGTGGCACTCCGTTCTATGGTGTTATCGTAGAAAAGCCACAAGATAAGAAGCTAAGAGAAAACAAAGTTCGCGCTCAAGAAGAGCTTGACTCTGAAGATGATGAAGATGATTCAGAAGCTTCTACCGGAATTCCTGAATTGAAAGGTGGTCTAGATGTTGATATTGAATTTGATGCTCCAAAGAGAGAATCTCTCTCTAAAATTGCTGGTACAGTGCCAGATCAACTCTTACAAGGGCAACAAAGATTTACAGAGAAAGTCTCTGCCCGAGAGATGATGAAAATATTTAAACAAGAAGCCGGTACACTAAGGCAAAAATAAAATGTCTGATAAAACCCAAAACCAATCCTTTGAAAGTAACATTGCTATAGTAGATGAAGAAATTCGCAAACGCAAGAGCAAGTGGACCCTTGCCGCACTGTCTTGGATTGATTTTGAGGACGTTGAGCAGATACTAAGGATTCATATTTATAAAAAATGGAGCCTATATGATCATAAAAAACCTCTTGCCCCTTGGTTAAATATTATTATCTCTAATCAGATAAAAAACATTATAAGAAACAACTATGGTAATTATGCTAGACCTTGTTTGAAGTGTGCGGCGGCAGAGTGGGATGATTCTTGTTCAATATATGGAGAGCAGTGTAAGAAGTGTCCAATGTATGCCCATTGGGAGAGCAATAAAAAAGATGCTTTCAATACAAAAATAACCCTTCCTCTTGAGAATCACATTAAAGAAGTTCACGACATGACCAACGAAGGCTTTGACCTTCTAAGGAGTACCCAAAGTTTATCTTCAGCATTAAAGAAAGTGCTAAAGCCAGCAGAGTGGATGGTCTATGAGATGCTCTGTCTAAAGAATCAAAGAGAAGAAGAAGTAGCAAAACTATTAGGCTTCAAGACTACTGAAAAGAATCGTTCCCCCGGATATAAACAGATAAAAAACTTAAAGCGCTCTATCCTTATAAAAGCTAAGAAGTGCATTGTGAATGGAGAAGTGGAAATTTATGGCTGAAAATGAAAATCAACCTCAAGAACTTAACGACCAACAGAGACTGGCAATTTTAAATGAGTGGAACAATCGCCCTTCTAATCCTCCTTCTCTGCTTGAACTTGTTAGGGTTGCTTTTCCTGACGCTGAAGGCGCAGACGGTAGAAGTTGGCACGGTAAGAAGGTTAAAGAGTTCTTATCCACAAGACAAATTAAAGCAAGGGCTTCGTATGAGTACTTGGCGAAAGATAAGATCGAATTATCTCCAGAACAAAAAGAGTTTGCTGCTAATAACGCCGGTTCAATGGGCGCACTTGAGATTACTAAAAGTGTTTTCAATAATCAGAATCTTACTAGCCTCAGTCAAGAGACTCGTACAATAATTGAGTTCATTAAGACCCTTGATCAAAAAGTAATTCAAGCAGGTCCAGTATCTCAAAGAGATACAGAGAGCATTGCGGATTCTCAATACATGCCGCCAAAGACTTTTGAGCGGATGCTCTTCCGCATCAATAGATACGTCCATGAAGGCATTGACAAAGACAAAGTCACTTCGCGCCAGAAGGCGGCTATTAATGCTATTATTGGGTACATGCATACTTATCGGTTTTTGCATCAGATAAATAGTTACTCTTCTAATATTGACCGTGAATTATTTGAAAGTTCTTTTGTCCGTTATACATTTGATAAACCAGACCTTACTCAAGAAGAGGTAGACCAATATATTGTCCTAGCTACTGAAGTGGTAATCTCTGCTAATATCCAAGAGACCATTCAGACCCTTCAAGATCAGATTGATATGGAAGTGGATGGGGGTGGCAAAATTCCTATGGCTCTTATTGAGGCCATTAGCGGCGCAAGAAACGAATATAACCAATCGACTATCCGCCAGCAAAAACTTCTTAATGATCTTAAAGTAAAACGAAGTGATCGCCTTAGCAAGCAAATAAAAGAGAACGCCAGTATTCTCAATTTAGTTCAGATGTGGAAAGAAGAAGACTCTCGCACAAAGTTATTGAAACTTGCTGAAAGGAGAAAGGCAATGGTCAAAAACGAAATAGACCGCTTGTCTACAATGGATGAAATCAAGTGTCGTATCTTAGGAATTTCAGAAGATGAGGTGTTAAATGGCTGAAACATGTAAAATATGTCAGAAAGTTTATGAAGTAGATGCAGATTTTAATCGCCATCTCAAGGCTCATAAGCTTAGAGTAATAGAATACTATCAACAACAGCATCCTCGCTATGATGCTTTTGATAATTCAATAATTATATACAAAAATAAAGACCAGTACTTCAATACTGACTTTAATAATAAAAACAATCTCAAAAATTGGCTCAAGGCCCAGTCTCTAGAGAAGCAAAAAGAATATTGCAAAGACTTTCTTATCAAGAGGAAAGAGAAGAAAGGCTTACAGTATACGCCCTCTCAAGTTGAGCTTCGTAGTGTGTTAAGCCCAAGTGTTATTTACTTGCAAGAAATTTTTGATAGCTATTACAAGCTCGCTGAAGACATTGGTTTTAAAAATAAGTATGTATATCCAAATAATTTGGATAATCTAGCTCAATTACAAACCAAAGGCTCAATCATTTATATTGATACCCGAGAACAGAAGCCATTTATCTTCAATATGGCCTCTGAAGTTCGCACCCTTAAGTTTGGAGACTATGGATTTAGTCATCCAAGCTATGATGGCAAACTTTATTTTGAGAGAAAGTCTATCTCTGATTTTATTGGGACACTAAGCGCAGGTTACGAAAGGTTTTGCCGAGAGATTGAGAAGGCAAGCGAAGCAAAAGCTAATATGGTCATCATTGTAGAAGAAAGCTTAAGCAACGCTCTGTCGTTTAATCATCTGCCTCATGTATACAAGAAAGCTACAAAGGTAAACCCTGAATTTATATTCCATAACGTCAGAGAATTAATACAAAAATACCCTCATGTGCAATTCTTATTTGCAAAGGGGCGCAAAGAGTCTGTTAGAGTAATTGAGAAGATGTTTTCTACTGATGAGAACTTTTTTAAATACGATCTGCAACTTTGCTACGACCTAAAGATGCTATAATATGTGGTATACCCCAGAAAAATATAATAGAATAATTCCAAATCTAAACGATGAATATTCTAGACTAAAAGATACTCTTGAAGACAAAGAAGCTAAGATAACTTTAGCTAAATTTTTGCGTTCTAACATTGGTATAACTACAGAGCTAATTTCTGGTATAAAATTATGGCCTTATCAAGAGGTTGTAATTAAAGCCATGTTGAATCGGAACTTTTGTATGAATGTGTGGGGCCGTGGTGCTTCCAAGTCTTTTTCTGCTGCGGTATTTTGTTTTTTGCAATGCATATTTGAGCCCAAGAGCAAGATCCTAATTGCTGGTCCAACATTCAGAACAGCAAGAAGCATTTTTAATTCAATAGAAAAGATTACTGAGTCTAAAGGCGCAGATCTTTTAATGCAAGCGTTCGGCGCAAAGTCAAAACGCAATGATGAATACGATTGGTCAATTAATGAGGGTTCAATAAAAGCTATTCCTCTAAGCGGCGAAAAGATTCGTGGTTTCCGTGCTAACGTCCTTGTACTAGACGAGTTCATGCTTCTACCGGAAGACATTATTAAGAATGTATTGATGCCATTCTTGATTGTGCCGCAAGATATTAAAGAACGTATTAGTATCCGCGAACAAGAAGATGATTTAATTAGCCAAGGAGCAATGACAGAAGCTGACCGCATGGAGTTTAAGAACACTTCTAAAATGATTGCCCTGTCTTCAGCCTCTTATACTTTTGAGAACCTCTATAAGACTTACAAAGAGTGGTGTGATAATATCTATTCGAAGGAACCAACAAGTGCTACTTATTTTGTCTCTCAATTAAGTTATGAAGCCCTTCCTCCAGAAATGATAGACTCTTCAATTACAGAAGAAGCGCAAAATGGTGGAGCTTCTCATGCTTCTTTCTTAAGAGAGTATTGCGCTCAATTCACTGATGGTAGCGATTCTTATTTTAGCATGAAGAAAATGGAAGAGTGTACCCTTAAGTTCGAAGAACGCCCCCATTCTCAAATTAAAGGAGATAGTAGTAAGCAATATATTTTAGCAATGGACCCTAACATGAGCGATAGTCCAAATGCTGACTATTTTGCAATGGGTATTTTAGAGATAGACCGAGAAAATAAGAACGATACCCTAGTCCATTGTTATGCTGGACTTGGGAGCTTAAATACTCATATCAAATACTTTCATTACTTAATGACGAGCTTTAATATTGTTTACATAATCTGCGATAATGCTGGCGCTGACATCTTCTTCAACACTTATAATGAATCTCAATATGTGAATTCAGAATCTGAGAAGATTAAGTTTATTGATTTCGATTCTGATCTTGAGGGTATTGAATATTCGAGGATGGTGCAAAAAGCTAAGAGTCAATACAACCTTGAGAACAAGCAGATAGCAGTCACTCAAGTATTTACTACTACATTTATTAGAAGAGGTAACGAAAACCTACAAGCGGCAATTGATTATAAGAAAATTTGGTTCGCTTCAAAGACTGTCGCTAATGAGAATTTCTTTAATGAAGAGATTAATAAGAGGATTCCAGAAGAGATAATCTTCGTGGAAGAAAATAAGGACTGGAACAAGTTAGATTTAATAGAACACCAAGACCTATTAGTCTACAACACCAAGAAACAATGCTCGCTAGTTGAGTTCACTACTAGCAGCCGTGGATCTGTTAATTTCGACTTGCCTCAACACCTAAAGCGTTCCAATTCTCCCAATAGAGCGAGAAAAGATAATTACACTGCTTTAATGTTAGCGAAATGGGGTTCCAAATGCTATAATGACATTATGACTACTGAAAATAAAATAGTAGCTGCGGGATTTACACCAATTTTAATTTAAAATGTGTAATTAATTATTAGGCTTATGGCAAAGGTTAAAAAAGAAAAAACTGAGGAATCTTCTTTCGCTCCAATGATGGTCGAAGGCTCTACCCCTGCTCATGGCGGAGTAGCAAGCAGAGTCACTGAGACGAGAAGCCGTAGAAATGCTGCATCAACCATTGAGAGAACAGATCGTTTTCGCAATATTGATGAAGGCATGGTGCCATTTAACTATGCCACTGGCTATAATTACAATAAGTCTAATATTGACGTAAGAGATACAGTTATCTTGTGCCAAAAAGCTTATTATAACTTTGGCTTATTTAGAAACACTATTGATTTGATGTCGGAGCTTTCTTGCGGTAATCTGCATTTGAAAGGCGGAAATAAAAGCGCAAGAGACTTCTTCCAAGCCTTATTTAATAAGATAAATATTACTGCCCTTCAAGACAAGTTCTTTAGAGAGTATTATCGCTCTGGAAATGTTTTCATCTATAGATACGACACTACCATTAAAGAAGAGGATGTATCTAAAATTAGCCAAGTTTTTGGTTCTCAAGTATTAGCTGCGAAGATTTCTTTGCCAGCTAAATACATCATTATCAATCCAGCCGATGTTCAGGTCAATGGTAACCTTTCTTTTAATAGAGGGCAGTATTACAAAGTCTTAACTGATTACGAGCTTGAACAAATTAGGCACCCAAGAACAGAAGAAGATCAGGAAATATTAAACTCTCTTGACCCTCTTGTTAAAGAACAAGTTTTAAAAGGAAAAGCCACAGCAGTTCTATTACATCTAGATACTAAAAAATTCTATGCTGTATTCTATAAGAAACAAGATTATGAACCATTCGCTGTGCCAATGGGATTTCCAGTTCTTGAAGATATAAGCGCTAAAATTGAAATGCGCCGTATGGATATGGCTCTTACGAGAACAATCCAACAAGTCGTTCTGCTTATCACAATGGGAACTGAGCCAGATAAAGGCGGTGTGAACCAAGAGAACTTAAAGACGATGCAAAATCTCTTTACTAACCAATCTGTTGGTAGAGTCCTTATTGCAGACTACACAACAAAAGCTGAATTCGTTATCCCTCAAATTGCAGACATCCTTGACCCAAAGAAGTATGAAATAATTGATAAAGATATAAATATTGGATTAAACAATATCTTAATTGGAAACGAAAAGTTTGCCAATACCACTACGAAAGTTTCTCTTTTGGGACAAAAATTAATGCAAGCTCGCCAAGCTTTTATCACAGACTTCTTACTTCCTGAAATCAAGAGAATTTCTAAAGAAATAGGGTTCAAAGTATTCCCTACTCCATTCTTTGAAGATATGGATCTCAAGACAGATCAAAATCTTAATAGAATTTATACTCGCCTTATGGAGCTTGGGGTTCTCACTCCAGAAGAAGGTCTTAAAGCTATTGAAACAGGAGTATTGCCAAGTCCAGAAGAGTCACTCCAGTCTCAAACTAGTTTCGTTGACCTAAAAGACAAAGGCTTTTATCAACCTCTAATTGGTGGACCTAAAATAGATGCCGGTAGACCGGCAGGTAGCACCGGAATTAAACAGACAACCAAAAATGTCAAACCAGTTGGCACTTCTTCTAAGGCAAATTACAGCGTAACTAAGTTGAAAGACGTAGTAGAAGCTACAAATAAATTAGGTGATGAAATAGAAAACCTTTTAAAGAAAAAACATAAACTTAAAAAACTAAACGATAAACAAAAAGAAGTAGCTCTTGACATTACAAAAATTATAGTTGCTAACGAAGAAAAAAATAATTGGTCTTCTAAGATTGCTGAATATGTCCAATCTCCTGTAGATAAAAACGCAAAGAGGATAGAAGAGATTCATGAGATTGCTTGCGAGCATCAAGTAGATTCTTATATGGCTAGTTTGCTTTACCATAGTAAAATCTAATGCCAACAAATAGAGTAATCTATAACAATCAGTTGCTGCTTGTTGGACCTGCTCCAGCAAGTGGTTACTATTTTTGTGACCCTAATGGCTCTCTTTTGCCTACGGGACTCTATAATTTGGTCCAACCTCTTAAGAGAGTAAATCAATTTAGTTACCAAATCACTACTCAGCCAGCAAGATTCACTGAAATTGGAAATGCTTCTACAATTTATGATTACAACCTAAAGCCACCAGATATAAATCTTAGTTTTAATTACAACATTAAAGATTTAAGAAATGAAGCTAGGCTTGGTTTTTATGTGGAGCTTGGGATTCCAAATTTAGATCAATTCGATGGCGGACAAGTCTATCCTAGCGGAAATATCTTATCAGGATTCACTTTTGGAGATCAAGGGTTTGCCTATAATACTGATTTAACACTTCCAACAAATAACACATTTAAATATCCATTCAAATATAGAGATCAAAGAAATATTTTCTTGTCTATTAACCCAAATCCCGCAGACGTTATTAATTCTAACCTATCTGGATTCCCTGTATTGGCTTTTGGTAATTGCTACATTACTTCTTATGGAGTAAATGCTAAAGTTAACGAAATCCCAACAGCTTCAGTTAATTGCACGGCACATAATGTAATTTATTACTCTTCTGGCACCAATGCAGTATCTCCTTTTGTTGAACCCAAGAGTGGATTACTTAATACGGGAGTCCGTTTTTCTATTCCTAATTACAACACAGCATACGAAGAAATAGGCAACTCAATTTCAGTCCTATTGCCCGGAGAAATAACTGTAGATGTATACGATATTGGATCTACTTCTAAAACTAAGTCAAATTTAATCATACAAGACTCGGCAATTCAGGGTTTTAATTTTAATATTCCATTAGACAGAGAACTTGTAAAAACATTAGGTTATGTTTACCCAGTAGATAGACAAATAAATACTCCTATTACTGTAGAAGGATCTTTTTCAGCTATTTATAAGAATTTAATCTATTCTGGAGATTTAATATCAAATATAAGGTCAGAATCTAAATATGATATTATAATTAAAATGAATAAAGACTCCGATACTATTATAAGATACGATATTAGAGGAGCAAAGTTTAAAGACCTTTCTTATGACTCTTCCGTCGGCGCAAATGCTGTTTTAGATTTTAGTTTTTACTGCGATATGGACCAAAATTCTTACCCTCATGCGAATGGCTTATCTATGAGCGGCTTACTAAAAGGATTGAGCTACACAAACTTTAATACAAATGGGCCGTTATAATTTCCTTAATTACTAATTTTCAGTGTATTTATTATCAACTATAAATTATGAGCTTACAAGGTTTAGAAATTGAAATCATAGAATCAAAGAGGTCTGGGCCTAAAAGCTCTGCTCAGACGCCTTCCAAGCCTTCTGAAAGGCGCAGTGGTTCTGATAAAAATCCTGCTGGTAGCGCAGGGACCAAAAGCGATAAGGCGATAGAGTTTTCTGCTAAAGTTGTAGAGATGCTTAAAAACAAAGTAAAGAATCATAATGCAAAGCATTCTAGAAAAGTTAATTTAAGTCAGTTAAAGAAAGTATATCGCAGAGGTGCTGGTGCATTTAGCTCCTCTCATAGACCCGGAATGACTAGAGGTGCTTGGGCCGCAGCAAGAGTAAATATGTTTTTAAGAATGATGTCTGGCGAAAAAGTAAAAGACTCATATAGAAAAGCAGATCAAGATGTGGCCAAAGGTTCCGAAATTGATGCGACAGGTTCTTGGGAGCCAAATGATGGTGATTTTGCTCAAGGAGATAATGATATTCAAGACTATAATCTTGATTACGATTTCCAAGATGAAAATGATCTATACTTGGACACAGAACAAGAAAAAGCAAATTGGCTAGAATATATTTAACATGAAAACAAAAGAACTCGAAATCGATATTTCTGATAATATTATCGCCGCAGATAATCAAAAGAAAACTCTCAATAAACCTTTTAGAACTTCAAACGGTCCAAAGAAGTTTTCTGTTTATGTCAAAAATGAAAAGGGAAATGTCGTAAAGGTTAACTTTGGTGACCCAAACATGGAGATCAAGAGAGACAATCCTGCAAGAAGAAAGAGTTTTAGAGCAAGACATGGTTGCGATAAGAATCCCGGCCCTAAATGGAAAGCTAAATATTGGTCATGCAGACAATGGAGAAGCTCTGCTCCAGTTGAAGCTTCAGCAGGGATTTCTAGTTTAGAAGTAGAAGCTGGGAAAGGCCTTTGGCACAATATTCAAAAGAAGAAAGATCGTCTTGGCAAGAACTATAAGCCAGCGAAACCCGGAGATAAAGATTATCCAAAGCAAGGTGCCTTAAAGAAAGCTCAAGCAAACGAAGAAGAGTGGGATGGCGTTACTTTTTGGAATCAAGATGAATTGCTTAAAATTTGGCCTGAGCTTTCTAAGGCAGATGATATTGCTATTCAAGATGATTCTGAAGAGATGATGTATCATAGTCAAGATGCTGCCGAAATGGCAGTTGGTCAATTTTCTGTTTCAATAGAAAGGCTTCAAGAACTAATTAAAGCTATAGAATCAAATTCAGAAATTGCTCTTGAAATATCAGAGCCTTGGGTGAATAATAAAATTGCCTTAATTGAAGATTATATTAATGCTATTTATACTTATCTTATCTACCCAAAAGCAGGATTTTCAAACAAAGCTAGTATTGAAAATGAAGATAATTCTGAAGATGTTGAAGAAGGTCCAGAATCAATCGAAGCTGGTTCTGATTATGCAAGTCCTATGTATATGGTAGGCAGCAAAGTGAAGAACATAAATAGATCTTGTTATCATTTTGGCAGCGAAGGAATTGTTACTGAAATAAAAGAATTGCCTGATCGCATGGGTAAAGTAATTTCTTATCAAGT
>Ga0214921_10003488_pt1 | contig 23966 bp, 22 predicted proteins | sample LL1505_MetaG_FD_177992 | JGI IMG/M metagenome (GOLD analysis project Ga0214921, IMG submission 177992) | Freshwater microbial communities from Lake Lanier, Atlanta, Georgia, United States - LL-1505 | ecosystem: Environmental > Aquatic > Freshwater > Lake | place: USA: Georgia | collected...
CATTGAGACGTCATCCAAAACGGGAACACCACATTTAGGCTCGTGTCTTTCTTGTGTTGACATATTGACTGCCCTTTATTTCGGTGTGTTGAATATTGATCCAGCCAACCCCAAGGCGGCAAACCGCGATCGGTGCATATTGAGCAAGGGTCATGGGGCCATGGGTTTGTTTCATGTACTTGCTGAGCGTGGTTTTTACCCCTTGTCTGAGCTGGATAACTATGGGCAAGATGGAGGCGTGTTCGCTGAGCACCCACCCACGCCTGAACATTTGGCAGGGATTGAGGCGGCCACTGGATCATTAGGACATGGACTCCCTTTGGGTCTAGGTATGGCGATGGCAGGCAAAATTCAGCGCCATGATTACAAAGTTTATGCCGTGCTTGGCGATGGTGAATGCAATGAAGGTTCCAATTGGGAAGCCGCGATGCTTGCAAGTGCGCAACGCGTTTCCAATTTATGCGTTATTGTTGACTTCAATAAGTGGCAAGCAACTGGTCGCAGTCAAGAAGTTATGGCACTAGACCCACTGGTGGACAAGTGGAAGGCATTTGGCTGGAATGCAGTTGAAGTGGATGGTCATGACTTTATGCAATTGCTTGGAGCATTGAGTCAATTTACCAATGCCAATGAAAAGCCAACAGCCATCGTTGCCCACACTGTCAAGGGCAAGGGGGCATCCTTCATGGAGGATGACAACAACTGGCATTACAGAATACCCACTGCCGATGAAGTCATTCGGGCTAAAAAAGAGCTAGGTGTTCTGCAATGAGAAATGCATTTGCAGATGAGATGACAAAGCTTGCCGCCACTGACCACCGCGTTGTCGTCCTATCGGGTGACATTGGCAACAAATTATTCGACAAACTCAAGGGCGTCGATGAAATGCGGTTTTACAACTGCGGCATTGCCGAGGCCAACATGATGGGTGTCGCAGCAGGTATGGCCTTGTCTGGATTGCGTCCGTTTGTCTATACCATCACACCGTTCACGACCACACGTTGCTTTGAACAAATTCGTGTCGATGTCTGCTACCACCATGCGCCAGTGGTCATCGTAGGCACCGGTTCCGGCTTGTCTTACGCTGACTTAGGCCCTACGCACCACTCGCTTGAGGACATGGCCATTCTGCGAACCCTGCCCGGCATGCGAGTCGTTGCTCCATGCGATGCTTCTGAACTCAGGCAGGTTTTGCATGAGGTCCTGAAAGATGACAGCCCCACTTATATTCGAATAGGCAAGAAAGGTGAGGCAGATATTCACCCAAATCCCCCTCAACTTATGTTAGGCAAAGCCATCGTGGTTAGACCAGGAAAAGCTGTCACATTGATGTGTGCTGGAAACATGATGTTTGAAACTATCAAGACTGCAGATTTGTTGGCTGCTATGGGCATTGAAGCAGAGGTGGTGAGCTTTCATACAGTCAAACCTTTGGATGATGACTACTTGAAGCGAGCTGCAACAAAGTTCAAATTGCTAGTCACTATTGAAGAGCACAGTCGTATTGGTGGTTTTGGCAGTGCGGTTGCCGAATGGCGCATGGCACAGGGTGAGTCCATTACCCAAATCGGTTTTGGAACAGATGATGTCTTTATGCATGAGGTAGGAAGCCAGGCTTATGCGCGAAACAAATTTGGACTGACTGCTGAAAATATGTCTTCTCGCATTGCCCAAGCATTGAGTAAATAACTCAGCAAATGCATATCGGTCTTGATTTTGACAACACCATCGTCAGCTATGACGCCTTGTTTCACAAAGTGGCGCTTGAAGGCGGATGGATCACCAACGATGTCCCTGTTTCTAAGGTAAGCGTGCGTGACCATTTGCGCAGCATGGGCAAGGAGTCTGTATGGACAGAGATGCAAGGCTATGTGTATGGCGCCAGAATGGATGAGGCGTTAGCCTATCCGCAAGTGTTGGATTGTCTGTACGGGGTCCGTGAACGGGGCATCAAGGTCTCTATTGTCAGTCACAAAACGCGTCATCCATTTTTGGGTGAGCCGTACGACTTGCACGCGGCTGCTGGGCACTGGATTGACCTTTACTTGAAGGACGCAAAAGGGCCACTTGTCCAGCCCGATCAAGTTTATTTCGAGTTGACCAAGGAATCCAAGGTGAAGCGAATTGCAGACATTGGCTGTACGGTGTATGTAGATGACCTGCCAGAAATATTGAATGCCAACGGATTTCCAGAGAATACCCACAAAATACTTTTTGACCCTGACGGTCATCACCTTCAGCAAAACTTGCCACGTGCATGCAATTGGGTTGAAGTGCATCAACAATTGGAATCACAATGGGTGACAGCAGCATAGAAACCGCTGTTGCCGCACTCCTGTCTAAGGCGGGTTTTGGCAGTTCTGAGTTTCAGATGCAGCCACTGTCTGCCAGCGGAAATAACCGAGTTTTTATTGTGCACACCGACAGTGAAAAGATGGCGCTTAAGTGGTATTTCAATGATGCCGCAGACACGCGAGATCGGCTCGGGACGGAGTTTGCTTTTTTAGATCATGCATGGCGCATGGGTATGCGTTGTATACCTAGACCGATAGCAAAAGATCCTTCTGAGAACTTGGCGTTGTATGAATTTGTGGAAGGTGAAAAAATTGATGCGTCAAAAGTGGATGAAAATTTAGTCCAGCAAGCTGCATCATTTTTAGCTGCTCTTAATTCTCCCGAAAGCCGTACTGCTGGAACTGCATTGCCTCCAGCCTCTGAGGCGTGTTTCAGTGTCGCCGATCATTTTGCGATGGTTGATGCGCGTTTGACTAGGCTTGAACTCATGCCTGTCGAATCAGCCGTCGAAGCGAATGCGGTTGAGCTTGTCATGAGGATGAATGATTTTTGGAGTTGCACCAAAGCGCACCTGATGTTGGGATGTGAACCTTTGGGGCTCAAATTGGAAACGGCATTGACCAACAGTGAGCGTTGTTTATCGCCCTCTGATTTTGGTTTTCACAATGCGTTGCTTCGCCCTGATGGAAGTGTGTGCTTTATTGACTTTGAGTACGCAGGCTGGGATGACCCGGCCAAAGCCGTGGGCGACTTTTTCTCACACCCTGGTGTGGCTGTCCCCCATGCAGAGTTTGAGATATTCATGGCAAAGGTGCTAAAGCCGTTTGATCATGCAGAGCAAATGGCCCAACGAACACGTTTACTTGAACCCATTTTTCAAATCAAGTGGTGTTGCATCATCTTGAATCAGTTCTTACCCATAGCGGCAAAGCGGCGGCATTTTGCTGATCCGAGCACAGATGTCAGTCTCAGAAAAGAGCGACAGCTCTTGAAGGCAACACAGCTTTTTGAATCTCTAAAGCACTAAAGGATAAAACTTGGCCTATATTGATTTTCTGTCCACCGTTCACAAAAGTACAAAGCGTGACTATTTGGCTCGGGTGAATGACGCCGAGTATCCGAAAGCAAAGGCAGCTCAACTTTGTCAAGACTGGGGATTTGACTATTGGGATGGGGACAGGCGCATTTGTTACGGTGGTTACAAGTACATGCCCGGTCGATGGGCGCCTGTCGGGCAGGCCATGATTGACCATTACGGTATCAAGCCTGGTGACAAAATTTTAGATATTGGATGCGGTAAAGGCTATCAGCTTTATGAGCTCACCCAACTGTGCCCCGGCGTGGAGGTTTATGGTGTGGATGTCTCTGGCTACGCTATAGAGCACGGCAAAGAGGAAATCAAAGATCGGCTTCAAGTTTGCCACGCCAATGATTTGCCGTTCCCAGACAAGCACTTTGATTTTGTGTTTTCACTGAACACGCTGCACAACTTACCCAACTACGAGTTGGATAAGGCGCTTCGCGAAATAGAACGTGTGGGAAAGAAAAATAAATACCTGTGCGTAGAGTCTTTTCGGAACGAAGAGGAAAAAGTCAATCTGCTTTACTGGCAGGTGACATGCAGAGCATTTTGTTCACCTGAGGAATGGGACTGGTGGTTCAAACAAACCGGCTACACAGGTGACCATTCATTCATCTATTTCGAATAGGCGCAAACATGGCAATTCCTAAAACGATGAAAGCCGCCATACTGGTCGAACAGCAAAAGCCATTGGTTATTGATGAGGTGGAGCTTCCGCAAACCCTCGAAGTAGGGCAGGTACTCGTCAAAATTCATTACAGCGGAATTTGCGGTTCTCAATTGGGTGAGATCGATGGAGCCAAGGGCGAAGACAAATTTTTGCCTCACTTGCTGGGTCACGAGGCCTCAGCCACAGTGGTGGAAACGGGACCTGGCGTCAAGCATGTGAAGTCTGGGGATACCGTGGTACTTCATTGGAGAAAAGGACTCGGTATAGAAGGTGCGCCACCTAGCTACAAATGGAAGGGCAATAAGCTTAATGCGGGTTGGATTGCCACCTTTAATGAGTACGCCATCGTTGCTGAGAATCGCATGACAGCTATACCGTCTGACAGTAACTTAGAGATAGCTGCTTTGTTTGGCTGTGCAGTCACTACAGGCTTTGGCGTGATTGAAAACAATGCCAAAGTAAGAATTGGTGAATCAGTGGTGGTGTTTGGAGCTGGCGGTGTCGGCCTGAACATTGTGCAGGCTGCGAACTTGGTGGGCGCCTATCCAGTGATTGCGGTTGATCTTTTTGATAACCGACTGGCTCTGGCGAAGGAAATGGGCGCAACTCATCTGGTCAACTCCAAGACACAAGATTCCAAGATGGAAATAGAAAAAATACTTGGGGTAAATAACCTAGATCAGTTTATCGACAACACGGGACTGCCGTCAATTATTGAGATGGGTTATCAGATTACTAAACCGCAAGGCAAGGTCACGCTGGTGGGTGTGCCGCGCAAGGGGAATAACATACACATTTATTCACTGCCGTTGCATTTTGGAAAGTTAATTGCGGGATCACAAGGTGGGGAGGCAGAGCCCTATAAAGACATACCGAGGTATCACAATCTTTTCAATGCCGGGCGTATTAAGTTGTCTGAACTGATAACTGAAAAGGTCTCACTGGTTGATATCAATGATGCTATTTTCAAAATGAGATCAGGTGTTTTGAGTGGGCGATGCTTAATCGAAATGGAATAATCCATGAATTTAAAAGAACAAGTTTTTGGTGCTAAGGGGTACACGGCTGATCTAAAAATGTCTTCTATTGATTTGGAGAAATTTCGATACATAGTGTCTCGTCATTGGCTTCAAACCATTGCCTCCGCTAATCCGTTATTGATCAGCAAAGCTAAAGAATTTGGCATTGAAAACTACCATCTTTTTTCTGATCTGCTTAACCATAAATCCCTGTGGCCAAAAGCAAGCAGAGTCTTGGCAAAAGAAGATGTTCAAGAAATTAAATCTTTGAATTTTTTTCAAATTTTAAAAAGTGAATTTGGAAACTTTACGATTTCTGATGTTTATGACACCTATCAGCATCATGGACAAGAAGAAATTTATTGGCGATTAGTACGACCTAATACTCACAGCGATGTAGGTTCATTACATTCAGATTCTTGGTTTCATCAGTCATTTAACCAAGGTCGCGGCATGTTTCCTAAAGGAACAAAAACTGTGAAGATTTGGATTCCTCTTTATTGTGAAGCTGGAAAAAATGGACTTGCTATCGTTGAAGGATCACACCTTAAGCAATGGACATTTCATATTGAAACTGTAGATGGATTACAAAAACCAGTCCCAGATGATGACTTGTCGGATGTGGGGTCTCAATTAATGACAACAGAGGCTGGAAATATGCTCATATTTAATGAAAATACATTGCACGGCGGTGTTGTTAATCAAGGGAGCAAGACACGTGTTAGCGCGGAAATAACTATGGTGCTGCCGACCGTCTAACCTACTATACATACCAAATGTAGACATTTTTTTTAAACTCACAGCACAGCTATCAAATAATCATGACCCACACTTTAATAATCGGCGGAACCAAAGGACTAGGACGAGTCGTCGTCCGGCAAATGGCAAAACGTGGAGATTGCGTTTCAGTTTTTGGAAGAAGCGAAATTATTGCTACCGACCAATCTACAGGTCTGGTAAACAGTTATCAGGTCGACATAAACGACTCAGCCGCTGTTGCAGTCTCAGTAGCATCCCTTGTTGCAAAACATGGACCTTTAAATTACTGTATTTTTTTGCAACGCTATCGGGGTAAGGGTGATGACTGGGCTGGAGAAATTCAGACTACATTGACGGCTACCAAAAACATCGTTGAGATTATTACGCATCACATGGCTCCTGAGGGTGACAAAGCGCTCTTGATGGTTAGTTCAGTATTTGCAAAATATGTCGGAGAAGGGCAGGCCGCTAGCTACCATGTGGCAAAGGCCGGGCTTGACCAGTTGATGCGGTTTTATGCACTGAACTTAGGCGCTCAAGGCATTCGCTGTAACGGTGTTACCCCCTTTACCTTCTTAAAAGAAGAGTCCAAGCAGTTCTATTTAGACAACCAAAAGATCGTTGATGTTTACGAGAGCATTGTTCCCCTTAGGCGCATGGCTACCACGGAAGATAGTGCAAATGCTATTGGATATCTTTGCAGCGATCAGGCTTCTTTTATTACAGGACAAAATTTATTTGTGGACGGGGGGCTTTCGCTTGTTTGGCCTGAAACACTCGCTCGTCGCATGGCGGGCATCTAAAAAACCATTTTAAAAGCGAAGACCAAAAAAAGATGACCTCCATTTCTTCCAAGCGTAAAACATGCCGTTTGTGCGACAGAGACAAACTCACGTTGGTGTTGCCCATCAACGCGTCCCCCATTGCGGACGCCTTCGTTTCAGCCTCCCAACTCTCACAGGTTCAGCCACTGGTTCCTTTGGATCTTTATCAATGTCAGGCATGCGGGCATGTCCAGAACCTAGACATCGTTAATCCTGAACTTTTGTTTCGTGATTACATTTTCACAACTTCAAGCTCGGCTGGGCTCGTGTCGCACTTTCGCAGCTATGCAGCTGATATTGTCAAAGAGTTCGCCATAGCACCTGGATCACTGGTGGCTGAGATCGGCAGCAATGACGGAACCCTGCTCAAGTTCTTTCGTGATGCAGATATGAAGGTTGTAGGGATTGATCCTGCCCGAGAAATCGCCAAGCAGGCAACTGACGAGGGCATTCCAACCATTCCTGAGTATTTTGATGTTGCGCTTTCCGCCATCATTCAAAAACAATATGGCAAAGCCAAGTTGATTGTTGCCAATAATGTGTATGCTCACGCTGACCAGTTGGGCGGGCTCACAGACGGCATTGCCAATTTGCTCGACACCGATGGCGTTTTTGTTTTTGAGGTGTCCTATCTGATGGACATCATCGACAAATTTGTCTTTGATACTGTTTACCACGAGCATCTTTCTTACCATTCTGTCAAGCCATTCGTTCAATTCTTTGCGGCCCATGGTTTGCACCTTTTCAATGTGCAGACCATCACCACCAAGGGTGGGTCTATGCGCGGGTTTGTTCAGAAGGTTGGAGGACCTCACCTTGAACGATCAGTTGTAAAGCAAATGATTATTGAGGAAGATCGTCGCGAACTTCATTTACCTCAGATTTTCAAAGAGTATGAGACAAAAATATTGGCCTGCAAGTCGGCATTGCTTGACTACATGGAAAAAGCAAAACAAAAAGGGCTGAGGATCGCAGCTTACGGCGCATCAACAACCGTTACGACATTGATGTATCACTTCGAGCTAACAGACAAGCTGGCATATCTGATTGACGACAACACAAAGAAGCACGGTATGTTCAGTCCCGGGTGTCACCTAGAGGTCAAACCATCAAGCATTTTGTTGGGAACTGGTCGCCCAGATGTTGTCGTGATTCTCGCCTGGCAGTACGCAGAGGTCATTATGAAAAAAAATGCAGCCTTTATGGTAGCTGGTGGATGTTTTGTAGTTCCACTTCCCGAACTGAAAATCTACGCATCTGTCGCTACTTAAGCCATGTCACAAATATTATGAGTTCCCCCCTTATTAAGCGACAGTCCCATCTTGAGTATTATCAGCAGCATGGCATAGCACCTGTGAGTTATGACCTCAGTAGCCTAGATGCGCACTTTGATCGTCGACGATCCTTGTATAACAAACTAGGTCTTCCCTCACTTGCTTTTGCTGGTTCCGATGTGCTTGAAGTAGCTGCTGGCACGGGACACAACAGTTTATTTATAGCGGCTCAGCATCCTCGAAAAAATGTCCTGCTTGAACCAAACCCAACTGCTATCGACCACATTCATGCAGCCTATGCAGGCTTTAAGCTGTCGCATACCAAACCTGAGTTAATTACAAATAAGCTCGAAGATTTCAATCCTCCCGATTTGTTTGATATTGTCCTGTGCGAGAACTGGCTGGGCACCTCCACCCACGAACTGGGTCTGTTGTCCAAGCTAGCAAGCTTCATTCGGCCCGGTGGTGTGTTGGTTGTTACAACTGTGTCGCCTATCGGGTTCGTTCCAAATCTTATGCGGCGCTACTTTGCATATCATATTGCCTCACCTGATCTGTCCTTCGAAACGCGCACTTCACTTCTAGCTAGCGCTTATTCAAGTCATCTTGGCCATTTAGGTGAAATGACAAGAAACGTTACCGATTGGGTTCAGGATAATATGATCAATCCCGCTTACTTCGGGTTGTGCCTCAGCTCACCTGCTGTGTTGTCACATTTAGGTGATTCATTTGAAGTGCTTGGCGCTTATCCGGCCTTTATTGAAGATTGGCGCTGGTTTAAGGCCCTGCATGGTGATGAACGCGCGATAAACAAGCAGTTTTTGTCTGAATATTGGCTTAAGTGTCATAACTTTTTTGATAGTAGGCTTATCCCTTTTACAAGGGATATTGCGATCAATCAGGCTTTAGAAAAGGCTGCAAGCTTGCTACTAAAAAGCATTGAAGCATGCGAGGATGCGGCATTAAACAAAACTGATTTGAAGCTTTACACACATGATGTTGCCTCTCACTTCAATGAATTTTTAACTCTCATTCCTGAAAAGATGATCGAGGCTAAGGTCAGCCTTCAAGAACTTAGCCCTTGGGTCAGCGAGCCCAACAAGATCAGCGTTCAGACCTTGGCCAATTTAGGTAAGTTTGCAAAGCTCTTTGGCCGTGAAACTTCTTATTTGGCGCTACAGCGTTCCAAGTAACTTTTAATCAAGATATCGTAGAAAAGAGAAAACAATGGCAAGAACAGTTGAAATTCAATACGATGGTCATGTTGAACTCAAGCAAAAACAAGGGCTAACCAAGCTGGGTGTTGAAAAAAACGCTAATTGGCATACAGATCCGCGTCGCCTTGTGTTTGTTCTGTCACGCTATAAATTTGTCTCCAAAATCTTAAGTGGCAAAGCACGCGTTCTAGAGGTTGGTTGCGGTGATGCTTTTCCCACACGCATCTTGTTACAAGAAGTTGGCAGTATCCACGGCGTTGATATCGACCCACTTTTCATAGAAGACGCCAACGAACGCATGGATTCAAAATGGCCTTTTTCTTGTGCTGTGCACGACATCACCAGTGGGCCAGTGCCGGGAATTTTCGATGCTGCTTTTTCACTTGATGTGCTGGAACATATTTCCAAAGAACAGGACGATGCTTTTTTCACCAACATTACAGCAAGCCTGACTGAAAATGGAATACTCATTGTTGGCATGCCTTCATTAGAGTCTCAGGCACATGCCTCTGCGTTAAGCAAAATTGGTCATATCAACTGCAAAACAGGAACAGAACTTAGAGCGCTGGCCGAAAAGTATTTTCATAATGTATTCATTTTTTCCATGAACGATGAAGTTGTTCATACCGGTTACCAACCCATGGCGCAGTACTTGTTCGCGCTTTGTGTTGGTAAGAAAAATTTAACATGAATTCCATGGCAAAGATCTTATGCACAGTTTGTGGTTTTGAGTTGCATTCCCCGCAAATCTCTTTTGGTAGACAACCGCCATCCAACCGTTTTATGCCTGACAGTGAAAGTGCAACCAAACTTGAATGCCATTTACTGAGTCTGTCAACCTGTACCCACTGCGGCACTGTCCAGCTTTTTGATCGCATGCCCATGGAGAGCTATCGCCCCCGATACGACTGGCTGGTCTATAACGAACCAGAGCGTCACCTTGATGATGTCGCCCTGCATATTGCGAGTCTTCCTGGCATCAGTGTCTCTTCCCGCTTGATGGGCATTACTTATAAAGACCAAAGCACACTGACAAGAATGGCTAATATGGGTTTCACCAATACTGTTTGTCTTCAGGATTCAGATCTGGAGTCCACTGTTGTTCCTTTTGGTCTTGAGACTGTCCAAGCAATTCTCAGCAATCCATTCAATATTGCCAAACTTGAGGAGCGCTATGGAAAGGCCGATGTATTGGTTGTTAGGCATATTACCGAGCACTCACTTAGTTCCAAGGAGTTAATTAATTCACTCAGCGGATTGCTCGCCCCTGGTGGTTATATGTTGTTAGAGTTACCAGACAGTGAGCGCGTATTTAACCAAAATAATTATCCGTTCATCTGGGAAGAGCACATTAGCTACTTCACTGAAGGCTCCGCTAGACGATTGGCGCAGGAAGTTAATTCGCAGGTGTTGTGGCTTGGTCGTTATTCGTATCCTTATGAGGACTCATTGAATTTAGTATTGAATTTTCCTGCAACTGATCTAAAAACAAAAAAAAACAACTTGCACGATGCTTTGCCACAACCAAATATGACAGAGCACTTCTACAACCAATTCAGTGCTTTCAGGGAGCAGTGGCGCATCAAACTTGAAGGCATCATTTCCAATGGTGACAGAGTTGCTATTTTTGGTGCAGGACACCTCGCAGTCAAGTTCATTAATTTCTTCAAACTTGAAGACCTGATCACCTGTGTCATTGATGACCATCCCAAAAAGTTGGGCATGTATATGCCCGGCAGTGGACTTCCAATAATTTCTTCAGGTCGACTCAAGGGAATGGGTATCCGTTACTGCGTCTCAACTTTGAGCCCTGAAAGTGAACTCAAGGTACGCAATAAATTAGCAAACTTTTTTGACAGTGGCGGGATCTTTTTGCCCGCCTTTAATACAGTCTCATCTTAATTGCTGATGACAAATATATTTCCAGAAAAGGCGTCGATTGACGCACCATTTACATCATTGTCTTTGAGAAAAATCAATGATGAAGTTTATATGGCGACAGACAAAGTTGTGCGTTTTGATCGTCGTTATGTCGAAATTATTAAGCAAAGCGCTGAAAAAAATTCACGCGGACGAGCCCGAATTTGCGCTCACCGCGAACCAACAGACACTTTGCATGAAATGATGATTGCCATCAGATCGGACAGTTATATTCGCCCGCACCGCCATCATCAGAAGGTAGAGTCATTTCATTTGATTGAAGGATCTGTCGATGTGGTTGTATTTGACGACGACGGCAGCATTTCTGAGGTTGTTGAATTGAGCACTGAAGGCAATTTTTATTATCGGCTCGATTCTCCCAAGTACCACACCTTGTTGATTCACTCACCTTTACTTGTGATGCATGAAATTACCAATGGCCCTTTTAACGCAGCCTTAAGTGACTGGGGCAGTTTCTCGCCTACTGAAGGTTCTGAGGAAGTACTGAGCTATGTTGGTCAGTTACGAGATGAAGTTAAGTTAATAAAACGTATTTCACATTAAATATAGTAAATGTTTTCACAAATTTTCAAATTTTTCATCTATTTATTTGGCAAGCCTATGCTTGTAATTCTTCTTGGATTGGCAAAAAGTCAACTTTCAGAAAATTTGATGGTAAGAAGTTTGGGTTTCTTTCCATTTAAATTCCTCAATTTAATAATTGGTATTGATGGATTAAAGTTAATTAGTTATCTTTCTCGCAAAGAGATTCAAAATCCCAGATTGTTATTTAGATTAAAAGTTAAGTTTCAATTAAAGATTAAAAGAATATCAAATATAATTTTTAATATTGCAAAAAAAATTGTCCAAAATTTAATTAAAAATGATGGAAGAATATTAAAAGTAAGCAGTAGAAAACATTTTGAAAATCATCGAATAAGCGCACTCACTTACTTGGCTATTGAAAAAAATATAGACTATTTTAAAGAAAATTTATCAACCCAAGACTACCGAAAAATTTTGACTGTAGAGAATGTTGAGCCAAAAAATTTATATAAATGTGGCGAGCAGTTATTTATAGCTGGAAAATTGTTATATGCCAGTGAAACCTTTGAGTTTTTGGCAGATAACGCGTTAGATAAATTCCCGCAAGAAGATCAATTAGCACTACTGCGCTATGCGGGAATCACTAATTTTTTGTTAGGAAAAATCGTTTCGGCAAACAACTATTGGGCTCGTGCAGGGAATCTACGAAGGGCAATTTTAGGCGTTGAGTCCGGGCCAATGTACAGGATTGTTGGGCCTGCATGGTTTGCTGCTATTGGCCATGTGGCCATGCTTGATTTCTATATCAAGTACAACAAACTTTACCGAGGTGATGAGGTTCGTATAGTTGTTACTAATTTAATGAGTTCAATACCTGGAAATTATCTTTGCAACAGATTCAGAGAAGTTGGGATTGAATTTATATTGCCAGAAGAATTATATTCCGATTATGATTTATGGGCTAAATACAATAATAAGCCAGATTGGCATTCTTTAACGCCAGCATATCGTTCTGCATTGATTGATGATTTTTGGGAGTTTGAATTTCCTGATGGCGAAGTGTTAGGTTATACGCATGCTGCAAACAAAATTCAAAAAGAATGGGAGCGACAGCATCGCACTCCTATACTAACTTATACCAAGGAAGAGCGAAAGTTCAACGAAAAAACCTTAGAACTTTTGGGAGTGCCCAAAGATGCTTGGTATGTATGTATTCATGTGCGTGAAGGCGGATTTCATAAAAACTGGAATTCTTTGTATCCAAGCATGCGCGACGCTGTCATAAGTGATTATTTTTCTTCAATTGAAATGATTGTTAAAAGTGGCGGATGGGTAATCAGAATGGGGGATCCATCTATGAAGCCATTGCCTTCCAATATTCCCTGTGTAGTGGACTATGCACACAGTGAATTTAGAAATCCTAAGGCTGATGTCTTATTGACTTTAGGATGTCGATTCTTTTTAGGCACCAACTCCGGCTTTGCCACAATCCCTGCAATTTTCGGTGTTAAGTGTGTTTTTTCTAACTGGTTACCAATTGGCCTACCGTTATGGCCTAGCCAAGATTTGATGCTGCCTAAACTTTTTTGGGATGAAGATCGCAAACGTTTGCTAACATTTGACGAAATTTTTTCAACCGGATTGGCTTTTATTCAAAACTGGGATAATCTCCCCAAGGGCATTACCTTGATAGATAACTCGCCAGATGAACTGCTTGAGTTTACAGCAGAGGCTTTGGGAATAGCACCTCAACTGGCTAACCAAGTTTTGCTTTCTGCAGTTCGCATCCAGTACCAGCAAACAGCCGCCAAATATGATAGCTATTGCGGCAGTCGCCTTGCTGATTCATTTGTTCAGCGGCATCATGAGTTGCTCTCTTCACCAAGTACGTTTTCACAAAAAACACTTGCTATTTGAACGTGTGCGTAGGGTTACGCCTGCGCCCGCTCATAACAAAATAGGCACAACAATCATTACCCCCTGATGCATGAAACCATCCTATGGAGAATGCATTCACCGAGTTTGCCAGCTCATGAAGCATGTGTAACATTTTTGAAAGCATAGCTAATTTATTTATTCTTTGAGCATTGACTACAACAACGCTATCTTTATGCAAAAAATTATTAACTTTTTCAATAACCAAAAGTCGTTAAACGTGGTGCAGGTTCACTCAAAACCAGCTATGTTTTCATCGCAAACTAATCGCCGCAATCAGTTAAAACTCAGGCAAGAACTTCAGCATAGGCAAACTGCTGATTTTTACTACCTCATCGATATTGTGGGTTCATGCAATTTGAAATGCCCATCGTGCCCCGTTGGTAATTACGAAGAGCAACCCAGCAAAGGGCTGATGTCTCTAGATACCTACAACCTTATTCTAAAAAAGATTGCCAAAGAGCACCCTGAAGAAAAAGTTTTTATCGATCTCTACAATTGGGGTGAGCCAGGCATACATAAGCATCTGGGCGAATTCATCAAGCTCACCCAGACTTTTGGTTACGGCGTGGGTATTTCTAGCAACCTCAATGTTTTTGCAGACATGAAAGCCGCCGTCAGGGCAGAGCCCGATTACATAAGAATTTCGCTTTCAGGCTATTTCAATGAGGTTTACCAACAAACACACAAGGGCGGTGACATCAATGTGGTCAAAGCCAACATGCACCTGCTGCGTTACTGGATAGATAAAACTCAATCAAATACGATTGTTCAGGTTGGATTTCATATTTACAAAAGCAATTTCCCGTTGGATTTCACCAAAATGCGTGAACTGTGTGACGAACTGGGTTTTATCTTTGCCCCCACAATTGCCGCGCTGATGCCTGTAGAAAAGGCAGTACTTGCGGTTGACGGGAAACCGCTACCGAGGGACGACGAACTGCTAAACAATCTGGTTGTGTCTATGAGCGAACGCGTCGCGATACTATCGAAAGAGCGCAAAAAGTACCCAGACTGCCAGTATCGACAAAAAAGAACCACTATCAATTTTGATGGCTCAGTACCGCTTTGCTGCGCAACTTTTGAGCAAGAGCAAATCATTGCGACTAGTTTTCTTGAAGTTTCAAGAAGTGAGCTAACAGAGCGGAAATACGCACACAGTTTTTGTAAGAAATGTCAACACCGATCTCTGGATATGGTCTATACGGGTGCTGAGCAACATCTTGTTGAAGCCAAGGCAGTAAGCCTGCTTGGCGAAGAATACAGCGACTTTTTGGACGAGTGGAATGTGCCGCTAGATCGTATTGTGGACTGGCGGGGGGACGAGTTGTCAGTGCAAGCAGCTTACGACAAAGCTATCTATTTCATAAACTCTAGCGATAAAGACTCTGCCAAACAATTGTTTGAGGTGCTATTGCTGGTGGCGCCTCGGCACGGCGAAGCTAATTTTCAATTGGGCGGTTTGCTAGAGTCTGAGGGTCTGTATGCCGAGGCGCTGTCGCATTACAAGGCAGCCGCCGCTGTATGGGCCGATCATCTGCCATATGCTCAGGCCGTGGCGCGACTCAAGAATATGGTCTGATAAATGTGTCAGCAATATGCAGCCCCTTTCTTGTCATCTACTTATAAGCATGGCCTTGTGTTGGTGCTGTTGGTCATGCTGGTGTACGTTCCGGTGTTGTTTTTCCCTTATTTGCTGTTGGACGACAGTTGGCTGGTTCGCGGTCCTAAAGAGGTTCCTACTTTACCTGCGCCGCCACACAGCGTGTCAAGTTAGCAGCCTTATATCTGCAGCAATCTGAGGTTCGCTTCAGAGCACTTCAACTATTTAATTTACGAGCGTTAAATAATGCAAACTGAGCACTCTTCGTATCTGGTAAAGCCAGGGTTTATTTCCACTATTGCCTATAGCAAAAAGTGCAAAATCCTCACGCTCATTTGCTTGGCTTTGATTGCTGTTGTTTTTCAGCGTGGTTTCCAGCTAGGCCTAGTCAGTTCTGTAACGGACAGAATACGTTTCCACGCAATACCTGTTGCCGTCTCGTTTTTGTACCATGGGCATCCACATGACTACACGGCTGCGCGTGAAATAGCGATGCCTTTTCAGGGGGCAGGCCCCTTGGGTGAACTTCTGGCAAACTCGGTCAATAAAGAAGTCACCCAGCGGAGCACCTATTATTGGGTAGCAGATGACAAGGGTTTTGGAGACTTTGTGATTGTCGCGTTCAAGCTGTTTGGGCCTAAAACATCAAGCATGTATTTGATGTGGTTTGTTTGCTTGACATTTACTACATTACTTTTTTTGACAAGCTTTCGCGGCCGTTTGTGGTGCTTGGGCTTGTTGGGCCTGTTGCTAACCGGTATCTACACGGCAATCTCAACACTTCCTCTGGCGGATGAAGCGAACTTTTTAAACTTTCAGGGCAGCTCATCAATATCTACTGTCAGTATTTACGAGGTCAGGTTTTTAGATGTTCTGGCCATGATCCCGGTTATTCATATCTGCCTTTTCGCAATGCGCAGAGGCTTGGCTACAAGCCGGTGGCCGATAGTGGCGGTGCTGGGTCAGGTCGGGTTTTTCTTTCTTTTGTACCACGCAAGGTCTTCGTTGGGATGGCAACTCGTCGCCATGATCGGCTTTTTGAGCCTCGTTGTTATTTACCGGTTGCTGCGCAGCAGAAATAAAGAGGTCAGGAGAGTATCGCATTTTCTGCCAGCTGCTTTTGTATTTGCTACCCTGATAATTGGCCTGATTGTGTTATCGATGTACAAGCACGCCACCTACAACCCCCGCTATTTTCAGGACATGGGCGTAAGAACTTTTTGGCACAACGCGTTGATGGGTGTTCCTGAGCCTGTCTTGGCCACTACCTATCGACTCGCCTATAGTGACATCGATGCTGCGCGCGCTGTTATCAAGTATTCACAGGAAGGTACTTGCCAGCAGGGCATCACCCGGCTTGATCCCCAAGGCTTGCTAAATTCGCTGGGTGGGCATGGTGAGCAAGACTGGTTTGCCTATGATAGTTGCGCGAAGAAACTCTATTTTCACCTTTGGAAAAAACATTCGCTTCGGATGGCTTACAACTACGTAGTTCTCAAACCCATAGCAACGTTAAAAGTTGTGTTGGGTGCGGCAAGAAGTGTCCAGGCTAAATTTTCTGATGCGGCACGAGCTCAGTTCTCCATTGGTTGGTACCCTTTGAGTTTTGTACCTTTGCTTTTTGGTGCTGCCGTATTCTTGGTTGCCGGACAGTCGCTTTACAGGCGGCGTGCGATGCTGTTCTGTCTGTTGACTACGCTGCTAGTGTTTAGCCTGATTCCATCCTTGATGTTTTACGCTGCTATTTTGACGCTGGGTGGCTTTTTCGTCACGCTAACAATGCTTTGTTATTTATTTCTTCTACTTGGCGCTAGAGCCTCGATTCGCTGGCTATTCGCAGCACCTACGAGATAGTCTCGTGAGGTTTTCTAGTGTTTTTTCTTACAGCTGGAAGATCGGTGTAGGTGCGATGCTCTTTACCTACATCGGCTCCATCGTTGACTGGGGCGATTTCTACACCAAATTTAAAAACGTGTCGCAGGTATTTTGGTTGCTCGGCTTTTTAATTGTGGTGTTGCAGGCCAATGTGTTGGGTTGGCGCTGGCAACGTATTGGTCAACTTGACCATATAGACATTCCAGTGCTGTATCACACCAAGGCTATTTTGATCAGTTTCTTTTTCTCGCAAGGCTTGCCGGCTTCTCTTGGTGGAGACGCCTTTCGCGCCTGGTGGTATTCAAAGCGCCAAGTAGGTGCGGCGCAGGGCCTGAAAATCATTGCCTTCGATCGAATCATTGGCTTGGTTTCTTTGGCGGCGGTGTGTACGGCCAGTTTTACTGTGTTTGCAATCCAAGGTAACAAATCCACCGCTGTCAATTCGTTACTGTTTCTGGTAATGGTTGTGATGGTGGGATTCTGTGCTTTGTTGTTGCCATTTCGTCTGGGCGTTTCAACATTTTTAGCTAGGCAACTTATTAAATTGCCCAAGCCCTTGGCGGGCGTTCTGGCGTGGCTGATCGACATGCGTGAATTTTTTCGTGTGGGCACCAAGGCTGACTTGGCCATTATTCTTTTTTTGGGGGTATCTGTTCATTTGTTGACGGTGTTGCTTGGGTTCGTCTTGGCACTTGGGTTGGGCACGCAGGTGAGCTTTTTCAGTTGTTTGGCCGTCATAGCCCCAGCGTTGTTGGTCAGTTATGTTCCCATCAGCATTGCGGGTTGGGGTGTACGTGAGGCATCGTTTGTACTGGCTTTCAGCCTGATTGGTGTTGAAACAGAAACCGCCTTGCTCATATCCCTGGGCATTGGTGTTCTTGTCTTGCTGGTGTCGCTGCTGGGGGGTGTTTTATGGGCTGGGTCTGGGATGCGCCAGATCTACATGAATGAGGCGCGCAAAAAGGTCGTAGCCGTGCAATCATGATTTTTTTGCCCGGAGTGGTCATAGTAATTTCGCTGCTTTGCGGTGTAGGTATCGTGCCGGTGTTGATCACACTTTCTCACGGGCCTGCGCGAATTGAGTCTGCCAAAACCCGCTTTCTTGCTGCAATAGCTGTCTGTTTTTTTGCGTGGGTTTTTGTCGCCTGCCTGCTCACTGCACTGGACTACCCGTTCACTTGGTACGACATTTTAACAAGCATGGCGATCTTTTTTACGGCGACTGTTGCTTGGGGGATGTTGTGGTCTCTGGTTTGCTGGGGATTTACGACCTCGTTACTTTCAGCACTTTCTTCGCTGGACAGTCCTGCAAACCGCGAGAGGTGGTTTCGCGCATATGGTGGTGGCAGCAGCATTGCTGATTTTTCAGACAACCGTTTGTCCATCCTGCTGGCTTTGGGGCTCGCTAGAGTTGAAGGTTCAACCGTGATCTTGTCTGGCAAGACCGGGAAGTTCATGGCATTCCTGGTTCTTAATTTGAGAAAGTTTTACGGAATTCCAAATGAGTGATGAAATGCTGTCCGTGCTGACTGGGCTGGTTTTTGCACTGGCAAACGTCGTAGTTATCGCCGTTGTCTTGCGCGTTCGGCGTGACTGGGCACCTGTAGCTGTGTTTGCCGGTTGTATTGCAATGTCAGGATTGGTGGCGCTCGCCATTGGCGCAGTGTGGATTGAGCGCTTTTACATCTGGGCAGCTACTTCCATGATTGGCTTCATTGGTATCGCTAATTTTTTTGTATTTGGCGCAGTATATAAGTCGGTTTCGTTGCAGATGCTGGGCTTGCTCCATTCCCAGCCAGGTGGGCGAGCTGACAAAGCCTTGCTGATTGACGCAATTGCCCGACCATGCGTGGAGCAGCGCATGGAACTGCTGGTTGAGATGGGGCAGGTGGGTAAATCAATGGAAGATACTTACTTCCCGACCCCAAAGGGTCTAAAGACAGTGGCACGCCTGCACAGACTGCAGCGGCAATTGGGAATTTCCAGCAGCGGGCTTTACGGCAAGACCTGAAAAGTAGTAACAGCCTGGTAATGAAATATTTTCTCCCACTTAAAGTTAATTTCAATTGGATTAAATTTGAGATCCACCGGATCAAACAAATACCTTCCCCAATTCTTATTTTCAAAATTGGATTGAGGTTAATTGGGCTGACTGTTGGGATTGTGTTGTTACCCCTAACTTTGTTTTTGCACCTTGTGGGTTATCGTCATGTAACAGTATTTACTGATCGCATAGGTCATTTAGCCCTAGAGTTAGATTGCCTAATAAAGGAGCAACAACTTGGTCTTATAACAGCAAGAAAATGGCTGATTCTTGCACCCCCAAACCGCGTTGCTAACAAACATTTACTAAGCTATTGGCAACCATTTGTCCATGTAATCAGTAACAGGGTAATTTGCTTTTTGGTCGCCAGCATGAGCAGGTGGGGACTCATGCGTTTCAACATAGATAGATACGTGCGCGCAACTTACAAAGTGCAGGCTGCATATGGTATCAATGCAAAGTGGGCTCATCGCTCCCCCATACTTTCGCTGACAAGTGAAGATCAAAAATGGGGGGCTGACAGACTTTTAGAGCTTGGTTTGCCTGAAAGAGCATGGTTTGTGTGTGTGCACGCTCGCGAAGGGGGTTATTCACCAATAGATGAACAACTTCATATTCACCGCAATTGCCGAATCGAAAACACCATTTCAGCGATGCAGGAAATAATCAACCGTGGGGGGTGGGTTATTCGTATTGGTGATCCTTCAATGCAAAGGCTTGTACCAATGGACAAGGTCATCGACTATGCACATCACCCATTAAAATCTGAGCGGCTTGACATTATTCTTTGCGCAATGTCGCGCTTCATTTTGGGAAATACCTCAGGCATTTCACTTGTGGGTACTGTTTTTGGAGTGCCTTGTGCACTTGCAAATATGGTGCCTCTGGCTGCACTGGGCGTTGGTAACAGGGATATATCTATTCCAAAACTCTATTGGTCTTTGAATGAATACCGTTACCTTACGTTTATGGAGGTTTTTACTTCAAAAGCATCGCAGTATCAGTACAACAGTGAATTTGTCCAAATGGGCTTGGTGCCCGTCGAAAACAGTCTAGACGAAATCAAAGAACTAGCGATTGACATGATGAAGCGGCATGGCGACTATCCATCAAGCAAACAATCGGATGTAAACCTGTCCGATCAATTTATTTCTATGCTGGGTCCCAACCATTATTCATATGGTGCATCGTCCTGCGTAAGTGAATCCTTTTTGAAGAGGCATCTTTCGTTACTTATTCAGCATGAATAGTGGTTTTCAATAATTTTTATGAGCTTTAACAATGGACAACCCGATACATCCAAATGCTGTTAAAGCTATGCGCCAGCTAACTATCGTCATCCCTGCATTCTGCGAACAAGATAGGCTTTGGCTAACGACAACAGAAGCAATATTTGCTGCTCGTGAAACTCTGGATGACTTTGAAGTCGTCATCGTTAACGATGGCTCAACAGACAACACGCGTGCAGTTGCCGATTCGCTAGCGCTTGAATACGAATGTGTTTCGGTCATTCATTTTGATGTAAATAGAGGCGTTGGAGCTGCTTACAAGGCAGGGCTTGATTTTGCACGTTTCGACAACATTTGCCTTGTGCCAGGAGACCATGCTTTTGAAAAAAATGGGCTCCTAGATATTTTTTCTAATGTCGGTAATGCAGACATGATCATTTCATATCGAACAAATCCACGTGCACGGTCACCGTTACGCCGTCTACTCTCTAGGATATGTACCATGCAATTACGCATTACAACCCGTTGCTGGCTGCGCGACGGTCACAGTCTTTATGTCTGGCCGGTCAAACTGGCAAGAAGTATCAAAATACCGAACGACTATTCTTATCATCTCGTTACCCTTGTCAGCCTCTTACAAAGGGTAGCGTCTTACGGTGAAATTGCCGTCACACTTACGCCTAAACCAGACGAGTATTCCAGAGTCTTACGTTTAGGAGTGGTATTGATTTTGGCTTGGCGGTTGTCATTATTGACCCTATATTCGATTTCCAGAATTGGTACTCCAGCTCCACGAAGAATAAAACTGGACTGACAAAATCCCTAGTCTACAAGGACATTAAGAATTCGTCATTGCGACATGTTTCAATTTGTCAGCGCACGTTGCATTCACTTGTAACATGCAAAAAAACTACCCATATTTAGCAAGCTCGGAATCTATTCGCTAGGTTTGAAATATATCTTTCGAGCTTAATCATTTAGTTGTTTTTCGATCTTCAATAAGAGCAAAAAATCTATTTTTATAAATAACAAAACTATGATGCAATCCTTGGCTAACAAACGTACTGTTTTTGTATTTGGTAATTTCAACGTGGTTCACCCTGGCCACTTACGCTTATTAAATTTTGCAGCTGAATGCGGGGACTTCCTGATTGTCGGCGTCACTAAAGATGACACTCTAGGGGCATTGATTCCAGAGGAACTTCGTTTGGAGGGTGTTAAAGCAATCAGTTTGGTTAGCTATGCTTTTCTGATGGATGGGCCGGTTGAAAAATTCATTATCGACCTCAAACCTCATATTGTTGTCAAAGGTAAAGAGTTTGAGCATCGTTTGAACGCAGAGAAGGAGTTGATTGAAAGCTATGGAGGCAAGCTTTTATTTAGCTCCGGTGAAGCGCGGTTTTCTTCGCTTGATCTTTTGCAGAAAGAATTGCTCGTCACAAAAATTCCTACTGTACATAAACCAATCGATTTTCCTAAGCGACATGATTTTAGCTTTCATAAAATACTAAGCTTTATCGAGGATTTCGCCAGACTCAAAATTGTTGTGATTGGGGATCTTATTGTTGATGAATACATCACGTGCGACCCTTTGGGTATGTCTCAAGAAGATCCCACTATTGTTGTCACGCCGATTAAAAAAGACTTATTTTTAGGTGGAGCCGCAATCGTTGCGGCTCATGCGCGTGGACTAGGTGCCAAAGTCAATTACTTTGGGGTAGTGGGCAATGATGATGCAGCCAAATTTGCATTGCAAAAACTTGAAGAGCAGGGGGTTGACACTTATTTGTTTACAGACGAGACGCGCCCAACTACGCTGAAGCAAAGATTTCGGGCAAGAGGAAAAACACTTCTGCGCGTTAGCCATCTTCGTCAGCACGACATCCAACAAGAATTAATTTTTAAAGCATTAACTGAAATTGAATTGGTTCTTCATAAAGCTGATTTATTGGTTTTTTCTGACTTTAGTTATGGCGCACTGCCTCAGATTTTGGTAGATCGAATTGCGGCTTCTTGTAAGAAATACGGGGTGCCGATGGTGGCAGACAGTCAGTCGTCATCTCAATTGGGAGATATTTCAAGGTTCAAAGACATGCTGCTGATAACTCCCACTGAGCATGAGGCCAGACTTGCAGTTCGCGAACACACCTCAGGCTTGGCTGTTCTGGCCCAAGATCTTCAAATCAAAGCCAACGCTAAACACGTGTTTATTACTCTTGGTTCGGAGGGTGTTTTTGTCCATTCGTCTTCTTCAACCGCAAACGATTTAATCGACGATCAACTTCCAGCCTTTAACTCAGCACCCAAAGATGTTTCTGGCGCTGGTGACTGTTTGTTAATGTGTGCTTCCATGGCATTGGTAGCCGGCGCCAATGTTTGGGAAAGCGCATACCTGGGTTCTGTTGCTGCAGCCTGTCAAGTTGGTCGGGTCGGTAATTTGCCGCTGTCTGCAGACGAGTTAATTCAGGAGCTCAATAGGTGAGGGCCTTGTTATTAGCTGCCGGCTTGGGTACCAGACTAAGACCCATTACCGACCATGTGCCCAAGTGTCTGGTCACTATTCAAGGCAAGCCACTGTTGGCTTATTGGCTGGATATGCTGTTAACCAATGGCATTGAGCGTGTTCTGGTAAACGCACATTACTTGCCAGATGCTGTGAATACTTTTGTAAAGCAATCAGATTGGGTCAATCAAATTGATGTGGTTTATGAGCCCTTTTTGCTGGGTACGGGTGGCACAGTACTGAGTAACCAAAATTTTTTTTCAGATCAACCCTTTATGGTCGCCCATGCAGACAACTTGACCAGGTTTGATATGAAAAGATTTATCGATGCACATGCGAACAGGGCGAGTGGTACCGATATCACGATGATGACCTTCAAGACAGATGCGCCACAAAGCTGTGGCATCGTTGAGTTGAACTCTAGGGGCGTGGTGCAACTGTTCCATGAGAAGGTGGATAACCCACCAGGGGATTTGGCCAATGCGGCTGTTTATATTTTTGAGCCTACGGTGATTGATTTTTTAACTTCACTTGGTCGAGATATTGTCGACATCAGCACCGAGGTCCTTCCCGCATACTTGGGGCGGATACAGACATTCTTGAATGACGATTACCACCGCGACATTGGCACCCCTGAAAGTTTAGCCCTCGCAGAATTAGAGTTTTGAAAACCAGTCAAAGGCTCCTAACATACACTGCTCAGACAGCAATCTTGGTTATTGTGAATTACAACTCAGGCCAGTAGTTACTGTAGTCACTCAACGCACTGGAACTGCAGTCTCATAAACCTTCAAAAGTTTTGGATGTTTACAACAAATAGCACCGATGAATCCCTAATGGGAATCAATGCAAAGTTTCCTGAATACGAATGCATCTTGCTCGACATGAAGATTGACTTTGCGTAGCAAACAATTTGACAATAGTCAGGTGCTTTAAACCGCTTATAGCGCACTTTAACATGACGCATTACCTGATGCAGTGTGGTTAGGCGCCTTAGCACATATATAGAAATGATATTTTAACATCGAGCCCTTGGCTCCATGCTGTTGCTCGCACATCAGCAAGACTCACCTTAACAAAGTGTCTATGAAACCAGCAGCGGCCCAGTCATGCCAAAACAATCACCACTCTTGGCATTGACGATGCTGACATCAAGGCAAACTTTCTAGGGT
>Ga0214921_10003490_pt1 | contig 23951 bp, 21 predicted proteins | sample LL1505_MetaG_FD_177992 | JGI IMG/M metagenome (GOLD analysis project Ga0214921, IMG submission 177992) | Freshwater microbial communities from Lake Lanier, Atlanta, Georgia, United States - LL-1505 | ecosystem: Environmental > Aquatic > Freshwater > Lake | place: USA: Georgia | collected...
CTTTGGCCAGCGCGCACTTGGAGTCTGAACCCGCTGTGCCGATCAGTTGCAAGCCCATCGCGCGTGCCCACTGGCAGGCAATCAGGCCGACGCCACCAGCCGCCGCATGAAACAGCACATGATCACCCGCATGCAAACCACCCTGGGGCTGCGTTCCCTTGAGCAGGTACTGCACCGTCAGGCCCTTGAGCATCATGGCTGCGCCGGTCTCAAAGGAAATCGCGTCGGGCAATTTGCACACGCATTTGGCCGGCATCACGCGCAGTTCGCAATAGCTGCCCGGGGGCTGGCTGGCGTAGGCTGCGCGGTCACCTACCTTCAGATGGGTCACGCCCTCGCCCACGGCCTCAACCACGCCAGAGCCTTCCATGCCCAGCTGCAGCGGCATGGTCAGCGGGTACACGCCGGCACGCTGGTAAATGTCGATGTAGTTCAAACCCACGGCCTTGTGCCTGATACGGATCTCACCCGGCCCGGGCTCGCCCACCGTGAGCGTGACCAACTTCAGTTTTTCAGGTCCGCCGTGTTCGTCAATACGTACGGCGCGGGAGGTATGGGTGCTCATTTTTTCTGTTCCTCAAGTAGCTAAAAGATACAGTTTAGGCCAAGCCCGGCAGGCACGGCTGGCCAGACCCTGCCTGGCTCTTGTTACAGTGCAGGCATGACTCGCCGCCTGACCACCTCGACAATTTTTTTGCTCAGTATTGCGCCTTTGATGTGGGCCAGCAATGCTGTTTTAGGCCGCCTGATCAACGATCTGGTGCCGCCCATGACGCTGAATTTTTTGCGTTGGCTGCTGGCCTTTTTGGTGTTGCTGCCAATGGCGCACAGGGTCTTGCACCTGGACAGTCTGATGTGGCGACACTGGCGCCGTTTTGCCCTGCTGGGCCTGCTCAGTGTCGGGGCCTACAACTCGCTGCAGTACCTGGCGCTACACACATCCACCGCCATGAACGTCACGCTGGTGGCCTCCAGTATTCCGATCTGGATGCTGGGCCTGGGCTGGCTCTTACACGGCGAAAAAATTTCGCGGCGTCAGACGTGGGGGACGGTGCTGTCCGTTGGCGGCGTGCTGATTGTGCTCAGCCGAGGCGATGCGGCGGTGTTGATGCAAATGAGTTTAGTTCCTGGCGATTTTTATGTACTGCTGGCCACCGCGGCCTGGGCCGGCTACAGCTGGATGCTGGCCAGACCCACCGAGCCTCCGTCGATACGTCAGGACTGGGCGGCTTTTTTGATGGCGCAGATTTTCTTCGGCCTGCTCTGGTCAGGTCTTTTTGTCGCTGGCGAATGGGCCTGGACGCCGGCGCGCATTCAATGGAGCTGGCCAGTGATGGGCGCGCTGGTCTACATCACGCTCGGGCCGGCCTTGCTGGCCTACCGCGCATGGAGCGCAGGCATCGAGCGGGCGGGGCCGGCCATGGCCAGCTTTTTCTCTAACCTGACGCCGCTCTTTGCAGCGATCATGTCGACGATTTTTCTGGGCGAATGGCCCAGCCTGTACCACGCGCTGGCCTTTGGGCTGATCGTCGGCGGCATTGTGGTGTCATCGCGCCGCCAAGGCCCCTAGGCCGCCTGCCTGCTCAGTAAGTGCCGGGGTATGCGCCGCCGTCGGCCAACACGTTCTGGCCGGTCATGTAGGCCGCATGCGTGCTGCACAAAAAGGCGCAGATGGCACCAAATTCTTCCGGCGTGCCAAAGCGTTGGGCTGGAATGGTCTTGCGCCGGGCTTCGGCCACTGCATCAACGCTTTGACCGGTTTTTTGCGCAGCACCAGCCAAGTTGCTGCGCAGTCTATCGGTGTCAAAAGCACCCGGCAACAAAGAGTTGATGGTCACCCCCTGCCCCGCCAGCTTGCTGCGCGAGACACCCGCCACAAAGCCGGTCAGGCCGCTGCGTGCGCCATTGCTTAGGCCCAGCACATCAATAGGCGCCTTGACGGCGCTCGAGGTGATGTTGATGATGCGGCCAAAGCCACGCGCGGCCATGCCGTCGACAGTGGCCTTGATCAATTCGATCGGGGTGAGCATGTTGGCGTCCACCGCCTTGATCCAGGTATCACGGTCCCACTGACGGAAGTCACCGGGTGGCGGGCCGCCCGCGTTGGTGATGACGATGTCAAAGTCCTGGCGCAGCTTGAACACTGCGGCACGGCCTTCGGTGCTTGTGATGTCCGCCGCCACGCTCAGTACCTCGGTCGCTACGGGCCGCAATGGGTCGGCTATCAATTGAGCGACAGCGGCCTGCAAGGCCTCAGCGCCGCGCGCCACGATGATGACGTGCACACCCTCGCGCACCAGCGCCTGAGCACAGCCAAAGCCCAAGCCTTTGCTGGCGCCGCACACCAGCGCCCATTTACCTTTGATACCCAAGTCCATGTCAATTTCCTTTTGTTTGCGCCGAACGCGTGAAAACATAAATACCGGCCAGCACCAGTGCTGTGCCAAAAGCCACCCAGACCGTGAAAGCCTCGTCCAGAATCAGCACGCCCATGGCGATGGTGGACATGGGGCCGATCATGCCGGTCTGCGCCGTCAGCCCGGGGCCGATGCGCTCAATGGCCATCATCACCATCAGCACCGGCGCCACAGTGCAGACAACCGCATTGGCAAGCGACAGCCACATCACCGGCGGCGCCACAGACTCCAGCGACAAGGGCCGCAACAGCGCGAACTGCAAAATGCAGCACAAACAAGCCACCGTGCCGGTCAGGCCCACCAGGCGCTGCGAGCCCAGCCGTTTGACCAGCTCGCCGCTGTACACCAGGTAAAGCGCGTAAGTGACAGCACTCAAAAAAACCAGCAACGCACCCCAAGCCGCATCAGCGCCTTGCACGGTCATTTCATGACCAAAAACCAGCATCACACCAGCGTAACTGATGCCTATACCCAAAGACTGTAAACGACTGGCACGACGGCGGTAAATCAACCAACTGAGCAGAAGCACCAGCGTCGGGTTCAGGTACAAAATCAAGCGCTCCAGCGAAGCGCTGATGTACTGCAAGCCGACAAAGTCCAAAAAACTCGACAGGTAATAGCCCACAAAACCAAGCCCCAGCACACCCAGTGCGTCGCGCAGCGACAGTGCCGGCTTGCCCCGGCTGGCCCACCAGGCCATGAGCGCAAAAACGGGCAACGCAAACAGCATGCGCAGCATGATCAGCGTGACCGGATCCACGTCGTAACGGTAAGCCAGTTTGACAATGATGGCTTTGCCGCTGAAGGCAAAGGCCCCCAGCGCCGCCAACGTGATGCCGGCCACCAGTTGCGGCGGCTTGCTCTCAATCACCAGCGCCGCCCTGAAGCACAGGGCCAGAGACTTGTCTTTTCATTAAAAACCGACCGCCTGTCCGTCACGGCGCGGGTCGCTGGCCGCCACATAGCCCTCCACCTTGGGGTCGCCCGCGCGCCAGATGAACTGGCCGGCGCCAAAGTCCTGGTAAGAGTCGTTGATGACATCCACACGGTGGCCACGCCGGGTCAGCGCCTGCACGGTGACCGGGTCCATCGCCGACTCGACATTGATCTCCAGCCCGGCGTTGTAGCGCCAGCGCGGCGCATCACAAGCGGCTTGCGGGTTTTGCTTGTAGTCGAGCATGCGCACCAGCGTTTGCATATGGCCTTGCGGCTGCATGTTGGCACCCATCACACCGTAACTCATGACGGGCTGACCGTCTTTGCTGAGGAAGGCCGGAATGATGGTGTGAAAAGGCCGCTTACCCGGCGCCACCTGGTTGACGCCAGGCTGCAAGCTGAAGCCATGGCCGCGGTTTTGCAGGCTGATGCCAAACTCAGGCTCCACACAACCCGAGCCAAAGCCCAAGAAGTTGCTCTGGATGAAGCTGACCATCATGCCGTCTTCGTCAGCGGTCGTCAGGTAAATGGTGCCGCCCTTGACCGGGTTGCCCGCGCCAAAGTCCTGCGCCTTTGTCATGTCGATTAGCTTGGCGCGGCTGGCCAGGTAGGCATCGTCCAGCATCTGCTCGGCCGTCACCTCCATGGACGCAGGCTCAGCGACATATTTGTAGACGTCGGCAAAAGCCAGTTTCATGGCTTCGATCTGCAAGTGCTGAGAATCAACGCCATCGACCTGCAAGCCGGCCACATCAAATTTATCCAAAATACCCAAGGCAATCAGCGCCGCAATGCCCTGCCCGTTGGGCGGAATCTCGTGCAAGGTGTAGCCGCGGTAATCGCGCCCGATCGGCTTGACCCACTCGGGCTGGTAGGCGGCAAAATCTTTGGCCGTGAGGCTGCCGCCATGTTGCTTTGAGAATTTTTCTAAGGCGTGGGCAATCTCTCCGCCGTAATAAGCTTGACCTTTGGTCTGCCCGATCAAGCTCAAAGCTTTGGCAGCAGCCTTGAACTGAAACAGCTCGCCGACCTGCGGCGCACGGCCCCAAGGCAAAAAAGACTTCGCAAAGCCGGGCAAGCCTTTGAGCTCATCGGTCGCAGCAGCCCATTTTTGCTGCACCACGGTGGCCATCAAATATCCGCGCTCGGCGATTTCAATGGCCGGCTCCAGCAAGTCAGCAAAAGGCAGCTTGCCAAAGCGCTCACTCATGCTGACCCAGCTGGCGACCGCACCGGGCACCGTCACCGAGTCCATACCGCGCTTGGGCGGAGTCAAGGTGTCATTACCGTATTTTTTCTTGAAATACTCAGGCGTCCACGAATCGGGCGCCCGGCCCGAGGCGTTCAGTCCGCACAGTTCCTTGCCGTCCCACAGAATGCAAAAAGAATCACTGCCCAGGCCATTGCTGACCGGCTCGACGATGGTCATGGCGGCGGCGGCGGCAATGGCGGCGTCTACCGCATTGCCGCCCTTGAGCAGCATGCGCAGGCCGGCTTGCGCTGCCAGCGGGTGCGAGGTGGAGACCACGTTGCGAGCGAAAACCGGCAAGCGGGTGGAGGTGTAGGGGTTGTTGAAATTAAAGTTCATACCTCAATTGTGCAATGGATAAAAAAAACGGCGCTCGAAAGCGCCGTTTTTGTTCAGGTGGGGCGTGTCACTCTTCGACAAACGCCTCTTCACGCTTGCTCTTGATGGACGGCAGAAGCACGATCACCAGCATCAGCGCACCGGCAGCCAGCAGGCTGGCAGACAGCGGACGTGTCACAAACACACTCCAGTCACCGCGTGACAAGAGCAGCGCGCGACGCAAATTTTCTTCCATCATGGGGCCCAGAATAAAGCCCAACAGCAAAGGGGCGGGCTCGCAAGCAAGCTGGCGGAACAGGTAGCCCACCACACCGAAGATGCCGACCATCCACACATCAAAGGTGTTGTTGTTGGTAGAAAACACGCCGATCGCGCAGAACAGCACGATGGCCGGGAACAGGTAGCGGTAGGGCACAGCCAGCAACTTGATCCACATGCCGATGAGTGGCAGGTTCAAGATGATCAGCATAGCATTGCCGACCCACATGGATGCGATCAAACCCCAGAACAGCTCGGGGTTGCTGGTCATGACCTGCGGGCCAGGCTGGATGTTGTGGATCGTCATGGCGCCCACCATCAAGGCCATCACAGCGTTAGGCGGAATGCCCAGCGTCAGCAAAGGGATGAAGGAGGTCTGCGAGCCCGCATTGTTGGCCGACTCAGGCGCAGCAACACCGCGGATATTGCCCTCACCAAACGGGATTTCCCCCGGCTTGATGCCCATTTTCTTTTCAAATGCATAAGAAGCAAACGACGCCAGCAAAGCGCCACCACCGGGCAAAATACCCAACGCTGAACCCAGGAAAGTGCCACGAAGCACAGCCGGCGTCATTTTCTTGATGTCGTCCATGGTGGGTAACAAACCCGTGACGTTGGACGTGAAGACTTCGCGGTCGTCTTCGGGCTGGGCCAGGTTGGAGATAATCTCGCCGTAACCGAACACGCCCATGGCAACCACCACAAAGCCAATGCCGTCGGTAAGTTCAGGGACATCAAAGCTGAAACGCGCCACGCCAGAGTTCACGTCAGTGCCGACCAGGCCCATCAACAAACCCAGCACGATCATGGCAATGGCCTTGAGCAGCGAGCCCGAAGCCAGAACCACAGCACCGATCAGGCCCAGCACCATCAAGGCAAAGTATTCGGCAGGACCGAATTTAAAAGCCAGCTCGGTCAGCGGGGCCGCAAAGGCCGCCAAAATCAAGGTGCCCACGCAACCGGCAAAGAACGAGCCCATACCAGCTGCAGCCAAGGCGGGCCCGGCTCGACCTTTTCTGGCCATCTGGTAGCCGTCAATACAGGTCACCACCGATGACGACTCGCCAGGCAAGTTCACCAAGATTGCAGTGGTCGAGCCACCATATTGGGCACCGTAGTAAATACCGGCCAGCATGATGAGTGCCGACACAGGCGGCAAAGCGTAAGTGGCCGGCAACAGCATGGCGATGGTGGCCACAGGGCCGATGCCCGGCAACACACCAATGAGCGTGCCCAGCACGCAACCGATGAAGCAATACAGCAGGTTGATGGGCGTGACCGCCACTCCAAAACCCAGTGAAAGATTTGCAAGCAATTCCATATTCTTTATCTCCTTAGCCGGTGATGAAAGCAGGCCAAACCGGGAACTGCAAATTGAGAATTTTCACAAACGCCACGTAGCTCATGACAGCCAAGACGGTGGCAAGGATGAAGGTGGGTTTGATCTTCCAGCCGTTTTCGGCCATGCTGGCTACAAAGGTCAGGACATAGATGCCCAAAATCATGCCTAAGGGCGGCAGCTTGATGGACGGCAGACCTCCCAGACAAACGCCAAAAACCAGGTTGGCCGCGATGATGAAGACAAGCGGTTTGTAAGCCCACTTACCAATCTTGTCGCCATCTGCTCGCTCAAAAACCAGGGAATTAAAAGTGATGACGGCGCCCAGAATGGTCATCATCACACCCAGCAACATCGGGAAATAACCAGGCCCCATGCGGGCACCAGTCCCTAGCGAGTAAAAAGTAGCGCCCCACGCAAAAGCCCCACCGATGCCCATGAACATGAGCCCGGAAAAAAAGTCTTTTTGACTTTTGATATTCACGGATAATCTCCTTGTATTGAAATAACTTTTGGATTGTGCATGAAATACGTGCCGCGAGCATGTGGCTTTCACCTATCAAACCAGCGGTTTGAACAATCTGAGCCATTTGCATGCGGGTAAACCCCAGCGTGACTCCACCCCCTCGGCACGCTGCTGCAACAAATCTCGGCCTGGTCGGCTGTCATGGCGCTGAGCAGCCACCACAGCGTTACCTTCACGGGTGGGTTTAAAAACCCACACCACTTCAGCCCCGAACGCGTCCGCTATTTTGTCCAGCGAACTTTCAAAGCTCGCATCACGGCCAAATAAGTTGACAGTCATTATACCCTCGTCCGTCAGCAGCTGGCGGCAGTCGGCATAAAAGGAGGCACTGTCGAGCACTGGAGCTGCGGCCTCATGGTCGTACAGGTCCACCTGCAGGGCGTCCACGCTGCCCAGGTAAATTTCTTTTTTGACCTCCCGCGCGGCATCTGAGAGCACCACGTTCAAGCGTGCGTCGTCGGCCGGCAACTTGAACCACAGGCGGCAAGCGGCCAGCACCTGCGGGTTGATCTCAATGGCGGTGGTGCGCATGCGAAGTTTTTTGTAACAAAACTTGGTCAGCGCCGCCGAGCCCAAGCCCAGCTGCATGCTGTGCAAACCAGCGACCGCCTGGGGCTCAACAAACAGTAGCCAGACCATCATGCGCTGGACATATTCAAGCTGAATATCAAAGGGCGCGTCAATCAACATCGAGCCCTGCACCCATTCAGTGCCCAAGTGCAAAAAACGAATGTCCCCGTAGTCAGAAAAATTCACTTCGGGTAAATTGCTGGCAGCGCCAGAAGCATCTACATTGCGGGCCATCAGATCCTTTCCTGTGTATTCAAAGCCCGGCGCCGGGCCAGCCAAGCTGCGCTATTGTGACTGCCCATCACAGATGTCTTAAACGCGGCAACGCCCCCAACGCATTGGCCGTGCAGGCCTGCGCCAGCGCCTCGATGTGCATGCCGCGCAAACCGGCGAGCACCTGGCCAATGCGCGGCAACTCAACCGGCTCATTGCGCCCCTGCGCTGCACCGGCAGCCCTGGCCTGTGCGGTTTGGTAAAGCCACTGCGGCGGTATGTCGGGTGAATCGGTTTCCAGCACCAGAGCCTGCAATGGCAGCTCGCTGGCCAGTTGCCTGATCTGGCGTGCTGCCTCAAAGCTCAAGCTGCCGCCAAAACCGAGCTTCAAGCCCAGATCGATGAAGGCTTGAGCCTGCTGCGCACTGCCGTTGAAGGCATGGGCAATGCCGCGCCAGCCGCCGGTTGGCGCCAGCTCACGCAAATGCTTGAGCAGCCGGTCTGCTGAGCGCCGCACATGCAAGATCACCGGCAGCCCATGCTGGCGCGCTAGCAAAAGCTGTGCACGGTAAAACAACTCCTGCTTTTCCCGCAAAGGACTCAGCTGTAACTCAGGCACAAAAAAATCCAGCCCGATCTCGCCGACCGCCACCAGCCGCGGGTCGTCTAGCCGCAGCGCCAGCTCAGCGGCCAGTGTGGCCAGGTCGGCATCGCCTGACTGCGCCACGTACAAAGGGTGAATGCCCAGCGCATAGGCATCACCGCCCAGGTGCGCCAGCTCGCGCACCGCCTGAAAGTTGCTCACCGCCACACCCGGTATCACCAGCCGCCCCACGCCCGCCAGCCTAGCGCGTGCACGTACCGCCGGCGCATCGGCCTGGAACTCGGCCGCGTCCAGGTGGCAATGGGTGTCTATCCACAAACTCATGAGGTATGAGCCGCGCAATTCGTTCTTCGATTGTTCAGCGACGGTACCAATGTAGCGACAGACCCATTGCACTTAGCACCAGTAACAGGGACAGGCCCGCAAAAAGAGCCGTCACTTCGGTGTCGCGACGTTCAAGGGTGAACTTGGATGAAAGGTGCTCATACACATTCTTCAAATCTGTGGCATTGGACGCACGAAAAAACTCGGCGCCAGTGATTTTGGCCACGGCCTTGAGTGCTTCTTCATCCACACGGGCGTAAAACGACCAGCCTTCCATCCCCGGGATCACACCATCAACCGTTCCAAACGCCACGGTGTAAACACGCACCCCTCGGCTGGCAGCCAGTTTGGCCGCTTCAAGTGGATCAGGTCCAATGGTGCGACGACCGTCCGACAGCAGCACGATGGCGCCACCGGTGTAAGAACCCACCGGAACCGGGGCGCGTTCAATGGGGGGCGGTTTGGCTGTGCGCTGATCCAAGGACTGCCCCCCGCCAGAGTTGCCATAACCACGGAATTCGCGTCCAAACAAAGTCGACTCCAGATCAATGCCTGCGTCCGGCAGCAAGGCATTGAGCGCCACCAGCAAACCGCTGCCGGTGGCCGTGCCTCTTTGCAGCTGGAATCGATCGATAGACGCGATCAAATCTTCTTTGTTATCGGTGATTTGTTGCACCACTTGTGCATTGCCAGCAAAAGAAACAACACCAACACGCACATCAGGCGGGAGCTCTTGTAAAAAAGCTTTCACCGCAGCCTGTGATGCCTCAATACGGCTGGGTTTTACATCTTGCGCCAGCATGCTGCGCGAGACATCCATGGCCAGTACCAACGTCAGGTAATCTGCCGGGAGCATCACTTGGGCGCTTGGGCGCGCGGCACCCATCAAAGCGGCAGCCAATGCACTGAGCAACAAGGCGGGGGGAATATGTCGACGAAAGCGCTGGCCTTTTCCCATCGCCGGTAGGATGAGCGAAAGAGATGGGTAAATCACGGCCACTTTGCGGCGACGACGCAGCATCCACCTGTAACCTAGCAACAACACAGGCAAGAGCAGCAAGGACCAAAGCGCCTCGGGCCAAAGAAAATGCATGTTTTTCAGGGCTTTTAGTGGATGACACGGTCACTGTATCACCGCTGGCTGTGATATGGTTTATGGCATGAAACGCGCCGCTCTTTACAGCAGTCGTCCCGCCCTTAGGTCCGCTGCCCCCGACTCATCCTCACCGGCTGACGCATCCCCGTCCCCGGCTCCACTCTCCCGTTGGCGCGTCTGGCAACGTCACCCTCAGGTGGCGCTTTTTTTTGCCGGTGTGATCACCTCCACCGCCATTTTTGGGGTGTTGCTGCTCAGCCTGGACTCGCAGCGCGCACTCACGCAAGACGACATCAACGCCGCCGTGCTGCACACGCTGAGCACGAAAGAATTACCCTCACGCGCACTGCGTGCAGCCCAAACCATCGGCCCTTCGGTGGTTCGAGTGCGTGGGTTTTCAGACGACCCCAAAGATCCCAAGGGTGAAGAAAAAGCTAACGGCGTGGGTTCGGGCGTCGTCATCAGTGAAGAGGGTGTGATCCTCACCAACTTGCATGTGGTGCAGGGCTCCCAAAAACTCATGGTCACATTTGCCGATGGCTTTGAATCGGAGGCCACCGTGGTGGCCGTGCAACCAGAAAACGATCTGGCTGTCATTAAAGCCGTCAAGATTCCGGACGACTTGCAACCGGCCACCCTAGGCAGCACCGGCAACCTGATGCCCGGTGACGAAGTGGTCGCGGTGGGCTTTCCCTTTGGCATTGGTCCTTCTGTGTCTGCGGGGGTCGTTTCAGGCATGAACCGGGAGTTCCGCAATGAAGGTGCGTCGGTCTTGCGGGGACTGATTCAATTTGACGCCGCGGCCAACCCGGGTAATTCGGGCGGGCCGCTGGTGAATATGTCGGGCGAAGTGATCGGCGTAGTCACGGCCATTCTCAATCCCACCAGCGCCCGAACCTTCATCGGCATAGCTTTTGCGGCCACCATCGAGAGCGCCGGCACGGCCTTGGGCGTTCCACCGTTTTAATTTTTTTGAGAAAGCGAGTAGCACATGGATCAGTCTTCGCAAACCTGGAACCGCGCTGGCATCGCACCGGCGTCTCCTGACACGGCCGCGCTGATGGAGCGTGTGCTCTATGAAGTCAAGCGCGTGGTGGTCGGGCAAGACCACTTTCTCGAGCGCATTTTGGTGGCCATCCTGGCGCAAGGACATTTGCTGATTGAAGGCGTCCCCGGTTTAGCCAAAACACTCACCGTCAACACGCTCGCACAAGCGGTGCACGGGGTTTTCAAACGAGTCCAATTCACGCCCGACCTGCTGCCCGCCGACTTGGTGGGCACGCGCATGTTCAACCAACGCACCAGTGAATTCAGCACCGTGCTGGGGCCGGTGTTTGCCAACCTGCTGCTGGCCGACGAAATCAACCGCGCGCCGGCCAAGGTGCAAAGTGCGCTGCTGGAAGTCATGCAAGAGCGACAGGTCACCATCGCTGGCGAGACCCACAAAGTGCCGCGTCCCTTTCTGGTGATGGCCACTCAAAACCCGATTGAGACCGAAGGCACGTATCCCCTGCCCGAAGCGCAGGTTGACCGGTTCATGATGAAGGTCCTCATTGGATACCCGTCGCAAGAAGAAGAGTTCGTGATCGTGCAGCGTGTCACCGGCGTCCCCGTGGTAGTGTCGGCGGTGGCCACCACTGAACAGTTGATGGCTTTACAAGCGCAGTGCCGGCTAAGCTATGTGGACCCGGCGCTGATCATGTACGCGGTGCGGCTGGTATCGGCCACGCGTGACCCTGCGAGCTTCGGCTTGCCTGATTTGGCGCGCTACATCTCCTTTGGTGCCAGCCCGCGGGCCACCATTTCCCTCATCGAAGGTGCTCGCGCTCTGGGTTTTTTGCGTGGCCGTCCCTACGCACTGCCGCAAGACGTGATCGATCTGGTCCCCGACGTGCTGCGTCACCGTTTGGTGTTGTCTTACGAGGCACTCTCCGACGGCATGAGCGCAGAGGACATCATCATGAAAATCCTGCAGACCATCACACCCCCGGACAAACCACTGGACTCGCATGTTCACGTTTCTGCGACGTCGCCTAGCTGAACGCGCTGTCCGCGCCGCAGGTCAGCAAGTCGCGCTGGGCCCGGAAGTCCAGGCCGCAGTACAGGCGCGTCCCAATCCACTGCAGGTGCTGCGGCGTTTAGAGTGGACGGTCATCAAGCGCCTGGATGGTCAATTGCAGGGCGACTACCGCAGCCTGTTTCGAGGTGCTGGTTTGGTGCTGGCAGACTTGCGCGAATACCAGTCACACGACGACGTTCGTCACATCGACTGGAACGTCACGGCGCGCATGCAAACGCCGTATGTGCGTGAGCACCAAGAAGACCGTGAGGTGGCGGCCTGGTTTCTGGTCGACATGTCGGGCTCGGTGCACTTTGGTTCGGGCGCTGTCAGCAAACGTCAGTTGGCAGCTGAGGCCGTGACGGTACTGGCGCGCTTGCTTTCACAGCATGGCAACCGGGTCGGGGTGATGCTGTTTTCAGGCACCCAGGTGCGTGCTGAAGTGGTTGTCCCGGCCCGTTCAGGAAGGCGTCACTTGCTGCACGTACTGCAACTCATGCTGACCGATCTGCCCACTGCGGGCACGCGGCCAAAGGCCGGCGCGACAACCGACTTGCGTGTGTTGTTGTCTCAAGCTCAAGCGGTGATCCGCCGACGCGCGAGTATTTTTTTGGTGTCGGACTTCATCACTCAACCCGACTGGCACGGACCACTGAGTCAATTGGCAAGACGTCACGAAGTGGTGGCCATTCGCTTGCGGGATCGCTTAGAGCAAGAGATACCCAACGTTGGGCTGGTGCTGATGCAAGACGCTGAAACCGGCGAGCAATTACTGGTCGATGGCAACGATGGCGGCTTTCGTGCCCGATTCACGCACATTGCTGCCGAGCGCGAAAACCTGCTGCGTGAGGGCCTCACGCGCGCCGGCGTGGACTGCCTGGAACTCACCACCGACGAATCCCTGGACCAAGCCATCTTGCGCTTCACGCAGTTGCGCAAGCGAGCCAGTCAAATGGCCCAAGGCGCAGGAGCTGCACGTGCTTGAGTTTCACTCCATCAACTTTGTGTGGCCGCGCTTGCTATGGGCGCTATGTCTGCTGCCGGTGCTGGGGCTGGTCTATGCGCGCATGATTCGACGCCCGCGTGCAGGGCAGTTTAGTCTGGCGCATTTGCAAGTCGGGGCAGCGCCTGCGCCGCGTGGTTTTGCAGGCCTGTACCGCCACGGGCCTGCGCTGATCATTCTGCTTGGGCTGGGTTTTCTCATGGTCGCCATCGCCCGCCCCCGCGCCATCGTGTTACTGCCCGCGCGCATGGACACCGTGATGTTGGCTATCGACAGTTCGGGCAGTATGCGAGCGGCAGACATATTGCCCAGCCGCATTGAAGCCGCTCAAACGGCGGCACGCGCTTTTGTTGAAGCGCTACCGAGCCGGGTCAAACTCGGGGTGGTGAGTCTGGCGGGCTCAGCGGCCGTGGTGCAAGGGCCCACCGACAGCCGCGACGATCTGTTCAAAGCCATCGACGGGCTCACCTTGCAGCGTGGCTCCTCCTTGGGCAGTGGCATCGTGGTGGCGCTGGCCACCCTGCTGCCGGCTGCCGGCCTGGATGTACCGAAACTCATTTATGGCGAGGGGACTTCCGGCCCAGCCAACACCGGCGCAGCGTTGCCCATGCCGGGGCAGTCCCCTACCGTTCAGCCACAAGCGCAAATGAAGGCCGAACCCGGCTCCAATGCCTCGGCGGTCATCGTCTTGCTGAGCGATGGGCAAAGCAACTTCGGCCCTGACGTGGTGAAGATGGCCGGCATCGCGGCCGATCTGGGCGTGCGGGTCTACACCGTTGGGCTGGGCACGCCCGAAGGTGTGGTGCTGAAAGCCCAAGGCATGTCGATGCGCGTGCGGCTAGACGAAGACACACTGAAAAAAGTTGCCGATGTCACCCAAGCCGAGTACTTCCGCGCCAGCACAGAGAAAGATTTGGTCAAAATTTACAAAAACCTGGGCACCCGGATCGCCTTGCAAAAGCACCAACAAGCCGAGCTGACCGCGGCCGTGGCACTGCTCGGCATCGTGCTGGTGATAATCGCAGCCTTGCTGAGTTTCAGCCGACAAGGACGCGTGGTTTAACCGTATTTTGTAGCCCGCGCCGGGCGCTCAGCTCAACTGCTCCAGCACACCCGCTGTCAAGCTGTACTGGCGCGAACAACGCGCCGCCAAAGCTGCGTCATGCGTCACCACCACAAAGGCGGTGCCGTGTTTTTTTGCCAGCTCCAGCATGAGGTCGAGCACGCCGTTGGCGGTGCTACGGTCCAGATTGCCGGTGGGCTCGTCGGCCAGCACGCAGTCGGGCCTGGTCACCAGGGCACGGGCAATCGCCACGCGCTGGCGCTCACCGCCTGAAAGCTCGGAAGGCCGGTGGTGCAAGCGCTCTTGCAAACCCACGGCCTTGAGCATGTTGGCCGCCGTCGCGGCAGCTTGGCGCCGGTCTTGCCGGCGAATCCACAAAGGCATGGCCACGTTGTCCAGCGCGCTGAACTCGGGCAGCAAATGGTGAAACTGGTACACAAAACCTAAATGCTTGTTGCGCATACGGCCCTGCGCTGTGGCCGACAGGCGCGACATGTCTTGGCCGAACAAAGTGACCTGGCCACTGCTAGGTAAGTCCAGCCCGCCCATCAGGTGCAGCAGCGTGCTTTTGCCTGAACCAGAAGCCCCCACGATGGCCATCGTCTGGCCCCGGTGCACCCGCAAATCGACGCCGCGCAGCACATTCACGTCCAGAGGGCCTTCGTGAAAACGCTTGGTCAGCGCCTGCGCGTGCATCACCACTTCGCCGTCGATGGTGTAGGTTTTATTCATAACGCAGCGCCTCGGCGGGGTTCACCCGGCTGGCGCGCCAGCTCGGGTACAGCGTCGCTAAAAAAGCCAGCACCAGCGAGATCACCGCAATCGGCATGATGTCGGCGTACTGCGGCTCACTGGGCATGCGGCTGATGAGGTAAATGTCTCTGGGTAAAAAGCTGGCGTTGAGCAAACGCTCCAGCGCCGGCACGATCACGTCAATGTTAAAAGCCACGCCCAAGCCCAAGGCCAGCCCCGACAAAGTGCCTATCACCCCCACCATCGCTCCCTGCACCATGAACACTCCCATGATGCTTGCCGGGCTGGCGCCCAAGGTGCGCAAGATCGCAATGTCGGCGCGCTTGTCGGTGACCGTCATCACCAATGTGCTAACCAGGTTGAACGCGGCTACGGCCACGATCAGCGTGAGGATGATGAACATCATGCGTTTTTCAAGCTGCACGGCGGCAAACCAGGTGCGGTTTTGCCGCGTCCAGTCACGCACCAGCAATTCCCCCGAGAGCGAGCTGACCAACTGCGTCGCTACCTCGCGAGCCCGGTGCAGGTTTTGCAGCTTCACGCGTATGCCCGTGGGCCCTTCAAGCCGGAAGATGCGCCCCGCGTCGTCCTGGTGCATCAACACCAGCGCCGAGTCGAACTCAAAGTGGCCTGAATCAAAGGTACCCACCACCGTCATTTGCTTGAGCCTGGGCACCACCCCAGCCGGCGTGACTTGCCCGCTGGGCGCGATCAAGGTGACAGTGTCGCCGGTGCGCACGCCCATGGCCCGCGCCAGCTCGCCACCCAGTACCACGCCAAACTCGCCGCTGAGCAGCTTGGGGAACACGCTGTCTTTGAGCTGAGCGGCCAGGTCGGTGACATTGCCCTCCAGCGCCGGGTCTATACCGCGCACCAGTACGCCCTTCATATCTTCACCACGCGCCATCAGCGCCTGCGCCGCAATGAAAGGCGCCGCGCCCACCACCTGCGGGTTTTGGCGCACCTCGGCCAGCGTCTGCGCCAGGTCGGGCAGCGCCGAGCCGCCAGGCGCAAACACCTCAATGTGCGAGATGACGCCCAGCATGCGATCACGCACTTCCTTTTGAAAGCCGTTCATCACGCTCAGCACAATGATCAAAGCCGCCACCCCCAGCGCAATGCCCAGCATGGACACGCCAGCGATAAACGAAATAAAGCCATTGCGCCGCGAGGCACGGCCTGCCCGCGTGTAACGCCAGCCCAGAATGAGTTCGTAGGGAGTCTGCATGGCTGGCATTGTGGCATTCCGGGGTGGGCGATGAGCCAGCCAAATTTGCCAGCGTCCGGAACGCCCTGGAAAATACCGCAGGAGCATCTGAAAACATGAGCCTAGGGCCTCACTGGATGAGGGCGCTTAAAGACGGCCGCCTTAGCCATAAGCCGAAAAAAAACCTGCCGTGATTAAACGGCAGGCTAGACCAGAGTTTAGAGAGGGTCCTCGTAAAGACACCCCCTAGAAACCGTTCAAAACTCAGGGTTTTTTGTAGGTCACGCGGTAGATCAGGTGATTGCCGTCATCGCTGAACAGCATAGAGCCATCTTTCATGAACTCGACGTTCACGGGGCGACCCCAAACATTTTCTTCATTTTTTGGATCGGTGAAGCCGATCACGAAATCTTGATAACTACCCGTCAACACATTCCCTCGCTGCGGCAAACGGACAATTTTGTACCCGGTGTGGAACTTGCGGTTCCATGAACCGTGCAGTGCTGCAAAGCCGTCACCCTTCATCTCGGCGGGGAACATATTGCCGTTGTTGAAGGCCATGCCCAAAGGCGCAGAGTGTGGTTGTACCAGCACATCAGGAACAGTCACTCGACCTTTGAGGTCTGGGCGACGACCGCCACCAGGGCGCGTGTCTTCGTTGTCACCGATGTAGTACCAGGGCCAGCCATAGAAGTGGCCTTCTGAGACGCTCGTTATATAGTCAGGCGGTGTGTTGTCGCCCAACAAATCGCGTTCGTTGGTCGAGCAAAACACGCGTCCAGTTGCTTCTTGCACGGTCAGGCCAGAGCAATTGCGGATACCCGTAGCGAACGTGCGACGATTAGAGCCATCGGGGCTGTACGCCATCACTGTGGCGCGGTCGGTCTCCATGCCCCAGCCAGCGCCAAGACCATGCGTTTTTTCCCAGGATGCGATGTCACTAGGTTTGCCCAACATGTCGATGGCGACGTTGCTGCCAGAGCCAACGGCCAAATACATGTTTTTTCCGTCCGGAGAAAACGCCACGTCACGTGTCCAATGGCTTCCAATGGGTAAGCTTTGCACAATAGGTTGCGCATCGCCACTGGCTTTGAGGTCGCCATTTTTGTAGGGGAAGCGAACCACTTTGCCTTCCATACCGACATAAAGCCACTGGGGATTAGGGCCAGGGGGGTAAAAAGCAATGCCATAAGCGTCTTTGAGCTTGTCAGCAAAAACAGATGGTGCGGCGGGCGCAGAGCCATCCGCGTTGGGACGCAGCACAACCACGGAACCCAGCCCAGGTGCAGGTGGGCGGCTCAAGGTGACGAAAATATCGCCATTGGGCGCGGTTTTAATGGAGCGCGCACCTACCAAATTGGTTGCCCAAGGCTTGACTTCAAAGCCAGGCATTGTCTGTGCCTCAACGTCAGCAGGCTTTGGAATCACTTTGGAACGGTTAGCATCAGAATCAACTCCCGCGGGCAGGGGTTTTTGCACATCGGCAGCTGTGATCAAGCGGGACAAACCGGGCTTATCTGTTTTCCAATCGCCATAGGTGGCCGTTCCTTTGAGCTCTTGCGCGCCCGACCAAGCTGCTGCGATCAGACCGGCGGTCATGAGCCCAAGCTTGAAATAGCTAAAACTTTTCATTAATTATCTCCATCAATTTTTTAAATACAACTTACAAAAAAATAAGCCCTGATCTATTGATTCAGGACTTGGTCAACATCATCGAGAATTACCTATCAATCAACGCAAGGAAGCTAAGTATTTAACAATTGAAGCGAATTCGCTGGCGGGCAAACCCTTCATTAAAGCCGTCATTCCAGTGTGATTGTTGCGCGCACCCGAAGCGTAAGCACCCATTTGCTCTTCGAGATAGGGGGCAAATTGTCCAGCCAATCGGGGCGCATAGCCATCGGAGGTTTCTCCGCCTTTACTGTCTGCACCATGGCATGACTGACAGGCCACCATCAAAGGCGGTGCGGCCACGGTTTCGGCAGGGGCCGGAAGACGCGGCCAAGGTTTGGCCGCCATAAAAGCTGCAACGCCCGCCATTTCACTGCGGGCGAATTTTTCTGCCATGGAGGTCATGATCTGGCTGTCACGATGGCCATCTCGGTAGTCCGACATTTGCTTCTTCAAGTAACTGGCGTTTTGGCCCCAGATGATAGGGATCTTGGGGTCGTTGGACGCGCCCTCAACACCGTGGCAAGCCATACAAGATTGCAGAGAATTTTTGAGGGCGTCTTGCGCATGCACTCCGCCGCTCAGTGCCCACATCAACACCAAAGAAATGCCCGCCAAAACCTTAATGCTCATCAATACTTCTCCATAAAGTGGTGAGGGTTGTAAATTTAACCACTGAAACAAGTATGGCACGACTTGAATAAATCTTAATAATTTTTCTCTAAAAATTTAATTTAATATTTGCACATTATTTTAATTTTGCAATCAATAGAACGAATTTTATTAACTGAGAAATTTATAAAATTCCTCAATTTTTTACAGCTTAGAGACCCAGCCAATTCTGCAGGCGAAACAGGATATTCATGGAACGGCTCATCGCCGTTTGCTCTGAGTGGTTGTTATGGGCCAGGTTGGCTTAGCGCAGTTTCCAGACCGGTTTGCGTTTTTCGCGGAAGGCAAGTGCGCCCTCTGCACCATCTTCACTCTCGGCTGTTTCCTGGTCAAGATGTTTGGCATAGGAAACCAGCGCCGGATCGAAGGCTGCGGTCAGGCGGTACAGGCGCACCGCAGCCTGCACGGCCAGCGGCGAACTGTTGCACACCATCTCGGCCATTTCCTCAGCCTTGGCCATCAGGTCTTCGGGTTTGGTAATGAAGTTGATGATGCCGTACTGCATGGCTTCTTGGGCGGTCAGGCGCCCGTTGCACAAGGTCAGATAGGCCGCCACGGCACGCGGAAGCGAGGCGTAAAGGTTATGGGCCGAGCCCAGCCGACCGATTGCGGTGTGGGTGTCGCCCAGCCAGGCGGTTTCCGACATGACCCGTAACTGACACTGCAAAGCCAGTGACAGGCCAACACCGACAGCCAGCCCGTTGATGGCGGCAATCAGCGGTTTTTCCAGATTGGCATCGCTCGGCTGGCCGCCGCCGCCCCAATGAAAAATCGGATTATTCGGATCTTCATGCGGCGTGCGAATGCCCTTGGCCTGATGCTCGGCCAGAAACTTAACGTCCCGGCCGGCGCAGAACGCCCGGCCCGTGCCGGTGACGATACCGACATACAGTTTCGGATCGCGCTGAATGTCGAGCCAGCAGCGGCGAAGTTCGACATACGTGTAGCTGTGCAGAGAGTTCAGACGGTCCGGCCGGTTGATGGTCACATAAGCGACGTGGCCTTTTTTTTCATAGAGCACGTACTCGAGATCTTGGGGGGCGATGGCGGGGTCGTAAGGCGATTCATATCGTGGCATGGTGGCTCCTGTGGATGAGTGCTGGCGCGGTTAGTCGGATTCGATCAGCAAAAGGCCGTCGACAGCCGCTAGGCTGTCAACGGCCAGCTTGACCGGGTTGATTTCGAAAGTGAAACGGGCCCATGGAGCGCTAGCTACCAGGGCAGAAAATCGTGCGATGAAATCGGCGGCGAGTGCGAGTTGTGTGGCGCTGAAAAAATCGGGCAGGCGACGCGTGGTGCGCAACCTGCCGATGAGGTCTTCGGCGCCATCGGCGTTGAGCGGCGCCCGCGCAAAAACGACATCGTCGATGATCTCAGTCAGGCCGCCGCCCATGCCGACGCCCACCATAACGCCAAATTCGCGGTCGCGGAACGCCGTCACGAGCAGTTCATACTGGCCGGCAAACATGTGTTGCACCCAGACGCCATCGAGTGTGACGCCGCGGGCCAGGGCGCGTTGCCGCAGCAGAGCATCGGTGCTGAGCACGGCATCGGCGTGCTCGATGTTGAGTGCCACTAGACCTTCTGCGGCGCGGTGCGTGATGGCGGGGGAAATGCCCTTCATGGCAACCGGATAACCCACCTCGGCGGCCAGACTCGCCGCCTGCTCCGCGTTGCGAGCAATACGACCACGTGCCACTGGCAGGCCAGCAGCTTCGAGCAGGCCGGCAACTACATCCTCGGACACCACGGCGCTGACAGTTCCGGCAGGTACAAAGTCATTCCATGGAAAGTTGCCCGGCGCCAAGTCGATCTTGCGGATGCGGTGGCGCAGGTCAGCGGCATGACGCACCAAATGCCCGAGCGTGCGAGCTGCACGCGCATGTTCAGTGAAGGTGTAAATGCCGCGCGCAGCCAGTGCCTCAAGCGTGCCCTCGGGCATCGACTGCCAGGTCAGCAACACCGGTACTTCAACGCTGCTGCGCAGTGTGTCAAACATCTCGATGAGTTCAGGTGCAAGCGCATCAAAACCGGCGGCCAGAAACAGCCAGGCATCAATGCCGCGCGCCTCGCCGAGCATGCCCAGGACGGCGGGCATATTGGCACGGTGTTTTGCGTTGGTCATCATGCCAGGCGTGAAATCTATCGGGTTCAGGGCTGAACTGAGCGGCGTGAGTAGCGGCTTGACCGTCGCCTGCGCCTGTTCATCGAGAGGCAGTACCGCCAACCCCTCACGGCCCGACTGGTCGGTGCAGATCACACCACTGCCGCCGCCGAAGGAAGAAATCAGCACTTTGTTACCCGTAGGCAGTTGCCCCGGGCGCAAGGATGCCAGCTGCAGGCAGACGTCGAGCATTTCCTCCGTGGAGTAAACACGAATAACACCGAATTCGCGGAACAGCGCTTCGTAGGTGCGGTCTTCACCAGCCAGTTTGCCGGTGTGGGCCAGTGCAGCACGGCTGCTCGCAGCACTCGCGCCGCCCTTGAGAATGACCACCGGTTTGCCGTACTTGCGAGCCGTGCTCAGGGCATCAATAAAATCGTCTGCGCTCGACAGGCCCTCGGTATACACCGCGATGACCCGTGTGCCTTCGTCCTGTGCAACTGCACGGATGAAATCAGCCACACTCAACGATGCTTCGTTGCCAACGCTGACCGTGACCCGAAACCCCAGACCGAGATACTGCGCGCGCGAATGCGCCATCACGCTGATACCCCCGCTCTGGCTGATCATCGACACCACTCCGCGGCTCAGACGCGCATGATCGTGAAGCATCGAGCTGAACGAAGCCGTCAGACCGATGCCGGTGTTGATGATGCCAATGCAATTCGGTCCGCACAGCAGGATCCCCGTTTCACGGCAGATGGTCTCCAGTTCGGCCTGCATGGCGCGGCCTTCCGGGCCCTGTTCTGCAAAGCCGCCGGCCCAGACCACTGCGGCGCGCACGCCCGCGGTGGCGCACTCGCGCAGCAACACAGCGACCGCTTTGGCAGGCACGGCAAAAATGGCCAGATCAGGTACACCCGGCAGATCTGCCACACTGGTGTAACAGGGCAGATCAGCGACCGTGCTGTTGCCACTGTTGACCGGCCAGATCGGCCCGGTATAACCAAACTTAAGCAGAAACGTGGTCGCCGTGCCGCCCAGATTGCCCTCCCGATCGGATGCGCCGATGATGGCAACCGAACGCGGCGCGAGAAGGGGAGTTAGCGCGCCGAACGAAGAACCGTCCTGAATCAATCAAACCTCCGAGTCGTGGCCTCGCAGCATCTGTAAACCCTTGCGGGTGACCGGTCGCAACGCCAGATGCAGTACTAAACCGATGGCCACCAGCATCAGTACCGTAGAGATTGGACTTCTGAAAAAAACCATCAGGCTGCCCTCGGATAGCACCAGCGACTGGCCGAGCGAAGTTTCGAGTTGCGGTCCGAGCACTAGCGTGAGCGCAATCGGCGCCATCGGGAAACCGAACTTGCGCATGACATAACCAATCACGCTGAACACCAGCATGACAGCGACATCGAACATGCTGCCGCTGACGCTGTAGGTGCCGATGACGGTGAACACCAGAATGATTGCGAACAGCACGGCATAAGGCAGCCTCAGGATGCGCACCCACAGGCCGACCAGCGGCAGGTTGAGGATCAACAGGATGACCGAAGCCGTCACCATGCTGGCAATCAGCGACCAAACGATGTCGGGATGATCCTTGAACAGGAAGGGTCCGGGCGTGATGCCATGAATTAGAAAGCCCGCCATGATGACCGCCACCGTGGCCGAGCCGGGTATCCCGAGCGAGAGCAGCGGCAGCAGGGCAGCATTGGCGCTGGCATTGTTGGCTGTCTCAGGGCCGGCCACACCTTCAATGGCGCCTTCGCCAAACCGCGAGGGATCACGCGCCAGCTTTTTTTCCAGCGCATAGGATAGAAACGATGATGTTGCTGCGCCGAGGCCAGGGATAACGCCGATCAGAAACCCCAGCACCGAACCACGCGCAATCGGCATGGCCGAGGCGCGCCAGTCTTCGCGCGTCAACCACAGCGTACTGATCGGTACCGTACCAAAACCGCGCTGGCCCTTCTCGACATTAACCAGAATTTCTGAAATACCGAACAGGCCCATGAGCACTGGCACGAAACCCAAACCACTGAGCATTTGCGGGCTGTCGAAAGTCATGCGGCCCACGCCGGTGAGCGGGTCCATGCCCGGAAGGGTCAGTAGCAAACCGAACAGGGCGGCAATGGCGCCCTTGAGCAGCGAGTCCCCGGCCAGACCGACGAGCAGGGTAAAGCTGACCAGCACCAGCGCGAAAAATTCCGGCGGACCAAACAGGAGACTGAGCTTGCTGAGAGGGGCAGCGACCAGCATCACCGCCACTGTGGCGACCAGGCCGCCAATGGTCGAACCGATGGCAGCGATCGCCAGCGCCGCGCCGCCCCGCCCCTGACGAGCCATTTGGTGACCGTCAATGCACGTGACCACCGAAGCCGTTTCGCCCGGCACATTCATGAGCACGCTGGTAATCGTGCCGCCGTACATGGTGCCGTAGTAGATCGAGCAGAGCATGATGAGCGCGCTCACAGGATTCATGCTGTAGGTCACCGGCAGTAGGATAGCCACGCCGGCTACCGGCCCGACACCAGGCAACACGCCGATCAGGGTACCGATGATGCAGCCGATCAGGGCGGCGAACAGGTTGGCTGGCTGCATCGCCAGCCACAAACCATCGCCGAATGCCGAGAGGATGTCCATGGTCGCCGTCAGAAGCCGAGGGCTTGGAGGAATTCGAGTTCCGGCTCGGGCAACTGAACCCCCAGGCCACGTTCAAAGCCAAAAGCAACGCCAAAACTGAGCAAAACCGCCGTGGCTGCACGTTGCCATAAGGGCCGCGCACCAAACACCCGCGGCACGACCCAGACAAAGACCAGCATGGTCAGCCGAAAGCCAAAATACTTTAAGCCGGGCCACAAGGCTAGCAGTGCGACGATCACCAGCAGCACGGACCTCCCCCCTTCAGCATCTTCAAAAAACGGCGTGCTTGCCTCGTCAAGCCCTTCTGCCAGACTGCTGAATAGTGCACAGATACAGGAGAGTGCAAGCAAGATACCGACCCACACCGGGAAAAATCCCGGCCCGGGTCCGAGCGGGCCGTAATATTTAAGGCGCCAACCACTCCAGCTGACAAACAGGGCAATTGCCGTGATGACGAGCAGAAACAGCCGGTAAGCCATACGCAGGCGCACGGAACTCAAGTTCATTTGGAGCCAGTCTTGCTGGCCAGAAGTTTCGCCACTACTGGCTGATAGAGGGCCGAAATGCGGCGTGTTGTTTTGAGCGCTTCAGGCCCACTGGAAAACTGCACCGGGAAGTCAAGTGCCGCCAGCGCTTTGATAACCTCCGGATTTTCGACCGACTTTTTCACCGCCGCCTCAAGTTTGGCGCGTACCGCTTCGTCCATGCCCGGTGGTGCAATCACCACCGTGGTATTCACCAGTTCATAACCATACAGATCACGCGTTTTTGGCAGCTTGAGGGCCTCCAGACTGGCATCTGACACATCAGAGACTATGGCTAGCGCGCGCAGCGAGCCGGCCTTGACGTGTTGCATGTAAGTGACAGGTGAACCGGTGGCGAAATTGGCGTCACCGGCC
>Ga0214921_10003491_pt1 | contig 23946 bp, 24 predicted proteins | sample LL1505_MetaG_FD_177992 | JGI IMG/M metagenome (GOLD analysis project Ga0214921, IMG submission 177992) | Freshwater microbial communities from Lake Lanier, Atlanta, Georgia, United States - LL-1505 | ecosystem: Environmental > Aquatic > Freshwater > Lake | place: USA: Georgia | collected...
GCTTCCTTGACTTCGACATCGGCCAGACCCACCAAGGTAAAGCTGGGCAAACCATTGGCCAGGTGCACCTCCACGGTGACAGAGGGTGATTGAAGGCCAAGCAAAGCTCGACTTTGCACCAAAGAGAGACGCATAGGGGCTCCTTGCACCAAATGTGTGCATTAATAGTGAGGCTTTTGACAAGACAGACCTAGGGGGGTGCAATTCACATTGGAACACCAAGGCTTCCAAATACATGTTTCAGAGGGATGACAATGACTTGCACTGTTGCAGTGCAGCGTTGGCATGCTAAATGCTAGTTGTGACCCGTCTAATCTTTATTTACAGGAGCTTCCCTTGAAAAAAATCGCTACTCCCTTGATGTTGGCCATGTCCTTGGCATTCGCTGGCAACGCAATTGCGCAAACAGCACCCGCTGCACCTGCAGAACCTGAATCCACTTTGTCATTCAATGTGGGTGGTGTGAACGAATACCGTTACCGCGGCATTTCACAAAGCCGTTTAGACCCCGCTTTGCAAGGCGGCGCTGATTACGCCGACAAGAGCGGTGTCTATGTGGGCGTTTGGGGCTCAAGCATCAAGTGGATCAAAGACGCTGGTGGCAAGGCCAATACCGAAGTTGATTATTACGGCGGCTACAAATTCACGGTGGGTGACGTGGGCTACGACATTGGCTTCCTGCACTATGACTATTCTGGCAATGCTCTCAAGCCAAGCGCAAATACCAACGAGTTGTACGGTGCCGTCACCATGGGCCCTGTCACTTTGAAGTATTCACAAAGTACAGGCAATTTGTTCGGCTTCGCCAACAGCAAGGGCAGCTCTTATGTTGACCTCACTGCGACTTTCGACTTGGGCGATGGCTATTCATTCACCCCCCACATCGGTTATCAAAGTGTGAAGGGCGCTGGCAACGGCATTTACTCTTACACAGACACTGCACTGACATTGGGTAAAGATTTGGGCAATGGCTTGTCTGCATCTGCCGCCATCATTGGTACCAACGCCAAAACAGGTTCGTACATTTATACCGCCGGTAAATCTGTGACGCAATTGGGCAAATCAGGCTTGGTTGTTGGCCTGAAATACAGCTTTTAATTTTTCTGAATTAACAAGGAACCATCATGAAATTGGTGACCGCCATCATTAAACCGTTCAAGCTGGATGAAGTGCGTGAAGCACTTTCAGCCATCGGCGTGCAAGGAATCACTGTGACCGAAGTCAAAGGCTTTGGTCGTCAAAAAGGTCATACCGAGTTGTACCGGGGTGCCGAGTATGTGGTTGATTTCTTGCCCAAGGTCAAGATTGAAGCTGCCGTGTCAAGCGATCAAGTTGAGCGAGTGATAGAAGCCATTGAAGCTGGCGCTCGCACCGGCAAAATTGGCGACGGCAAAGTGTTTGTTTACGACTTGGAACAAGTTGTTCGCATTCGCACCGGTGAAACTGGGGCTGAAGCCCTTTGATGTCCCAGAAAGAGAGATCTGTATGAAAAAACTTTTTGCCTCCCTTGCTTTGGGATTGACCTTGTGTTTTGGCGGTGCTGTTTTTGCGCAAACCGCTCCCGCAACAGAAGCCAAAGTGGAAGCCAAGGCGGAAGCCAAAGCTGAAGCCCCAGCCGCTGCCCCCGCTACGGCCCCTGCCGCCGCCCCTGCAGCTGCTGAAGCTGCCCCCGCCCTTGTGCCTAACAAAGGCGACACGGCTTGGATGATGCTTTCCACCATCCTGGTCATCATGATGGTGGTGCCAGGCTTGGCTTTGTTCTACGGTGGTTTGGTCCGCAGCAAGAACATGCTGTCGGTGCTCATGCAAGTCATGGTCACTTTCTCCTTGGTCACTGTTTTGTGGTTCATCTACGGTTACAGCTTGGCGTTCACCGAAGGCAATGCTTACATTGGTGGCCTCGATCGCCTATTCATGAATGGCATTTGGGACAATGCTGCTGGCACCTTTGCCAATGCAGCGACTTTTAGCAAAGGTGTGGTCATTCCAGAGATTACCTTTGCTGGTTTCCAGGCTACCTTCGCTGGCATCACTTGCGCATTGATCGTGGGTGCATTTGCTGAGCGCATCAAGTTCTCAGCCGTCTTGCTTTTCATGACTTTGTGGTTCACGTTCAGTTATTTGCCTATCGCTCACATGGTGTGGTTCTGGATGGGTCCTGACGCTTACACAGCGAAAGAAGTTGTGGACGAAATGAACGGCAAAGCTGGCATGATTTGGCAGTGGGGCGCTCTTGACTTCGCCGGCGGTACGGTGGTTCACATCAATGCTGCAGTGGCTGGTTTGGTCGGTGCCTTCATGATTGGCAAGCGCATTGGTTATGGCCGTGAAGCCATGGCGCCTCACTCTTTGACATTGACCATGGTCGGTGCGTCATTGTTGTGGGTGGGCTGGTTTGGTTTCAATGCTGGCTCTGCTTTAGAAGCCAACGGTTTTGCAGCCCTTGCTTTTGTGAACACATTGCTAGCAACCGCTGCTGCTGTGTTGGCATGGTGTGTGGGTGAAGCCCTGATGCGCGGCAAAGCCTCGATGCTGGGTGCGGCGTCTGGTGCGGTGGCCGGTTTGGTAGCCATCACGCCAGCAGCCGGTAACGTCGGTATTGGCGGTGCCTTGGTGATTGGCATCGTCGCTGGCTTTGCATGTTTGTGGGGCGTCAATGGCCTCAAGAAAATGCTGGGCGCTGATGACACATTGGATGTTTTCGGTGTGCACGGTGTGGGCGGTATTGTGGGAGCGTTGCTCACAGGTGTGTTCAACTCGCCTGCATTGGGTGGCCCTGGTTTTGTGGCCGACTGGGTCACAGCCAGCATGGTGACATCTGCTGACTACTCCATCGCTGCACAAGTGTGGACTCAAGCCAAAGCTGTGTTGGTCACCATTGTGTGGTCTGGCGTAGTCTCTTTGGTGGCCTTCAAGCTGGTTGATCTGACAGTGGGTCTGCGTGTTTCTGAAGAAGCAGAACGCGAAGGCTTGGACATCACTTCGCACGGTGAAACTGCTTACCACGGTTAATCTGCAAAGATTTCCCAAAGACTTTCCGAGAAGTTAGTCTCCAAACTCACAGCCCGCTTCGGCGGGCTTTTTTTCGCTTGTAAACCAACCAAAAGCATTGAAAAGGATTCATCATTCACAATTCGAGCACCTCAAACCCAATGCAAACATGATCACGCCTTCGCAATTGATTCGTCCGAATTGGCAACGCCTTACGTCCAAGCCAGATGGTTTGGGCGAGTCGCCGTTTTGGCATCCAGAAGAAAATTGCTTGTACTGGGTCGATATTCCAGGCCAACGCTTGCGCCGCATGGCCATGTCCGCAGACTTGGCATGCGAGCAAAAAGTGGAGAACTGGTCTTTAGGTGAAGAGCCTGGGTGTTTTGCGCCAGCAACCCAAGGGGGTTGGGTCATTGCCACGCGCAGCGGTGTTTACCGCGCACACACATGGGGTGGCCCAAAGCGCCTGTTGGCGGCAGCGCCCTATGACACGGCAAAGCTTCGATTCAACGATGGCAAGTGTGATCCAGCGGGGCGCTTTTGGATGGGCTCTATGTTTGAGCCACGCAATCAAGACGCCGCTGTGCTGTATGCCTTGCAGGTTGACGGTCGTTTAGAAGCGAAGGCCGATCATGCCACTGTGGCCAATGGACTGGCATGGTCGCCCGATGGGCGCACACTTTATTGGTCAGACACAGGGGCTCATTGCATCAGGGCGTGGGACTATGACCTTCACACACAAACCATGAGCCGAGAACGCGTATTTGCTCAGTTCCCGCTTAAGCCAAAAGATTGGGCATATGGCAGCGCCAATGCTCAAACCTATCTGGGGCGTCCCGATGGTGCCGCGGTCGATACAGAGGGGTTCTATTACTCAGCCATGTACGAGGGCCACCGCTTGGCCAAGTTTGCGCCAGATGGGCGTTGCGTGGCTTTCATAGAAACACCGGTTCAGTGTCCCACCATGCCTTGTTTTGGCGGTGAGGACTTGCGAACCTTGATCATCACCACCTCCGCCCATGGCCGCAGCTTAGATGAACTGCAAGCCTTACCTGATTCTGGGTGTGTGTTTGCAACGCGGGTCGATACGCCAGGCTTGCCTGTGAGTTTTTTCAACAACTGAATTGACCACTTTCTTACACCTGAAAAATGAAGAAAGTGTCTAAACCTGGGCTCAGCCGTATAACATTCGCACATGCATGCAAGCACCCAACCCAGCCAAAGCGCAGAGCAGTTTCCCGATCTGCCAACGCTTTTGGACACCATTCAATCAGCCGCAGCGCAACCTGAGGGGCAGCGCAAGAGCTTTCGCATCCATGGCTCGGGCAGCCACGACTTTTATGGCGAGTCATTAGAAGGTCAATTGCTGGAAACTCGCGGACTCACGGGCATTGTTCAATATGAACCCAGTGAGTTGGTTGTCACGGTTGCTGCGGGCACGCCTTTGCTAGAACTAGAAGCCGCTTTGTCAGCGCAGGGCCAATGCTTGGCTTTTGAGCCACCGCATTTTCAATTGAACGCTAACAACAAGCAACGCAGTCAAGCCACGGTTGGCGGCATGGTGGCCGCAGGCTTAAGCGGCCCTGCCAGAGCCAGTGTGGGATCGGTTCGAGACTTTGTCTTGGGCCTTCGGTTTATCAATGGTCGCGGCCAACACCTCACCTTTGGTGGGCAAGTCATGAAAAATGTGGCTGGTTACGACCTGAGCCGATTGCTGGCAGGCAGTTGGGGCACGTTGGGCTTGATCACAGAAGTGTCTCTCAAGGTTCTACCGCGAGCGCCTGCCGAAGCGTATTTCAAGTGTCAACTGCCGCAAGTGCAAGCTTTGAATTTATTGCACCAATGGGGCGGGCAGCCTCTGCCCTTGAATGCCAGTTGCTGGGTCAAAGATACCAGTCAGGACGGCGCTCCTGAAATGCTGTTTGTTCGCTTGCGTGGTGCTCTCGCAGCGGTTCAAGCCGCGAAGCTGCGCATGTCGCAAGATGTGGCCAAGTTGCAGAGCGAGTGGACAGAACAGCCAGCGGAATCTGCCGCCCAGGATTGGGCCATGTGCCGAGACCAGGCCTTGCCGTTTTTCACAGAACACAGTGCCTCCAAAGACATGGCACTTTGGCGTTTGTCCGTGCCGCAAACAGCGCCTGTGTTAAAACTGCCTGCCAGTGCAAGAGAGCCTTTGATTGAATGGCATGGCGCACAGCGCTGGGTTTGGGCGCCACTTCATGCGATGCAAGACATTCGACATGCCGCGGCAAACGTTGGAGGGCAAGCCACCTTGTTTCGTCGGCCCCAGCAAGCCACTGCCGCAGTGAAATTGGACATACCTGTTTTCGCACCCCTTGATACGGTACAACAGCGCATTCAACACGCGTTGAAAAATGAATTCGACCCTGCGGGCGTTTTCAGCCCGCGTCGATTGAACGCGCATTTCTGAGGCTCAACATGCAAACCCAACTCGCACCTGAGTTTCAAAACACCCTGATCGGCCAAGAGGCTGAGTCAATTTTGCGCCAGTGCGTGCACTGTGGCTTTTGCACGGCCACATGCCCCACCTACCAATTGATGGGCGATGAACTTGATGGGCCGCGTGGCCGTATTTATCTCATGAAGCAAGTGTTTGAAGGGGCCGAGCCCACACGCAAAACACAATTGCATTTAGACCGATGCCTGTCCTGCCGCAATTGCGAAAGCACCTGCCCCAGTGGCGTTGAGTATGGCCACTTGATTGACTTGGGCCGCAAAGTGGTCGATGCCAAAGTGCAAAGACCTTTCAAGGAGCGTGCCATGCGCTGGGTCCTCAAAGAAGGACTGACCTCCGCCCTTTTTGCACCTGCCATGAAGTTGGGGCAAAGCGTTCGAGGTCTTCTGCCTGCTGCATTGAAAGCCAAAGTGCCTGTGCCACAAGATGCTGGCGCATGGCCTCAAGCAACGCACGCCCGTAAAGTCTTGATGTTGGCCGGTTGCGTGCAGCCGGCCATGATGCCCAACATCAACACAGCCACAGCACGCGTGCTCAACGCCTGCGGCATACAGGTAATCGTGCCACCCGCTGCAGGGTGCTGTGGTGCCGTCAAGTTTCACTTGAACGATCAAGTGGGCGGCTTAGACCATATGCGCCAAAATATTGATGCATGGTGGCCTTGGGTTGAACAAGGCGTAGAAGCCATTGTGATGAATGTCTCTGGCTGCGGTGTCACGGTCAAAGAGTATGGCCATCTGTTGCAACATGACGCCCAATATGCCCAGAAGGCCAAGCGTATTTCCGAACTGACGCGCGATTTGAGTGAGTTGTTGCCCATGTGCATGCCAGTGCTTCAGCAAAAGTTGAAGCCGGAGATGGTGGCCCAAGCAGGTGTCTTGGCCTATCACCCGCCTTGTACTTTGCAGCATGGCCAACAGCTCAAGGGCGGTGTGGAATCGCAACTGGGCCTGCTTGGATTTAAGCTTCGTGTGGCCGATGTTGAATCTCATTTGTGCTGCGGCTCAGCAGGTACCTACTCTGTGCTGCAAGCCGAAACGGCGTATGCCTTGCGGGATCGCAAACTAAGCCATTTGAAAGACCTGCAAGCCACCACCATTTTGAGTGCCAACATTGGCTGCATCACCCATTTGCAAAGTGGCGCCGATGTACCAGTCCGGCATTGGGTGGAGTTGGTTGACGAGGTGCTTTTAAAAAGCCACTGAACCATTCAAAGCCACTGAACTCGCATCTGGCAAACCGCAAGAGCATGCCAACTTAAATCATTGCTGCAACTTAAGCGGCTAGCGCAGCTTCAATGTCTTGCGCCATTTTTTCAGGCTTGTCCATGGAGGCATAGCGTTTGATCACGCGGCCATCGCGGCCCACTAAAAACTTGGTGAAGTTCCATTTGATGGCCTTGCTGCCCAACAAGCCTGGCGCTTCTGCGCACAACCATTGGTAAAGTGGATGCGCTTCGGTGCCATTCACATGGACCTTCTGCATCATCGTGAAACTCACGCCGTAATTGACTTGGCAAAAATCGGCAATGGCATCGTTGCTGCCAGGGTCTTGACCGCCAAATTGATTGCAAGGGAAACCCAAAACAGCCAAGCCTTGATCTTTGTAGGTTTGGTGAATTTTTTCTAGCCCCCCAAACTGAGGTGTGAAACCGCAAGCGCTGGCTGTGTTCACAATCAACATGACCTTGCCTTGCAATTGGCTCAGCGCCAAGCTTTGACCGTTCATTTGAACGGCCTCAAAATCGTAAATCGTATTCATGGGAAGTACCTTCAGGGAGATTCAATCAAATGGCGATTAACCATGTGAGTGGTCATTTTTAGCCACATCAATCAATTGCTTCAACTCTTCACTGTGATCTCGCTGATTGCGCTCATGCCAACGTTTGATGAGCCACATGAAGCCAGCCACCAACAAGCCAAACGCGGTGATGGCACCAAAGGCAGACATCCCCATGCCCGTTGAAAAACTGTACAAGCCGCCCAACAGCAAAATACAGGCTTGTTCATTGAAGTTTTGAACTGCAATGGATCTGCCAGCGCCCATCAGGTTGTGACCGCGGTGTTGCAACAAGGCATTCATGGGAACCACCAAAAAACCGCCCAGTGCGCCCAGCATAATTAAGAAAGGTGCAGCTACCCACACGTTGTCAATGAAGTTCATGGCGACCACCAGCAAACCCATGCCAATGCCCAAGGGCATGACCAGTGTTGCTTGGTGCAATTTCATTCGCACGGAGGCCACCACCGCACCGACGGCGGTACCAATGGCGACGACACCGACCAGGCTAGATGCTTGGGTGGTGGTGTAGCCCAAAGCAGCAGCGCTCCAGGCCAAGACGATGTAACGCAAGTTGCCCGATACGCCCCAAAACAAGGTAGTGGTTGCCAACGAAATTTGGCCCAAGCGGTCTTTCCAAAGGCGTGTGTTGCAATCCCAAAAATCGGGCAACAGGGCGCCTAAATTGGCGGGCAGCGGACGCATGGCGACGCCCGTGTCGGGGATCCGGGTGTTGAACCAAGCGGCCAACGCATAAAAGACAATCAACAACAAAATGGCAGCCTCGGGCGGAGTGTCGATACCTGTTTCGATGAACGGCAAGTCAAAGCTCAATAAGTACTCAGCGACATGGGGGCCGACCAACTGCCCGCCAATCAAAACGCCCAAGATGATGGAGGCAATCGTCAAACCTTCAATCCAACCATTGGCCTTGACCAGTTGTGAGGCGGGTAGCAATTCGGTCAAGATGCCATATTTGGCGGGCGAATAGGCCGCAGCGCCTAATCCCACAATAGCGTAAGACAGCAAGGGATCCGTGCCAAAGAGCATCATCAAACAGCCGACCACCTTGATGGCATTGCTGATGAACATGACCTGGCCCTTCGGTCTGGAGTCGGCAAAAGCGCCCACAAAAGGCGCTAGGACCACATAAAAAAGGGCGAACATGGGCACCAAAGCAGCACGTTGCCATTCTGCGCCGCCACTGGTTCGAATGAGTTCAACAGCCGCGACAAAAAGCGCGTTATCGGCCAGTGAACTGAAAAACTGGGCCGCCATGATGGTGTAAAAACCGCGCTTCATGAAATCATGCAGTGAATCGATAAGGCATTGGGCCGAAGTCGAAAATGTGAAAATTGAAAAAAGCAACACCTGAATGTCAAGCGTTGTCCTGAGTTTCGGTTATATCACGCCCTGAAGTGACACAATCGAGTCTCCTTGCTTTGCGGCAGCTCTTTGTTTTTGAACGATCCGACATGCCTAGACCGATTCAGGCCACCATTGATCCCCAAGCCTTGCGCCATAACTTGACGCAATTCAAAGCAGCGGCCCCCGATGCCTTGGTTTGGGCGGTGGTCAAAGCCAATGCATATGGCCATGGCATTGAAAATATTTTTGATGGCTTGCGTGCTGCAGACGGCGTGGCACTGCTAGATTTGTCAGAAGCCGAGCGGGTTCGGCAATTGGGTTGGCGCGGTCCGATCCTGTTGCTAGAAGGTGTCTTTGAAACCCGTGATCTCGAGTGGTGCTCCCGCCTCAACCTGTGGCATGTGGTGCACTGTGAAGCGCAAATTGACATGTTGGCCGTTCACAAAACACATTCAGGGCATCGCGTATTCCTTAAAATGAATACGGGTATGAACCGCTTGGGTTTTGCGCCGCATGCATTTAGAGCCGCTTGGACGCGCCTCAATGCATTGCCTCAAGTGGATGAAATCTCGCTCATGTCGCACTTCAGTGATGCGGACACTGACAAAGGCATTGTTGCAGCCATGGCCCTGTTTCAAGAACACACCCAAGACTTATCGGGCGAACGCAGTTTGTGCAACAGTGCCGCAGCCTTGCGTCATGCCAAAGGTATGAATGTCCGTTCAGATTGGGTGCGACCCGGCATTGCCTTGTACGGCAGCTCGCCCGATCATCCCACCCATACGGCAGTTCAATGGGGTTTGAAACCCGTCATGAGTTTGAATTCAGCCATCATTGGGGTGCAACATTTGCAAGCCGGTGACACGGTGGGCTATGGGTCTACATTTGTGGCCGATCGGCCGATGCGCATTGGCGTGGTGGCCTGTGGCTACGCAGATGGCTACCCACGTCACGCATCAACTGGAACACCTGTGTGTGTGGACGGCGTTCGAACCCGTACTGTGGGCCGTGTGAGCATGGACATGCTCACCGTTGACATCACAGACTTGCCACTTGCCGACAGAGGCAGCGAAGTCACTTTGTGGGGCTTGCCGCAGAAAACCAGCACCTCAAAGGGCGGAGTCTCGATTGATGAAGTGGCCAGTGCTGCAGGCACTGTGGGCTATGAGTTGATGTGTGCCCTTGCGCCGCGCGTGCCAGTGACAGTGTTGGAAACGCCTTGAATTCCAGCAAGCAAAACACATGGGCCTTGGCGGCCGCCTTGATTTTGATTCTCATTTGGGGTGCCAACTTCAGCGTTCAAAAGTATTTGCTCGACACGCTGTCTCCAGGAGGTTTTTTGTTGGGGCGGTACCTGATCATGCCGACCTGCGCATTGATCATGATGCGAATCACACTCGGCCAGTTCTTTCCGCCCATGGCGCGGAAAGACATTGTTGAACTGGCCAGCTTAGGCTTTGTAGGACACAGCTTGCACGTGGGCATTGTTTGTTATGGCATTCATTTGTCGACGCCATTTTCAAGCTCTGTGATCCTTGCGTGTGGGCCCATTTTTACCTTGCTGATCTTGCGCTGGAAGGGCCATGAAAAACTGCAGCGCTATCAAGTGGTGGGCGTCACCGTTGCCTTCACAGGTGTGTTGTTGTTTCTTTCAGAAAAAATCATGAAAGGTGACTTGCGTGCAACAGGCGGCGATTTGGTGTTGTTTGTGGCAGCGATTTTGTTCTCTTACTACACCGTTCAAGCCAAGCCATTGCTTGAAAAGCATGGCAGCATATTGACCATGGGCTATGCCACTTTATTGGGGGGTTTGCCCGTCATGCTCTTGTCAATCCCGGCAGGTCTTGAGGCGCCTTGGGCCAGTTTGGGTGTCAATGGATGGGCTGCCATGGCCTGGTCAATTTTGATTTCTGCCTTTGGCGGATGGTTTGTTTGGGGCTGGATCAACCAAGTTCGAGGCGTGGCCAGAACTGCGCCTCTCATGTACCTCATGCCACCCGTCGCGGGCTTGTTCGCTTGGGCCATCACGGGTGAGCAATACACCGCTAGCAAATTGGTAGGTGCAGCCATTGCCTTATTGGGCGTGGCTTATGCACAATTTGCACCTCAGCGCAAAAATCCATCGTAAGCAGTTTTCAAAATCAGGGCGCCAACCACTGCCAAGAAGGCATAGCGCACAAAACCAGAGCCGTGCTTCAGCGCCATTCGGGTTCCAATAAGGCTTCCGATGACATTCGCCAAGGCCATGGGGACGGCTAAGTGCCACCACACATGGCCCTGCAAAGTGAACAGCACCAAGGCTGAAAAGTTGGTCGCAGTGTTCATCAGCTTGGACGTGGCCGAAGCGTTCAAAAAGTCATACCCTAACAAACGGACATAAGCAAAAACAAAAAAGCTGCCTGTGCCGGGGCCAAAAAACCCATCGTAAAAACCAATCAACAAGCCGATGGAAGCGGCTGCAATAGCCTCTTTTTTGCCATGAAATTTGGGCTCATGAAGTTGCCCCATGTTTTTCTTGGCAACTGTGTAAATGAGCAAACCCACAAGTAAAAAAGGCAAGGCCTTGCGCAAAAAGCTGGGGTCTACTTGTGTCACCGTCCATGCGCCGCAGAGCGAACCCAAAAGACCTGCCGCTGCTGCAGGAATCAAAGCCGCCCAACGCAACTCCACTTTTTTGCTGAACTGGTAGGTGGCAAAGGCGGTGCCCCAAATGGCAGCACTTTTGTTGGTGCCCACCAAGGTGGCTGGCGGCGCTGTCGGAAAGGTGGCAAACAGGGCGGGAATCAAAATCAGGCCACCCCCCCCTACGATGGAATCGACCATGCCTGCAAACAAAGAGGCTAGGGAGACGAGTAAGATTTCCATCAAAAAAAAGCGCCGCTTTCGCGACGCTTGTAAAAAGTCACATCTCGTTTTGGATGCTCATGTTCGATTAGTTTGGGTGTCTCCTCAGCCCTCAGAACGAACCCAAACAGCAGTTCATCGAGTGAGTGAAATGTACAAGGCTGCATCAGACATTGCCATCAGGGATTTCCCGTGGCAAACCTCTGTGCATCTTTGGCCATCCAATGTGCCGCTTTTTCGGCAATCATGAGTGTCGGACTGTTGGTATTGCCGCTGGTAATGTTGGGCATCACGCCCGCATCAACCACCCGCAAGCCTCGAATGCCACGAACTTGTAACGCGCTGTTGACCACAGCCATCGGGTCGTCCTCTTTGCCCATGCGCGTGGTGCCAACTGGGTGAAAAATGGTGCTGGCAATGTCGCCAGCCAGCTTGGCCAATTCGTCATCCGATTGGTATTGAATGCCTGGCTTGAACTCTTCTGGCTCAAACGATGCCATGGCCGGTTGCGACATGATTCTGCGCGTGACACGCAGACTGTCTGCCGCCACTTTTCTGTCTTCTTCGGTGCTTAAATAGTTGGGCGCGATGGCAGGCGGCACATTGAAATCAGGACTCTTTAAAGTCACGCTGCCTCGGCTGCTGGGGTTCAAGTTGCAGACACTGGCCGTGATGGCGGGGAAGGTGTGCAAAGGTTCACCAAATGCATCCAAGCTCAGGGGTTGCACATGGTATTGAATATTGGCCCATTCACGCGTTGGATCGCTTTTGGTGAAGGCGCCCAATTGGCTAGGCGCCATGCTCATCGGCCCCGACCTCGACATGGCATATTCCAAACCAATTTTGGCTTTCCCCCACCAACTGTTGGCCAAGGTGTTGAGTGTTTTGGCGTTCTTCACTTTGTAAACAGTGCGAATTTGCAAGTGGTCTTGCAAATTGGCGCCAACGCCTGGCAAGTCGTGGGTCACTTCCACGCCTGCTTGCTTCAGACTGTTTGCAGCCCCGATGCCAGAGAGTTGCAAAATTTGAGCAGAGCCAATGCTCCCTGCGCTCAGTGCCACTTCGCGCGTGGCTGTGGCGGTGACCAATTGATGTCCGTCCCATACTCTGACACCCGTACACCGTTTGCCACCGTCTGCATCGGTTTCAATGATCAGACTGGCAACCTGTGCTTGTGTCCAAAGCTCAAAGTTGGGCCGGCCATAACAGGTGGGCCTTAAAAATGCTTGCGCTGTGTTCCATCGCCAGCCACTTTTTTGATTGACTTCAAAGTATCCCACGCCCTCGTTGTTGCCCTGATTGAAGTCGCTTGAAGCGGGCACGCCAGCTTGCTGCGCAGCTTGTGCAAAGGCATCCAAGACACCCCAGCTTAAGCGCTGTTTTTCGACGCGCCACTCGCCGCCAGATTGGCGCCCTTTTAGAATTTTGAAATAGTTCGCCGAAGCGGTATCGTGATGCGCTTGAGGGTTTAACAATGCCGGCGCAAAGCCTTTCGCCCCGTGTGTCTCTGTGGCGCCTTGGTGGTGGTCTTCGTGCAGTTGAAAGTAAGGCAGGCATTGATCCCAGCGCCATTGAGCGTCGCCTGTGATGTGGGCCCATTGGTCGTAGTCGCGCGACTGGCCGCGCATGTAAATCATGCCGTTGATGCTGCTGCAACCCCCCAGCACTTTGCCACGGGGATAGCGCAAAGTCCGGCCGTTCAAGCCGGCTGCCGCTTCAGTTTGGTACAGCCAATCGGTGCGGGGATTGCCGATGCAATACAAATACCCAACAGGGATGTGAATCCAGTGGTAATCATCGCGCTTGCCAGCTTCAATGAGCAACACCCGCTTGCTGGCATCGGCCGACAAGCGATTGGCCAAAAGACATCCTGCTGTGCCAGCGCCGATGATGATGTAGTCAAAAGTGCTGTCGTTCATGGCGCTCTGAAATGAGAAAAACCAGGATTACTTGGAAGTGGGCATGACAAACTCTGCACCCTTGCCAATGCTCTCTGGCCAGCGCTGCATGATCGATTTTTGCTTGGTATAAAAGCGCACGCCCTCTTCGCCATAGGCGTGCATGTCACCAAACAAACTTCGCTTCCAGCCGCCAAAACCATGCCAGGCCATGGGCACAGGAATGGGTACATTGATGCCAACCATGCCCACTTGAATGCGTCGAGAAAACTCTCGCGCGACATTGCCATCGCGTGTGAAGCAACTCACGCCATTGCCAAACTCGTGGTCGTTGATGATTTGAACGGCTTCGCCAAAATCTTTCACACGCACGCACGACAAGACAGGGCCAAAAATCTCTTCTTTGTAAATCTTCATGTCGGTCTTGACATGGTCGAACAAGGTGCCGCCTAACCAGAAACCGTTGGCGCAACCTTCGCCCGCATTGGCGCCATCAAACTGACGACCATCCACCAACAACTGAGCACCTTCAGCCACGCCTGCGTCGATGAAACCGGTAATGCGTTGTTTGGCAGCTGCCGTGACAATAGGCCCCATCTCTGCGGCCAAGTTGGTACCGTTCAACACTTTAAGTGCACGGGTTTTTTCAAGCAACAGGGGCATGAGGCGTTCTGCTACATCGCCCACCAAAACAGCCACGCTGATGGCCATGCAGCGTTCACCTGCAGAGCCATACGCGGCGCCCATGAGCGCATCAACGGCTTGGTCAATGTCGGCGTCAGGCATGACAACCATGTGGTTCTTGGCACCGCCCAAAGCTTGTACGCGTTTGCCATGGCGTGCGCCGTTTTCATAAAGGCTGTTGGCAATGGGCGTGGAGCCGACAAAGCTCACGGCTTTGACATCCGGATGGGCCACCAAGGCGTCGACCGCTTCCTTGTCACCTTGCACCACGTTGAACACACCCGCCGGCAGGCCAGCTTGCTGAAGCAGCTCGGCCATGAACAAGCTGGGGCTAGGGTCCAATGGGCTTGGCTTTAAAACAAAGGTGTTGCCACAGGCTATGGCCACGGGGAACATCCACATGGGCACCATGACAGGAAAATTAAAAGGCGTGACGCCTGCCACAACACCCAGTGGCTGGCGCAATGTCCAGTTGTCGATGCCGGTCGAGACTTGGTCTGTAAAGTCCCCTTTGAGCAATTGCGGAATGCCGCATGCAAATTCCACAATGTCGATGCCGCGTGTGACCTCGCCTTGCGCATCCGTGAACACCTTGCCGTGTTCGGCCGTGATCATGTGGGCCAAAGTGTCTTTGTGCAGATTGAGCAACTCGAGAAACTTGAACATCACGCGTGCACGGCGCAGGGGCGGTGTGTCAGCCCATGCTGGAAAAGCGGCTTGTGCAGAGGCCACGGCCTGATCGACATCTTGTGTGTTGGCCAAACTCACGTGGCCTGTGACTGCACCCGTGGCTGGGTTAAAAACGTCTTGTGCACGGGCAGAGGAGCCCGAGACTTTGTGTCCTGAAATGTAATGAGCAATGGTGGTGACAGTCATGGGGAGTCCTAAGGCCTAAAAACAGTGAGCAGTGAGCAGTAAGCAGCAAAGAGTGTGAATGTTAATCGGTCTTGGCCGATTCGGTGGCAGGGTGGCGGCGCCTGAACATGCCCCAACCCTCCATGTGGAGAACGCAATCGCCATGTTGGTTGTGCATTTCCCATTGGGTTCGCACCAAACCCACGTCGGGTTTGGAGCGCATGGGCCTAGATTCCAAAATGGTGTGTTTCAAGCGCAAGGTGTCATTGGGCAAGACCGGTTTTTTCCACTGCACGTTTTCAAGTCCGGGCGACCCTAGACTGGCGGCCTCGTGCAAAAAGTTGGTCACCATCAAGCGCATCGCCATGGCGCAGGTGTGCCAGCCGCTGGCGCACAAACTCCCAAAAACAGAAGCCTTGGCGGCCTCGTCGTTCAAGTGAAAGGGCTGAGGGTCAAATTGGGTGGCAAATGCAATGATCTCCTCGCGGCTGGCTGTGATGGTGCCTAAATCGCGCTCGCTGCCCGGTTGCATGTCTTCCCAGTAATAGCGAAAGCTGCTTGCGCCCTCTGTTGACATCATCGTCCTCCCGACACGTCAACCAAACTCATGGTGGTGTAGCTGGCCTCTTCCGACAGCAACCACACGATGGCCTGTGCAACCTCCATGGCGCTGCCGCCGCGTTTGGCGGGTACCAAATGTTCTAAGTCTTTGACGCGATTGGGCAGTCCACCAGAAGCGTGAATCTCGGTGTCAATGAGGCCGGGTCGAATGGCGTTGACGCGAATGCCCTCGGCTGCAACTTCTTTGGCCAAACCCAGCGTGAAACTGTCAATGGCGCCTTTGGCGGCAGCGTAATCCAAATATTGGCCTGGTGAGCCCAGTCTTGAGGCTGCACTCGACAAATTCACAATGCTGCCGCCCTGCCCGCCGTGCTTTGTGCTCATTTGCAAGATGGCTTCGCGTGCGCACAGCATGGAGCCTAAAACATTGATGTCAAACATTCTGCGCCAGCGCGCCATGCTCATTTCGTCCAAGCGCGCAGAAACATCCACCACGCCTGCATTGTTCACAAGGCCTTGGAGAGGGCCTAATTCGGAACGAACTTTTTGAAACATGGCCAACACTTGGTCCTCATTCGCAACATCGGCTTGTACCGCAATGGCGCGGCCACCTGCGGCCTCAATTTGCCGAACCACACCTTTAGCCGCTTGGGCATTGGCGCTGTAATTGACGGCAACGTCCCAGCCCTTTTGCGCTGCCAAAATACAAGCGGCAGCACCGATGCCGCGGCTACCGCCAGTGACCAATAAAACTTTGCCCATGTTTTGTCTCCTGCAAGAATGTGGCCAAACTGTTAAAACAGCTGTCTGTTGCTTAAATGAAGCATGCAGATTACCTTATGTAGGAGCTTTTTGTGAGTCACTCAGTCGACTATTACTTCGTTCCCCAAAGCCCATGGGCCTATTTGGGCCATCAACGTTTTCAAAACATTCTCAAAAATACGGGAGCTTCAGTTCGAGTCATGCCATTCGATTTGGGGGGTAAGGTGTTCCCTATTTCTGGGGGCTTGCCCTTGGGACAGCGAGCACCGCAGCGACAGGCCTACCGTTTGACGGAACTAGAGCGCTTTAGCAAATGGTTGGGTGCGCCCTTGCATCTGAAGCCAACCTATTTCCCCGTCAATGGCGATGATGCGGCCAAATTGATCATAGCCGTCGACATGGCAGTGGGGGCCGAGGCGGCCATGAACATCAGTGGCGCTATTCTCTCGGCAGTTTGGTCAGAGCAGCGCAACATTGCCGATGAAAAGACATTGGCTGAGCTGCTCAATGAGCAAAGCTTGCCATTTGCCTGCTTAGAGCAGTCCTACAGCCAAACCGTCCACGAGCGTTACGAGTCTTATACTCAAACGGCCATTGAGGCCGGCGTTTTCGGCGCCCCCAGTTATGTTTTGGCCGGTGAAATCTTTTGGGGCCAAGATCGCCTCGATTTTGTAGAGCGTGCGCTCTCCGTTAAATTTTGAAGGGAAAAATCATGGGTTCATTCATCCAACTCTCTGCTGCTGATGGCACACAAGTTCCAGCCTATGTGGCGCAACCGGACACTCCCGCTAAAGCCGCGGTCGTCGTCATTCAAGAAATTTTTGGCGTGAACACGCACATTCGCGAAGTAGCCGATGCGTATGCAAGTGAAGGCTACTTGGCCATTGCGCCTGCCATGTTTCACCGCGTTCAAGCCAATGTCGAGCTGGGCTATGCAGAGGCCGACATGGGCTTAGGCATGGGCCTTAAAACAGCCGTTGAAACTTTGCCTGCGCCAGGCGCTTTGCAAGATATTCAAGCGGCCATTGACCATGCGCACTCAGTGTGTGGCGGCAAGGTTGGCATTGTGGGGTATTGCTGGGGCGGCTTGCTCACTTGGCGCGCTGCGTGCCTGCTGAATGGCTTGTCTGCTGCAGCGCCTTACTATGGCGGCGGTATGACGGGTGAGCCTGAGTCTGCTCGGCAAGCCAAGGTGCCCGTCATGGCGCACTTTGCAGAAGAAGACAAATGGATTTCGATGCCTTCAGTGAGTGCTTTCCAAGCTGCACATCCCACTGCGCAGGTGTTCACCTACGCCGCGCATCACGGCTTCAATTGCAATCACCGAGGGGCTTGGCAAGCGGAAGCTGCTGCTTTGGCCAAACAAAGAACCTTGGAATTTTTCAAGATCAATTTGGCTTAATTTGGCCTAAGGCGCAAAAAAGAAGTCATTTGCCCAATCGTGCCAAATACCGCTTGCGCCAAAAAAACCAAGCCAAACATGACGCGATCAGGGCCATGCTTCCCAGGGTCCACCAAAAGCCAGTCTGAGCGTGCAGCAGCGGAATGACATCGAAGTTCATTCCAAAAATAGCAGCGATCAAATTCAAGGGCAGAAAAATGGCGGTGATCGAGGTGAGCGTGCGCATGGTCTCATTGGTGCGGTTGCTTTGTGCATTGAAGTGAATTTGCACGGCAGTTTCAATGCTTTGCTCCAAGCGCCGCACATGATGGACCACGCGGTCGATGTGTTCAAGCACATCGCGGCTGCGCACTTTGAGAATTTCATGCTCATTGATCAAGGCCTTGGAAATGGGCGGTGTCCAAGTGTTCAAGGACTCCAACCAATCTTGCATGGCGCTGCGTTGGTCTTCGCAAATTTCATCGAGATGGTGCAATGAAAGTCGCGCCTCTAACAATGCTGACCAATTGTTAAATCGCGTCTCTGGATTGATAAGCTCTGCTTGCCAATGGTCAAGTTGGCGCGTCAGGTCGCGGCGCAAATCCAAATAGACATCGACCACTTGGCTTACCATGCGAAGCATCAAGTCGGCGGGGCTGACAGGGATGCCTCGCGCACCCAGCGAGCGATCGTCAGCGGCGTCGTTTTCAGTGAGGGGATTGGGTGCCTGACCTGAGGGTGCAAGCGCTTGAGAAGCCTTGCTGGCCGCCATGAGCCGCGCTGCATAGGCTTCGCGAATGGCACAGTCGTCAGGATGCAGGGTGAGCAAGACATTGTCGAAAATAGCAAAGCCAATGGGGCTGGTGTCAACGCGCCGCAGCGCTGGCGGGCCGCTGAGCTTGGCTTTGTTTTTTTTAAAGCTTGGCGCTTGTGAGTTTTCCGTCTGTTGGGTGGCACTGGCCAAGCGCCTAAATACCAAAATATCGTAGTAAGAGGTGAGGTCAAACCGAGAAGGAAGTTGCTTGTTCAGCAAGTCAGAGACATGCAAATCTAGCAAGGTGTGACCATTCAATTGAAGCAGGGCTTGCTGAATTTGGACCTGCTCGGATTGGAAAAAAGAACGTGAACATGCCACCCAAACAAAGCCGTTTTCAGGCAGCTTCCGGGGCATCGACAAAGCATCTTGGACATGCAGCCCAGAGACCGTGAAAACGCGCATGGGTTGTGGGCTTGCGTATGGCGACGATTAGGCTTTGGCGAGCAAGCGCGCCGCATCGCGGGCAAAGTAAGTTAAGACGCCATCAGCCCCTGCGCGCTTGAATGCCAGCAAGCTTTCCATCATCACGCCATCGTGGTCGAGCCAGCCATTTTGCGCCGCTGCTTTGAGCATGGCGTATTCGCCCGAAACTTGGTAGGCGAAGGTAGGTACGCCAAATTCATCTTTTACGCGCCTCACCACGTCCAGATAAGGCATGCCAGGTTTGACCATGACCATGTCGGCGCCTTCTGCAATATCTAGCGCTACTTCGCGCAAGGCCTCATTGGTGTTGCCGGGGTCCATTTGGTACGTTTTTTTGTTGCCCTTGCCCAGGTTGGCAGCAGAGCCCACGGCGTCGCGGAAGGGGCCGTAGAAAGAACTGGCGTACTTGGCGCTGTAGGCCATGATTTGCGTGTGCACGTGGCCTTTGTTTTCAAGGGCCTGGCGAATGGCGCCAATGCGACCATCCATCATGTCACTGGGAGCCACCATGTCAACGCCGGCATCGGCCTGCACCATGGCTTGCTTGACCAATTGCGCCAAGGTCAGGTCGTTCAATATATAGCCAGACTCATCGAGCCAGCCATCTTGACCGTGGCTGGTGAATGGATCTAAGGCCACGTCGGTCATGATGCCAAGTTCTGGAAAGCTCTTTTTAAGGGCGCGAACCACGGTGGGTACCAAGCCCTCTGGGTTCAAGGCTTCATTACCGTAAGGGTCTTTCAAGTTGCTGTCGATAACGGGGAAAAGGGCCATCACTGGAATGCCCAGCTTCACGCAGTCTTCTGCCACGGGCAGTAACAAATCCAAGCTCAAGCGCTCAACGCCTGGCATTGAAGCAACGGCTTGACGTTGTTGACTGCCGTCTAGGACAAAGACGGGATAAATTAAATCATCGACTGAGAGTTGGTGTTCACGAACCAATCGCCTCGAAGAATCGGTGCGGCGCAAACGACGTGGACGACTTAAGGGGTAGGGGGTGTGTATCAGTGTCATTTGAAAATTGTGCCTGATCTTTGCCGCATTGGGTGCATTTCAGGGGCGAAGTGCTCAGAAATTTATAAGCGATCTGGTCAGCCAACTTGTGCCCAATTGGGCTGCGGGGCTACACTCAGGGCATGCTCTGGATCAAAGCCTTTCACATCGTTTTCGTGGCCAGCTGGTTTGCCGGCCTCTTTTATTTGCCTCGAATTTTCGTCAATCTGGCCATGGTGCCATCTGATTCTGAGGCCGAGCGCGCCAGGCTCTTGCTGATGGCCAGAAAATTACTGAGGTTCACCACCCTTTTGTCGGTGCCGGCCATTGTTTTGGGCGTTTGGCTATGGTGGGGCGTTGGCATTGGTTGGGGGCCCGGCAATGCTTGGATGCATGCCAAACTGGCCTTGGTGCTCCTGATTGTGGGCTACCACCATTCCTGCGGCCGAGTTCTGCAAAAGTTTGAAGCCAATCAAAACACGCACAGCCATGTTTGGTACCGCTGGTTCAATGAGGCCCCCGTTTTGATGTTGGTGGCCGTTGTCATCTTGGTGGTGGTCAAACCTTTTTAAGCCAAGCTACGCAGCAAGATGAAAAAGACAGCGGCATGGCCATTGGCCGCAATTTACACAGCATTGATCGTCTATGCCAGTCTTTACCCCTTCGAAAATTGGCGCTCGCAAGGGGCCGAGTGGTCTGCATTCTTGTGGGCGCCTTGGCCCAAGTATTGGACAGGCTTTGACGTTCTCTCCAACGTATTGGGTTATGCCCCATTTGGCTTCATTGTGGCATTGGCCTTGTTGCGAAGCGCCAGGCACTTGCCGACTGTGGGGTTGACCTTAGCCCTGGGATCTTTGCTCTCACTTGGCATGGAAAGCTTGCAACTTTTTTTGCCTGCAAGGGTTCCTTCCAATGTGGACTGGGGTTTGAACAGTGCTGGTACTCTGGCAGGTGCAAGCGCCGCTTGGACCTTGGAGCGACTTGGATTTTTAGACCGTTGGAGTCGTTTTCGAGCCAACTGGTTTAACGCAGATGCCAAGGGCTCACTGGTATTGCTTGCGTTGTGGCCCATCGCATTGCTTTTTCCAGCGCCAGTCCCCTTCGGCTTAGGCCAAGTATTAGAACGCGCTGAGGATGCATTGGCTTTGAGACTGCAAGAAACACCTTGGCTAGATTGGTTGCCAGTGCGTGAAGTTGAACTCCAACCCTTGTTGCCTGCCTATGAGGTTTTGTGTGTCAGCCTTGGCCAGTTGTTGCCATGCCTGCTGGCGTTTAGCCTGATTCGTCACTTGCACCAAAAAGTATGGGCTTGGTTTGTCTTGACTGCGTGCGGCTTGTTCTTCACAAGCTTGTCAGCAGCTTTAACTTATGGCCCTGCACACGCATGGGAATGGTTGAATGCCCCTGTGCAACTGGCGATGGTCATCGCCGCTTTGGTGGCATGGCCCATGATGTGGCGGACAGAAAAAACATTGCAAGTTTTAGCCTTGGTGGGCCTGGTTTTACAACTTACGCTGCTCAATAATGCGTCAGCAAACGCCTACTTTTCCTTGACTTTGCAAAATTGGGAACAAGGTCATTTCATTCGCTTCCACGGTGTTATTCAGTGGCTGGGGTGGATATGGCCCTTTGCTTTACTGGTTTATTTAATGCGCTGTTTGTCCGCCGCTCGCCCCACTAAAATGCAAGCATGATTGAAATCAAACCCGCCCCATCTGAAGTTGTTCAAACAACAACGCCTTCAAAGCCTTACTACGAGCGCCATATCTTTTTCTGCTTGAATGAAAGAAAAAATGGTGAAGCATGTTGTGCCCTTCAAGGTGCACAAGCCGCCTTTGACCATTGCAAAACACGCATCAAGAATCTGGGGCTCTCCGGTCCTGGTCAAGTTCGCGTGAACAAGGCGGGTTGCCTTGATCGATGTGCGGGTGGCCCAGTCGCCGTGGTCTATCCAGAGGGAATTTGGTACAGCTTCGTTGACAACTCGGACATTGATGAAATTGTTGACAGCCACCTGAAAAATGGCCAGCCTGTCAAACGATTGATGACGCCTCCCGAAGTCGGCCGCTGATGAACGCTGCGACACAATCCATGCAACTCGAAGGACCGTCGGGTTTATTGGAGGCGCTGTGCGACATGCCAGAGGGAGGTGCTTTGAAGGGCATTGCTGTCATTTCACATCCGCACCCCTTGTTTGGCGGCACGATGCAAAACAAAGTGGTTCAAACCTTGGCCAAAGCCTTCGTCCAATGTGGCTGGCGCGCAATTCGTTTTAATTTTCGAGGCGTCGGTGCAAGCCCAGGCATTTATGACGAAGGCCGAGGTGAAGTCGATGACTTGATGTCAGTGATCCAGCAAACCTGTGAATCTTCGCAGCCCATGGCCTTGGCTGGGTTTTCATTTGGCGCCTACGTCACTGGCCAGGCGGTTGCTCGCTTGCCGCCTGCCATGCAGCTTGAAAAATTGATTCTTGTCGGTACTGCTGCGTCGCGCTTTCAGGTGGCGACAGTACCTCCGGATTTGCACGACAAAACATTGGTTGTGCATGGTGAAGTGGACGATACCGTTCCCTTGAGCAGCGTCATGGATTGGGCACGTCCCCAATCCTTACCCGTGACGGTCATTCCTGGGGTTGAGCATTTCTTTCACGGGCAGTTGCCTTTGCTTCGAACTTTGATCAGCCGGCACCTGCGGACTTGATTTCTTAAACATGCCTCTATGAAACTGCTTCTTTCTTGCTTTTGCCATCGCGCTTTTTGTTCGTGGCTTGCCGTCACTTTGTCAGCCATCGCGCTTTCATGCTTGCCCGTGTCAGCGCATGCTCAGAGTCCTGCACCTGAGGCGCCTGAGGTTGCGGCGAAGGCCTATTTGTTGCTAGACATCACAGCCAATCAAATCTTGGCTTCACGCGACATCGACATGCCCGTAGAGCCAGCCTCACTGACCAAACTCATGAGTGCCTACTTGGTCTTTGATGCCTTGAAGTCAAAAAAAATCGACTTGAAACAAACATTGGCCGTGAGCGAGCGCGCGTGGAAAATGCCCGGCTCGCGGATGTTCATTGACCCCAAAATGAAAGTACCGGTTGAAGACCTGATCAAGGGCATGATTGTTCAATCTGGCAATGACGCCACCATGGTTTTGGCCGAGGGCGTGGGCGGAACCGCCGAACGATTTGTCCAAATGATGAACCAGCAGGCCAAGGTGCTGGGCATGAACAGCACCAGTTACAAGAATCCTGAAGGCTTGACAGAAGCGGGGCATACCACCACAGCGCGCGATTTAGCAAGCTTGGCCACACGCTTGATGCATGACTTTCCTGAATATGTAGGAACTTATGCCATTAAAAAGTACCGCTATCCAGGCACCCCGGCTGCCAACGAAAGCAATCGCAATTTGTTACTTTTCAAAGACCCGACCGTTGATGGTCTGAAAACTGGCCATACGAATGCTGCAGGCTATTGCTTGGTGGCAACCGCCAAACGTGATTTCCCCAACGTGGGCTCACGACGATTGATGGCCATTGTGCTGGGTACCAGCAGTGAAGTTGCTCGGGCCAACGAAGCTCAAAAACTCCTCAATTGGGGCTATACCGCGTTTGAGGCGGTCAAGCTGTTTGACGCTGGCCAAGCGGTAGCAACGCCTGCCATCTGGAAAGGCAAGGCCTCCACGGTCAAGTTGGGGCGCTCCACGGCCCTCGTGGTGGCTGTTCCAACGGGCTCTGCTGCTCAAATCAAAACACAATTCGCCCGCCCAGATCCTTTGGTGGCGCCAGTCTCCAGGGGCCAGTCCATTGGCAGCCTCAAAGTTTTCCGCGGTGACCAACTGTGGGTCGACATGCCTTTGCAGGCATTGGACTCTGTTGAACAAGCAGGTGTGTTGGGTCGGGCTTGGGATGCCCTGCGTTTGTGGATCAAATAAGAAAAGTTGGTGCTTGCAAACTTTTCACTTGAAGGGCGGGCAGAATAAATTTTTGCCATGCACGCTTTCCAGCGCTATACTAGAAGGCTTTTCCGCATTTGGAGCGGAGAAGATTCTTTTGTTCATTCCAAACGTTTAGGGACGTTTTTTTAAATGCCAACCATCAATCAATTGGTGCGTCAGGGGCGCGAGG
>Ga0214921_10003492_pt1 | contig 23946 bp, 44 predicted proteins | sample LL1505_MetaG_FD_177992 | JGI IMG/M metagenome (GOLD analysis project Ga0214921, IMG submission 177992) | Freshwater microbial communities from Lake Lanier, Atlanta, Georgia, United States - LL-1505 | ecosystem: Environmental > Aquatic > Freshwater > Lake | place: USA: Georgia | collected...
GGAAAAATATCACCCTATCGTAAAGTTGTTTTATTAAAAATGTTATGTGACCTAGATCACAAGGGGCGCCCCATTTTTTTGCGATTCCAACGGGACTTGAACCCGTAGCCTCTACCGTGACAGGGTAGCGATCTAACCAATTGATCTATGGAATCTTGCGAGCAGTTTTTATTCTTGCTCAGGAATTTTTTTGTTATGTCAAAGACATTACATTTTGTACAACTTTTAGCAAACGATTTTTTTCTGCGTTAATAGCAGGGTCAAATCCTGATGCTGATGCGAGAATGGATTCGTTAGAACCACCACGAGCAGAACGATACCAGTCAAGGCGTTCAGTTAAACCATTAAAAGCACCCCAAGCAGTATTGGCAATCATTCCGTTAAACTCGCCTGTATAGATGTCGTTAATGGTATCAACTTTATTTTCCCATTTCTTGAAAGCACCCTTAGAATCTTTTTCTGGCTTAGGATAAGCAGCAAGAATGATTTTATTAAAATCAAGAGCCGTGACTTCTTTTTCAATCATAGCCTTAGCCATAATATCAAATTCGTCCATATACTTATTAGCCATTCCAAGAGTTTCACGAGCAATAGCAACTTTACCTGATGCTGTCTGCGTGTGGCGAATCTTGAAAGATTGCTTGATGCCATTCTTTTTCTTGATTGAACCAAGAGCAAGATTGAGAGTGTTAGCACACACAACACGAACAGGTGTGATGCTTGCTTGAATTGCGATAGAACCATCGTGTGATGTGTTGATGAGCAAATAAGTTTTTACCTTATCGGCAACACCATTAGGGTCAAGAATTGTTTCACGCTCTAGTGCTAACGCACCGAATACAACACGACCACCCTTGATTGAGCCAGCCGTTTCCCAACGACCACCACCATCTAGAATATGGTCACCGAATGAAAATAAATCTTCATTCTGTAATGGAACATAACGCTCACCAACGACACCAAGAATGTCGGTCTGAGAGTTATCTGTTGGATTAGTACGCAAGACATATTGGTATGCCTTGTCGCTTGTTAGGTGTGTTGGTGTTTCTAAATCTTCAAGGCGAACATTCCACCCATTAAGATTAGCAGCAGATAACATTTCTGTTGTTGTTTTTTCTTCTGTGAATACAGTACCCAATCCGTGCCAAGCAGGTTCACGGAATGATGCGAATGAGGTCTTGCCGTTTTGTGTTTCTAAATCGTGAGCCACGATATTTTCCTTCTTTCTGTTGTTGATATTCCAAGTATAGCAGGACTGGCTGACATAAGCAAATCGGGATAGTTAGATATGGATAAATCGGACATTGTGGTGAAGATCACAGCCAGCCATCGGCGTGTCGACTTGACGGGGGCGCCCCCAAAATTTTTAGGGGAGAGAGGAGCAGTTTTAAAACGTGCTCAGGTTTATTAGTAGCCCCCTACTAAATATCTATTCTGTCAATAGATGAAGACAACCAAGAAATATTATCTGAGTTGTATTGAACGGTATCAAAATCAATATCGTGAATTGCATTTTGTGCAGACTCTTCATCACGAGCATTAACGGTGACTGAATACATAACTGTAACTTCAACTTCGAATTCTGTTGTTAACTCAAAGCCCATAATTTCAGCAATTGCTTCTGCCTGCTCTTCTGTTATGCTTTCATCTGATAATTCGCTAAGGGTCCATTCCTTCATTTCCTCAACCATACGATTCTTATCTGCAGAATCTGCATATGAACGTTGAGTTACTTTTTGAATGTGCTCTTCAAGTTGAGCAATACGCTCATCCTTTTTTACAATTTGAGACTGAAGAAATTCTTGCGTTGTGTTTGGTATTACTGTTACTGATGTTTCTGTTTGGTCCATAAGGGGCCTCTTTCTGTTAGTTGGTTAGTTTAATTGTACTGGGTACCACTGACATTTGTCAATTACCAAGATGATGAGTAATAGAATGATAACTTATCTACTTCAGGCAGAGCAAAGACTCGCTCTAACTGAGTAATAGTATTCTTTAGGTCGTTCCAATACCATTCATCAATATCTGTTCCACCAAAGAAAAATCCTTCTTGTGGTGGCAATAGGCTTGGGTCTTTAGTTTCAAGTGCGTGTTCGCAGATAACCTTTAGTTCTGTTAGTTTATCTTGTGAGACATAGTATTCACCGCAGTTATCATTACCATTTTGGACTTCTCTTACGAACCAAGAGTGTATCTGATTAGCCTTACGCCAATAGGCACAAGTAACTTCTACGCTTGCTCCATAGATATCTGTTGCGACATCTGTGAGTTGAGTTATTTCCATTAGGTCGTTAAACTTAGGATATACGGCTTCAGGTGAGTTGTAAGATAATTCATCATTATCCTGTAGGGCTTGCCAATTAACTTTGGCCAAGTGCTTTCTTGCGTTTAGATACATATCTAATCCCATTGGGGGCCTTCTTTCTGTTTGTTTATATTAATTATACTATGGGGGTCTGACAAATTGAGTGATAGGGGTAGGCACGGCCGTTAGTCTGGAACCCACCCCTATCAGATCCCCAGGGGACGCTTGCTATAAATAGCGTGGAACGCAGGGGATAATGAGTGGGGCTTTTATACCCCACCCAATCTCACTTATAGGTACTGAGCGATTGCGTTGTATGTTGATGTGGAAACTGTTTCCTCATCTGTCATTTTTAGAATACGGATTGCGTTTTGGATTTCTTTCTTTGACTCACGATAAGTGCTTGAGTGAATAACCTCGAAGTCCTTTTCAGGTTCTGCTGGAAAGTCACCTTCTCTTACTGTGATGTCGAAATCAACATTTAGTTGATTATTCCAAGAGCGATAGTTAGTGCGTAGGTTTTCAGACTTTGCGAAGTTGGCAATAGCCCACTTACCAATTTCCTCTTTCCAAGCCTTGTGTTGTTCTTGATACTGTGCTTCTTTTGCGTTTTGTGTTGCGTAGTCTGCTTCTAGGTTAGCAAGTGCTTGCTCTAGTCCTGCGATTACACGAACTGTTGGGATTTTTACATTTATTGCTTTTGCTCTAGCCATTTGTTTTTCTCTTTTCTTTTTTTGGGTTAGTTTCTATTATAGGGGGTGGGTCTGACATTTTGGTGCTTTGAGCAGTTTTAATTCATACTCAGGAATAAGATAGTTAGACTACTTAGCAGTCCAAGTTGTGTATCGTGTTGAGCCATTTACATCTAACTTAACACGAACATTTCCATTAGTCTGTGGTTCGATTGCTACGATTGTGCCTGTGACCTTTGACTTTTGTGTTGTGTAGGTATCTCCTACTTTGTATGTTGCTGTTGCTACTGACATTGTTTCCTTCTTTCTGTTGGGTTGGTTTTGCTTACTGTATAATTATGACATTTTTTGGGTAAAATGTCAAATCTATTTTGAGATTTCTCAAATAGTGAGATTATTTGCTGGTCTTAACCATAGCAAGACGGCGTGAGCCATTTGCTAAAACTAGACTAACTCTGGTAAGTTTATTAGACATTGGCTCAAAACTAGCAATACGACCTGTAATGCCTGTTTTGCTTGTCGTGAATAAATCACCAATTTGGTATTGGTATCCTCCAAGGGTCATTGTTCTGCCTTTCTGTTGTGGGGTTTTGCTTACTATCTAATTTTAGCAGAAAAATGTCAAAAATACCAATCCTAGTGGCATTTTTGGGTGTGATAAACCTCACATCTTAAAGGTGTGTCGCAACTTGACAAATCGGATCTTGGGGGGCGCCCTGCATTTTTGGCAGGGGATTTAGTTTAACTCCCAGAACTACCACTAATAGATAATAAAATAATCATTATCATTAGTAGGTAGAGCCAAGGATTCATTTACTTTTTACTCGCACTAAATATGATATCACTCTTAGAGTATACACACAATGAGCAAGAAACGCAAGCCGAGCCATTGGTTGAGATAAGTGGAATTTGTTTATTATTCTCAGGACACTTAGCAGCAGGTCGTCCAGTTATTTCTTTTACATCTGCCTGGCCAATAGCAAAATTCTTAGCAAGGTATGCCATACGCACACCACTATTAATTTTTAGATCAATAGCAGTCTTAACATTCTCACTATCAGCAGAGAAATAAAGTGAAAGGTTTTCAGTACCCTTAAGAATTAGAGCAGCACTCTTCACACGAGTGTATGCCCAGAATTGAATATCAGGATTATTAAGGATGACATTCTTCCAGGCATTGGTATAGTCATCATTAAAGAAATCTCCGTCCCAGTGGATACGGAATAGCATAGGGGCATTCTTCTTTACACAGTCTGCCCTAAATTCGTTAATCATCTCAGTTAACAATGTCTCCATAGTTAATTGATCAGAGTCTTTAAGCAGGGCCCAATTGTGTAGTAGGTTAGCCTTTACTCCCTTGAATAACTTTTCAAGTTTTCCTGCGTAGCATACGCTTTCACAAACACTAGTGGCACCAGGGCACGAGAAAGCCTTTCCAGCAGGTAGTCCGAAGGTGTTAGCAATTGCGGCTTGCTTTCCATTTTTTGTGACAAGGTTAGCCACCTTTCTATCATTAGAACGTTTTAGTTTAAGTGTAAGTGTATTAGTAGTCAAGTCCGAGACTCATCTCTAGAGCAATGTCTTCATTATAAGTAATAGACATTTCTTCAAGAAGGCAATGAGTACACTTATCTTCATACTCATCTACAGAGTTTTCTTTACAGGTAGGGCATACAGTTGAGTAATACTCATCGTATAGTTCATCGTTTTCGTAGGTCATAGAGGGTCTCCTTTGTATTTCTTTAATTGTATCAGTTCAGACTGACATTTCCTACGATTGTAGGCTTTCTTTGAAGGCACGGCAGAGGCAGCATTGCTACGGCGTAGTTCCATAAGCCTGCGTAATTCCTCATCTGTTTTCTTCATATAGTAATACTAACACACATCTATTAAAAATGTCAAATCTGAATCGTGTGATTAAAATCACAAAAAATTTTTGCCCCCAAAAATTCGGGGAAAATAAATGCTTCTTCTTAAAGAAATTATTATAGGGTTACTCACCAGTATCCACAGGGTTATCCACAGACACGCCCGAACGGGGCGCCCCATTTTTCAGGGTATTTATTTATTCTTCATCTTCAATAAAAACATACAACGGAATTAAATCAGTATAACTATACTGCGTTATTTCTTTTTCACCAAATTCATTTTCTGTTTGTACATCATAGTTATCACCAGTGGAATCACTTTCAATAAAAATAATTTCAACAATGTCATCTCCTACTTTTATTAAATCGCCAAGCATCAATTGATCTGGTGCTAAATTATCTGCGTGTATTAAATCCATAGAAATCATTGTATCAGACATTTTATTCCTCATCTTCATAGTTATCTACTGGGTCAATAAACCAAGATAGGTGGTGTTGGTCTACAATAGCGTGGGCAGGTGCGTGACTCATACCCTTATAGAATACGCCTTCGGGCATAGCAATAAATCGGTCATAGTCCTCATCATAGTATGCGTCAATAGCATCTATACAAGGCTGAACCATAGAAAGTGGTACGGGTGGATAGTGATTACCCTGCAAGTGATAAGCCAATTGTGTTTCTAAGTCTAGGACGCTATCTGCTAATCCAATTGCTGTTACTGATCCCATTATATTTTCTCCTCTATATCTGCGACATATATGTCATTCTTATTTAGTAGTCCATATTTGACATTACTATCAAACATATCTATTGCTGAGTCATAGTCGTCTGCCTCAACGTTAATAAAACAAGTGAACTCAAATAGTGCCATTATCTAGTCACAACCATTCCTGTTGTGTAGAAAGTTTTTGTGTGTAACTTACCTGAAGGTTCAGATAAATTAACTACTCTGTATTCTTTAGCGTCACCATAGTCAATAAAACTATTAAAGACATTTACTGCGTCAAGTGCGTTGGAGTAACGACCAACCCAAAGTGTATTGGTGTCACTATCATTAGTGCTAGTAACTGAGTATAGGTATTCGTTCATTAGTCATTCTCCTTAGTGATAAATAATTGGTGAGGATTACAATCGCAAGACTCTGTATCATAGTCCTCGCTATTACCAAAGTGTAGCCAACCTGTTCCATAGCATAACTCGCAAGTAGTTATTTCTAAGTGTAATTCTTTCATTACTCCCATTTTAATTTTCTACCTTTACTGCTACTGTACGACATACGACTTTTCCAAAATTACTAGGTCGTACTTCGACTAGATAACTTTCGCAACCCTGATACCATACGGCTTTAGGGTGTATCTCTGCTGAGATTATTTCGCCTGTTAAAGTGCGTGAGCGATAAGGTGTTCCTACTAGTAGGTGTTCTATTGTATAGACATTTGCTGACATTTGCCAACCTCTTTCTTTTTGTTGTTAATTCTATCCTACCATAGGGGTCTGACATTTCTGCTAGACACGCCCAAGATAAATAGACTTTCTTTTATTTATTTTTTCTTACTATGTAAGTCTAGCCTATTAAGCATAAATTATCAACCTACTAGTCAGTAATTCTAAATAGTGAGACGCTCAAGTCGTGTGATAAATCTCACAAAAGTAAACCTGTGGATAACTATGTGGACGACACGCCCGAACGGGGCGCCCCAAAAAATTGGGAGCAGTTTTAGATCTTGCTCAGGATTTTTTATTATGCGTTTGCTAATTCTTTATAACAGGCAATAGCAAATCTGTCTGCGTCAAATCTTGGGTTATCTGTTTCAAACATTAGAGAAAATTCATCTACTAAGTCAGCAAATAAAATTTCTCCTTGCTCATCAAAAACAGATGTAGCAAAATAGTTGCTAAGAATTTCGGCAACCTTTACATAGTCTTTACGAGTCATCATTAGTTAGCCACCTTTAGAATTGCGTATGAACCATTAGCATTGATTTCATCAAGTACAGGTCCAATAGCAGGCACTACTAAATCTTTTAGCATTTTTTCAAGCATAGCAATTAAATCTGAGTGAGGGATAGAAAGTGCTTGCTTTCCTATTGGGTGTGTTTCGTCAAATTCAGTTACAAATTTTAGAGAGTGTTCTACTTTAGTCATTTATTTTATTTCCTATTCTTTAGTTTGAGTTTGAGGGTGTAAGAGTGCCACGAAGTGTGCCACTAATTCCGAGAGTATCGCAAGCAACCTTGACAGATACGCCAACAGGTAATTGTGTTGGATAAGTTGAGATGAATTGAGCAACCTGACCCTTAGAGGATAGATTGATTTTTTTGGTAGAACCATTAAAGGTTTCTAGTGTTATAGTGTAAGTCATTTATAGACTTCCTTTCTTTTAGTTGATAAGACTATCTTACCATTAGGGGCTGACATTTCGGCTACTTATTCGCTAAGGCTCACTGTGATACTGGTCACATTTATTTGCTTAGGCTCATTAGCCAATTTGTCTTTATTTAATTTTTCTTATACAAGAAGTATAGCAGGCCAGAGCCCAAAAGTCAAGTTTAGACACACACAAATCGGACATTTTCGGTGTGAGATGCGTCACAGGGGGCGCCCAAAAATCGCAGATTTTATTCTGCGATCTTGGCTTTATTTATTTGTTTTCAATTTTGTCTAACAATTCCCAAAGTATTGGTTCTAACTCTTTAGAAACTAAATCTAATTTTTCTTGAAGTGTTTTCATTTACTTACCTTTCTTGTATAAGAAATCCCACGCCTTACGGCATAAGATAATTGACTTACAGTTATCGCAACAGATAACTCCGTGAGGATTTAACTCTAAGTCATAGATGTCTATGCTAGTGCTTGTCGCACCACATACTGATTTAATTGGTACATAGGTACTCATTTATTACTCTCCATTACTTTTACAATTATGTCTAAATCTTTTTCTGTAAGTAGTACGCTGGCACTACCCCAGAGGGCTGAGAGATAATTCTCTCCATAGTATTCTTTAGCAAGGGTTACTGCTAAATCTCTTTTTTCATCTTTTATCATTAAGATTACTCCCAACTTCTAGTAGTAGCATACACTACGCTATTGCGTGGAGTGTATTCAATTTCTTCTAGATTAGTTTCTAGAATTGTACCTCTAAGGGCTAAGAGGTCTAAGTAATTGTTAGCCTCAATTTCTGAATTAAAGATAATTCCTAGACAGGTACTAAACTCTTTACCTAGAGGATAGTTTGGGTTAGTATCTAACTCAATACGATAGGATAATTTAAATCCTTTTTGTTTTAGTGAATTCATTTTGAATTCCTTTCTTTAAGAGATTTACTTATTGTTCAATCTTTATACTAGTAAGTATAGCAGGGGGTACTGACATTTTGACCTGTATTTCGGGCGTGTCGGGAAAGTATTTTTGTGATAAAAGTCACATAAGTTATCCACAGGTTATCCACAGGGGGCGCCTCCATTTTTCAGGGGAATTAAATTTATTCTTTTACAAATAAATAAAATCCACTGATTAAACAGATCATAGAGAACCAGAATAGTGCGTTACCACTTTCAAAAAAGGTTTGGTAAAAACTCATTTTTTATAAATCCTTTCCCCGTAGAATTCGTCAAATTCTTTTATGGTCATTAGACCTTTATACTCATTACAGAAATCGCAAAATAGCGTTCCCTGAGAATAAGTGTTTTCGCAAAAGCAACAAATTAGAGTAGTCATTATTTTGACACTTTCCAATCTGACCACATTGGTAGTCTTTCAGGGTCAGTATCATCATACCAACGCTCAATGTTATTTTCACAATTTTCACAAAAGGTGAATTGCTCATCTCCTACATTAGAGATAGCAGATTTATTTGGTGTATGTTCTTTACATACTGTAATTAGTGAAGTCATTATTTGACATCCTTTCCTAGTAAATTATGTTCTGCGTAGTTTCCACCACACATTACGCATAGTGACCACGCTGTCACTCTTTCGCAATTAGAGCATTTTACATACCCTAAGTATTTTTCCATTTCAGGGGTATTTCCCTGTTCGAAAATTCTGTTAGTCATTTTGACCCTTTCTAGTTTGAGAACCTTTCTCAACTTTCTTTATACTGTAAGTGTAACACCTACCACTGACATTTAGTAGGGTATAAAAGGTATAAATCGGACATTGTGATGTAGAACACATGTGATGTACACCACAGGGGGCGCTATATAGGGAGTATGTAGGGGCGGCCCCTTGTGATAGAGATCACACACGACACGCCGTGTTAGGACTTGACTTTTAGAGGTAGATGTGTTATTATACTAGTATAAGAAAAATTAAATAGAGTTAATTAAGGTCAATGAGCCTATCAAATAAGCGAACATCTGTTCGATGAGCATAGCAAATAAGTGACCTAAATCACATAGTACACGCTCCACATAGTGAGACTACTAGTGAGTATACTAGACAGTACGGGAAATGTCTGCTAGTATTACTACTATAACAATTAAATAAAAAAGTTTGAGCCTTTAGGGTGAGCCTCTAGAAATAGAGCAAATAAATCTAAAGCAAATAAAACTTAGCCCCTATTAACTAATAAAAAAAGAAAGGTGGTCTATAAATGACTACATTAAGTAACTACTCTAACATAGAGGTAGGAGATACAATTACCCTACCTACATCTATGAACCTTGTTAAATCAGGGGTCATAGTAAAAATTAGAAAGTGGAATGGTAGTGCAATGCGTGTTATCTGTTCCAATGGTGCTATTTTCGAATTAAATAAGCACAAGCGTGACTTTATCCTCACTAGAGAGGATAACTAATCATGAGCCTACCCCTTATTATCCTAGCCATGTCAGTACTAGGTACTATACTAGTACTTATCCCTACTATACTAGATAAGAGTGAATACTAATGCACATATACCTATGCTCCCTATGTAGTACCCTAGCAATAGTAACTATGAAAGATAAACAAATAACAATTAACCCATGTACATGTACAAAAGAAAAGAGATAAATAAATGAACACATGCAAGACACCTAGATGCGAATCAGTAGAGTTGGTATATAGTGGAACAGATGCCTTTATGCTAGGCATACCAACAGAACAGATTTGTTATGATTGTGCTAATACCTATGCACATGTATCCCGTATTGTTGATGCTTGGAAGGCAGAGGTTGCTATTGCTTGATTTTATTACTACACCATTTGAGTGGTTTGCTAATGTAGTACAGTACTCACTTATATTTATGGCTATTATGATGTTAGTATTAACCATAGGTGCAGTAGTTGCAATACCTTTAGGATTAAAACTATTAGGTGTTGCATTTGCTAAAACTATTGTAGTAGAAACATCTAAAGTATTAAAAGATATAGGTATTACTAACATAGATTTGAAACAGTCAAAAGAGACGCAGAAGATGAAAGCCTATTTAGATCGCAAGGTGGTACCCATACTAAGTAAATCAAGTTAGGGGCAGGGGTAGTCCCCTATTCCTAGTTAGATAATTAGACTACACTAAGAGAGGTAGTGAGTTATGTGCTCACTATCTTTTTTGGTGTTTTTTTTTAAATACATGTATCATACATCTGGACAAAATATTCAGATTTTAGCCTATTTGAGTTTAAAAAATGATTCAGAATTGTGATATAATGGATTCATGACCGAAGATAATCCAACGATCAACTGCTGTGTCGAGTGCACATGCAAAGATCCTCATCAATCAAAGCCACCAGTAACAGAAGAGTAACATGGGAATCCTAGACAATCTAGAAAATGCCTGGGATATAGATTTTCAATTTGAATCTAAGCCTATGTCAACAACTGACAATATGGGAAGACCAACCAAAGAGCCAAACCTGGCTGTAAAATTATTTTCAGAAACTTGCTGCACCGATTGTAGTTGCAAAAATGAATAACGACGAGTATCAACTAACTCCAGAACAAGCAAAGCAAGTCTTGCTATTTCAGATTGAGCAGAAACTAAGGTTTGCTATTGCAGATCAAATAGAGAAAAAATTCCACGGTACTTATCATGGTGCTTCACACGACATAGCAAAGTTTATAAGAAACTCTTAGTAGTACTTATACTCAGTATCTTCTGGTACATATCCAAAAACACTTTCATTTAAGGCTGGATGATGATCTTTGTTTCCAATAAAAAATGTTGTTGAACAATATCTAGGCAAGTTACCTATAACCTTGGTTGTTCCATGAAGGTGCTTACCAGAATGAATCAGTAGCGATCTAGCCTTTGGCTTATGAACGATACCAAGGTTTGGATAAGTAATCTCTCCGCCTTGGTAGTCATCATTATAATAAACAACTATCCCATATCTAGAATAAGTCTTTCTTTCGTTTGCTTGCTCATTATCCTTGTGGTCATCTGTGTGTGGATACATAAAGTCATTTTCTAAATGCCTTATCAAGTTAATTGGATGCAGCATAAAGCAATCATTAACAAGAGTTTCTATTTTTTTATCAATCTCAGTAAAAGCATCTAGTTTATTTTGATTGACTACTTTATCTTTAAAAAAATCTGAGACATATGTATCATTTGAAACCCAGTCTGAGTCTTTAAGGTTTGCACAATATGCCAAAACCTTTTCTTGTTGCTCAACTGTTACAAAATCTTCAATCTCATAAATTTCGGGGTAAAGAAGGTTAACCTTCATCGACTAACTCCCACATACGTATATCAACAAACCCATAGCGAGATAGATCTGCTAACTCTTGGGTGTCTGCCTCAATAACAAGTCGAATATTTGCCTCAATGTCAAAACCTGGTTTGTACTCTGTTTTGGCATTCTCCAAATAAGACTCTGATATCTTTTCGAGAATCGGACGATACTGATACTTAGCCAATTACTTTGGCCTCTTGTAACTTATCGTAAATATTGCCCAACATAAACACAAGACTTGGCTGACTTTGGTCAATCTGTGCTTTGAGGTCTTCTTCTTTCATTCCAGCCTGCAAACCTAATGCTAAGTTATCAGCATTAAGGCTTTCCAACATAGTTTTTACTGCTTCGTCTTTTGTCATACCCATTCCTTTTCTTGGTCGTAAGTTACAGAGTACTCCCCTGTAAATATCTCTGCATAAGAGATTATATCTCTATTATACCGTATAACTGTTTCTTTACCAACTTTGTCGCATATGTACTTGCTACCCCTAGTTAGTCTCTCAAACTTCATCCCCTGCCCTTCTAGGGCGTTATTAAGGGTATCCAGATATCTTTCCTTGCCATACCGTTTTGATGTAAATGATTGATCTACATAATCAAACCTTGCTTGTGCATCATCTTTTCTTGCAATGTCCGAATTGTCCATTATGTACTGTACTGCAGGATGATTCATCCGTGTAGACCAATTTCGCATGTTGTCGCTGTATTTCTCCATGTTCTTTAGAGTTGAGTCAGCGAAAGCCATGCGTATAAGGTCTTGTTCGGAGGTTTGAACCTCTGTTGCGAAACTTATCAAAAAAGCGGTTGCGAAAGGAAACTTGTCGCTATAGGTCGTGACGCCAAAGTGAACATTTGGATTAAACGACTCGACTGACATACCGTCTTCTATTAGACGCATATGGTTGCCGAGAGATACATACTCTTGCCGATTCATATCACAATCGACGAACAAACATTCCGACGGATCTATATCCTCGGCGAGACATAAAATATTTTTGTCGTACGAACCTACTATTTTCGAACCGTTAAAACGCTCTAATAATTTTGCGGTCATAAAACCATCCATGTCAGGAGATATAATAAGATTCTTAGAATACTCCAGTGTGTTGAGTATGTCTGTTTTCATTTGTTAAATATACCCCTTATAATAATGTTACTATGACAATCCAAGACTGGGCTTCCCTAATTGTAGCCATTCTTACAATTGTATCATCAATTGCCTTTGGAATCAAGTGGCTTGTCAAACATTATCTCGTCGAACTTAAACCGAATTCTGGATCATCGATGAAAGACCAAATTTCAAGATTAGAGAATTCTTTAGATGACCAAAGAATTGATTCAGAAAGATCCAGAGATCGCCAAGAAAAGAAACTTGACGACATGTATAAAATGTTGCTTGATCATATCGCTAACACTAAAAAATAATTTGCTATATACTATATATAAAGATAGTTTTTAAAACTATAAAGATAGTTCTTTTTTCTTATATATTTAAAGTATACACTATCCCTAATCTGGCTAAAATAGACTTATGGTAACAAATCGGACATTCCTTATTATAACAATTTTATAACTTTAAATATCATGTCCGTTTTGTCTATTATGGTATAATTTATTTGTTGGCTAATACCTTGGTTTGTCCTATACCCACCAACCCTGGTATTAGTCAATTTTTATGGTATAATCACAGTATGCCTATTCACTCTTCTCTTGCTTTTGGTGCCGATCCAGTCACTATGCAATGGAGCGTTGTTAGAGGAGATACTGGAACTCTGAGAGTAGAGTTTTATGAGGATAATGAAGTAGATTATTACGATACTACCGACTGGTCTTTTAGAGCAACTGCTTATGATCAATCTGGTAACGTTTTGGATGCCCTCGAATGTGAGCCTGGCGTAGGATTTGTCGATATTACAGCCTACCCATCGGTTACAAAAAATTGGGGACTAAAATACTCCTCAGTTGTGGCTCAATTACCATTTGATCTACAAGTAACAATTCCAGAACTAATTGAAGACACTGTTTGGACTCCTGTAATTGGAACCATACAAGTATTAGGCGACATTACACCAGGGGGTACACTATAATGGCAGTTATTAAGATTGTTCCAATGCCAGGCGCAGTTGGAGACAAGGGAGACGAAGGACCCGTAGGCCCTCAAGGTCCGCAAGGGCCAGCAGGACAAAATGGTTTGCCAGGTACACCTGCTCTATGGTCATATCAAGGTGCATACAACCCTGCTGCTGCATATGCAGTTGGAGATGTCGTAGTTTATCAAGGACAACTTTATTATACAAAGTCAGTAACAACTGCTGGAACACTTCCAACCAATACAGTTAAGTTTGATTTGATTGCAGCAAAGGGTGCAGATGGTACAAACGGTACAAACGGTACAAACGGTACAAATGGTACTAATGGTGCAGATTTTGGAATTTATTATTTAGGAAACTATAATCCATCTTCTGGTTATGTTCCAAACATTGCAGTAGTTAGAGGATCAGACGGACAACTATATCTTGCTAAAGCAAGTGGACAACTTGGAGATCCAGTTGGAAACACTGCACAATGGGAAGTTTGGATTCCTAAAGGACAAGACGGAGCACCAGGAGCAACTCCATTTACAATAGTAGGTGCATATGATAACGGTGCATCTTACAATTTAGGAATTGCTGTTTATTATAATGGCGGAACATATGTAAGAACTGGTAATCCACTTAATCCTGGATACCCTCCAACTTTAGGTGCTGTTAATGAATCATGGACTCCTATTGCAGAAAAGGGTGAACCAGGAACTGATGTGTTTGCTGAAGATGGAACTTTGTATGGACCTACTAATTTTGGTGGACTTAAAGTTTTGGGAATTATAAATTCAGGAGATAATGATCTTGGTCTATATGCTAACGATGCAAATATAATTCTGCAAACTGCAGATGGAAAAGTAGACATTGTTGCACCTGAAGTTAACATTGTCTCAAATGTAGTGCCATCATCATTCAATATTAATACTTATCTTGGCGCTTCAGTCAATAGCAATAGGACTTCAACTTATGCAGTCGAAGACAAGGTTGTTGCAACTCTTGGAGATTTGCCAACGGGAGCAACAGGAACATTCGAAACTCCAGACAGTAAATTAGTTACAGTTACTAATGGAATCATTACATCTATAGATTCTTTGACTTAATATAGTGAGATAATATCACCATGGCCGTTTCTAAATCTATGGATTTCCCAGGTGCAAAAAAATCTTCTTATGCTGCACAAGTAGAACAAAGTCAGGCATTTCCTACTGTAGATAATGCTCTTTCATTTCTTCCAGTCCCTGGCCCAGTTGGACCACAAGGACCTGCAGGTAGAGATGGTAGAAATGGAGAACAAGGATTACAGGGGCCACAAGGAGAACCTGGCCCTAAAGGAGATCGTGGTCCAGCAGGAGTCAATGGACAAAGTTCCTTATCATCTTCAGGACAGCAAGCAGGATGGGCCTCATACACAAATACTATTGACAAACCAACAAAACTTGGTATCTCTCAAGGAGATGATGGTTGGGTAACTCTTATATTAGACACAAAAGATAAAAGTCAAAATGAAAAATATCTTCCAGAAGGCTGTACTAGTCTTTGGAATAGCCACCAGAGAGCCCTAAACTTCCACGGTATAAAAGAAGGCTCCCAAGTATCAGTAACATACAACTTTGAACTAACAACATATAGTTCAAATACAGAGGTTTGGCTAAGAACCTATTTTGCAACCAATGATCAGGAGTTTGTTCAGTTTGTAGGATCCTTAAAGTATCAGAATACATACAACCTTTCAGTTACCCAAAAAATCTTTATTGAAAACCATGCCATGTGGGGTAACGGAGCAGTCCCTCAAATTAGAACAGACTTTGATGCTTCCGTAATCTTCAATTCTGTCTACGTCAGCGTGGTATAATAAAACCATGGCATTTCCAGCAACCTATGACTTTAACTACTATAAGGGTGACACCTTTGAGTTTCGTATCTACCCGAAAAAGAACGATGGAACGGTTTTTGACCTAAGCACTTTCTATATTCCAACAAACTATGCCAACACTCCAGATGATGTAACAGATACTGTTGCTCCCTATGATAGTGCTCAGTTTACTATTGCAAATGTTCGTGGTTCAGCAGGAGTCCCAATTAAATGTTTTGCTAGAGTATCAGATGACAATACTTTTGTCCAGTGTGCAATTAGACCTGCAGAGGGAAATCAATTAGTTGCTGGAACAGAATATGTGTATGACGTTGAAGTTAAAAAGCCATCAGGATTGTCTGGCACTGGAAGTTATGAAGTTGTCCAGACATTACTAACTGGCAAAATAACAATTACAGATCAGGTTACAGGCGCAACGTCTGCAACATCAGGTGCTTAATGGCAGACATCCTTTTATCAAATGACGACCTAACAGTCTTTGGTGGACCAGAAACAATTAGTCTTGATTTAGATATAGGACCACAGGGTGATCGTGGAAGTATTATCGTGGGATCAAATGGAAATCCACAAGATGCTAATGTAAATGCTGCAATAGTTCAAAGCCTTCAGGCATTAGATGTTGCAATTGATTACAATCCAGCCTCTACAACATACAAGACAGTTTTTCAAAGAGTAGCAACAGCAACGGGAACACAATGGACTCAAATGTTCAACCTAAAGACAGACTACTATTCTTCAATTAAAGATGCTACTGCTGTTAATGGAACACTAGCCATAACACCAATAAATGTTGCAGATATTTACGGATCATCTGGAGTAACAGCAGCAACATCAGATGCATTCAATATTCAGTACTCAATATCATCTTCAGACGCTGCTGGTCCTTTAGCAACAACTCTTTTAGTAAAGCCACTTATAACTAGTCAAGGCTTTTTGGCACTACCACTTGAAATAAAGGGTGTAGAATATATTGATGACGCTTGGCAGCCTATGGCTGGTCCAAAGCGTGTTCATTTATTTATTACAGTGGTATAATGACAAGAGGTGATTTATAGTGGCAGCAGAAAATATTGACAAAACCGTTACAGGTACTGGGCCGTTCAACACCAAAATTCCTGGACTCGGAGATCCAGCCGATATTCAAGCAGCATTAAGACTTTACCACTATGGATCAGAGACTTATGATGCAGCAGCAACAGTTCCAGGTCCTCTTCCAATCCCCTCAATTGCAAACCACCTTAAAACCCTTGTAGATGCAGACACTGCAGAAGCAGCAGCCCGTGTTACTCATCAAAACAAGACAACAAATGTCCACGGGATCGCAGATACATCAGATTTAGTAACACAATCAGACTTGAGTGATGCAATAAACAATACAACAGGTGAGTATCCAGAACTTGCTGGAAGTGGTATTGAATGGAACGCTATTGATGAGCAATTTGACCTTGATCCATCTCTATTAAATAATAATACTGTAGTAGTTAAGACATCTGGATTTACTTTAAATGCCCTGGATGTTAATAAAACAATTTTACTACAAGCATCATCTCCAATGAATTTAAGTATCCCGCTAAATTCTGCTGTTAGCATACCTGTTGGATATAAGTATAATTTAGTTGAAATTGGTTCAGCAAGAACAACTTTTGTTCCAGCATCTGGAGTAACAGTAGGTAGCAAAAACTCACAATTATTTTTAGATGGACAATATAGCAGAGGAACTCTTGTAAAGACTGCAACAGATTCTTGGATTTTGTATGGAGATGTTTATGAAGGCGTTGCAATAACTCCTACCCCTGTAGCACCTACCCCTGTAGCACCTACCCCTGTAGCACCTACCCCTGTAGCACCTACCCCTACGCCTACACCAACTCCAGTTCCCGTACCAGTTCCTGTCCCTGTACCTACTCCTGTACCTACTCCTGTACCAACACCAGTACCTACACCAGTACCTACTCCAACACCTACTCCTACCCCAGTTCCAGTACCAGTTCCAGTACCAGTTCCAGTACCAGTTCCAGTACCTACAGCCCCTAGTGGTTTTGCCTATTGGTTTACAGGATGTTGTCCAACAACTGGACTTCAAGTAACTGGAACAAGCAATAACTCATTTACAGAAGCGCTTAATTCTATGAATTCTCAATGCTCTGGTGGATCAATTACAAATACTCAAAACGGAAATTATGGAACTATCCCAACATTAAGTTGTCCTGCTGTTCCTACTCCAACACCAACACCAGTTCCTGTAGCACCTACAAATCAATGGTATTGCTCTACAAGAGAAAATGATGGAACTACCGCTAACTACACAAGTAGCACCAACGATACTGGTTGCTATAGTGGCGTTGCTGCAACAACATGTGTTTATGGTCCAGCAGGAACATCCTATCCAGCATTCCCTGCATTCCCATGCACACCAACACCAACACCAACACCAACACCAGTCCCAGTTCCAGTTGCTCCAACACTTATAACATATTACGGATGCTGTTCTAGTGGAGATGGAGCAATAGGACAATATGCTAACTCTAGTGCTGCAGCAACAGGACTACAGCAATACTGTGCTCTAGAAGCAGGAAGCAATCTCGTAGGAGGAGTTTATACAACACCACAAAGTTGTAATTCCCCTACCCCTGTTGCACCTACACCAGTTCCAACACCAACACCAACACCAGTTCCTGTAGCACCTACACCAGTACCTGTACCAGTCAACATATGTGCTGGAGACATGTCTATGCTTAATGCAAGTCAGTGTACTGCTTGTGGATATTACTACTCAACACTTTATGGAGAGTGTTTACCATCTAATCCAAATACACCTACACCAGTAGCACCTACTCCAACTCCTGTTCCTGTACCAGTACCAGTTCCTGTAGCACCTACACCAGTTCCCGTAGCCCCTACACCTGTAGCACCCGTACCAGTTCCTGTAGCACCTACACCAGTTTATGTAGCACCTACACCAGTTCCTGTAGCACCATGTGCAGAATTCTACTGTGCAGCATACGGAGAATATATTTGTGTAGGATCTTACTGCCCAAGTGGTACTCCTACTCCTGTAGCACCTACACCAGTTTATGTAGCACCTACTCCTGTAGCACCTACACCAGTTTATGTAGCACCTACTCCTGTAGCACCTACACCAGTTTATGTAGCACCTACTCCTGTAGCACCTACACCAGTTGCGCCAGTAGCATGTAATTGTACAAGAAATTATTGCTGGGAGACTTGCCCAACCTGTTGCCCAAATTGCGGATGTTAGTCTGTAGTGTATAATAGAATAAAACAACTATAGAAGGAGATATAAATGTCAGAAGAACTAACTCCTTGGCAAAAATATAAACAAAATCTTGGAGATACAAGGCCTTGGGATTTAATAAATCCTGCAGCAGAATGGGCAAATGAAGAAGTAGCAAAAGAAAGATATTCTATTTGTAAAGCATGTCCAGAACTAATTAAATTAACAAAACAATGTAAAAAATGTGGATGCTTTATGGTTGCAAAAACAAAACTACAAGGGGCAGTATGTCCTTTAGGTAAGTGGTAGTATGAAATCTCCATATTTATTAAAAACAGTTTTGCCACCAGCAGAGCATAGAGAATTACAAAATTTGGCAATGAATTTATGGGCAACAGACAAAAGTAGTTTTGATGAAGGATTTGGAAGACATCAGTGGGCCATTTGGGACGGGACACATAAAGAAAATGTAGAACCACTTAGAAAATTTCACGAGATGCTATTACCATTAGCAAAAGAAGAATTTGAATCAGAAACTCTTTTACCATCTTGGGCTCTTATAAGTGTTTATGAAACTGATAAAGCAAGGTTGTGGAAACATAAAGACGATAATGCCTGCACATATCACATAAATTATACTATTTTTCACAAGACCCCTTGGGATTTTTATGTTGAAGGTATAAAGTTTCAACCAGAAGAAAATGATGCAATAATATCTTACGGAAATGATCAAGAGCACTGGAGAGAAGAATTCCCTAATCCAGAAACAAACCTTGTTGCAAATGCTTTCTTTTTTTATGTAGAACCAGATCATTGGTTTTTTACAGAGGGGCCACAATATTTGTATACTGGAATTCGTGCTAAAAAAGATGAGACTGCTCCGAGTATGTAAGAATGGAAAATATTTTTTATCAACTTTATCAGCCTTGCGGATTGTTTAATCAGGTAACAAGTTTAGAGGTCGCAGTTGGTTTAGCAAGTAGATATAAAAAACAATTACTAATCCATAATATCAGCAATCCTGCAAACGGAGATTATGGTGGAGCAAGGGTTCCAATTTACTCTGCAAATTATAGATATAATGAAAGAAGTCATTTAATTGATTCTAACATATTCCCAAATATTTCAGATCTGATGGATTGGGAAAATAAAGATTGTAATATTTTAATAAATGATATTGTAGATAGTTTTACTAATGAAGATTTAAGAATAGAAAATTTAATGATGTATTATTCTAGTCCTTCAGATGGCTACAAGGATACGGAAGAAAATTTTTCTGAAGGAAGAGAAAGGCTATTGCTAAACAATTACAACAATGTATATTTAAAAAAGACATTAGGATATTACAGTAGATTTTTTTTAGATCGTGAATCATCTTTAGATAAAAGTTTATCATCTGTAAGATTTAAACCAGAATATTATCAATTAGCAGAAAAGATAGCCATATCTATTGGACTCTTTAATGGCACACACTTTAGGCTTACAGATCATAAAGGCATGTTTGATCCAGACAATAACATTTTAGATTCTGGAATTAGCCAAATAGATAATGGCTTGCCCATAGTTATGTGCACAGATCAGCCAAACAGCGAATTAATAAAGAACTCTTCTTATAACTATTTGTTATTAGATGACTACATCTTAAACAATTTTTATAAAGAATTCAGAGAATTTAAATTTAAAGAAGAGGTTTCTTTTGGCATATTAAACAATCTTGTGATGCACTATAGCCAAGACTTTATTGGAAGCCCAGGAAGCACATATACTGGATATATTCATAGAGGACTAAATCAAAAAAGAGATATACAATGGAGAATATTCGGGGAAGAAGAACATCTGCAGGATGGTCCATACTCCTGGAATGGTTATAATAATAAAGATACTTTTACAAAACAGTGGTGGAGAGAATGGAAGGAATCAAAAATATGAAAAGAGCACTAGTTCTAGGAGCAGGTGGTTTTATAGGAAGCCACATGGTGAGGCGATTAAAGTCAGAGGGCTATTGGGTTAGAGGTGCTGATCTAAAGTATCCAGACTTTTCTATCTCATTTGCTGATCACTTTGTAATTGCAGATTTATCTGTATATGAAAATGTTGAAAATATTATAGACCCTATGGGTATAGAAGCCTTTGATGAGATCTATCAATTTGCAGCAGATATGGGTGGTGCTGGATATATCTTTACAGGAGAACACGACTCTCAGATCATGGAAAATTCTGCGTTAATAAACCTTAATTTGCTTAGGGCTCAATCAAGACTTAATGCAAAATATGATATTAATAAAACCAAGATATTCTATTCAAGTTCTGCCTGTATGTATCCCGACTACAAGCAGTTAGATGTTAATAATCCTGGACTTAAGGAGTCTGATGCATACCCTGCAGATCCTGACAGTGAGTACGGCTGGGAAAAATTGTTTAGTGAAAGAATGTTCTTAGCCTTTAATAAAAATAATAAAATCCCAGTAGCGATTGCCAGATACCATAATATTTATGGACCAGAAGGAACTTGGGATGGTGGAAAAGAAAAGGCTCCTGCAGCAATGTGTCGAAAAGTTATACAGTCAGATGGCTTTATAGAAATTTGGGGGGATGGAGAACAAACCCGTTCATTCCTATATATAGATGAATGCATAGAAGCAACAAGAAGACTTATGGAATCAGATTTTACTGGACCTGTTAATATTGGGTCTGAGGAAATGGTTACTATTAACCAGTTGGTAGACATTGCTTGCAGTATTGAGGGCAAGGTTTTGAGCAAAATGCACATCCCTGGACCTTTAGGAGTTAGAGGCAGAAATTCTAATAACGACTTGGTCAGAGAAAAGTTAGGATGGGATTATTCCATGTCCCTTAAAGATGGAATTGAAAAAACTTATAACTGGATCCTTCAGGAAACAAAAAAGAACCCCTCCTAAGAGGGGTCCTAATTTGATATATTACTTAGGAAATTTAGCCATCCAGTATTTGGTTCTTGGAGTGATGCCCTTCCATGAGGACCAATCGTCTCCACCGTTTGTCATATAGTATGCGATTTCTGCATTCTTGACGGGATTAAATAACTCAGCATTTGATTCAAGATCAAACTTAGTTCTACGATCAGGACCAAGAGTATCAATCATATTAATTTGGAACATACCATAAGACGAGTCGCCAGTCTTGTGATTGCCATTAAAGGCCAATGGTCGTCCATTAGATTCTTTCTTTGCTACTGCCCAAGCCACAACAAGGTCTTTACCCTTGAAGCCTACTAGCGAAAGCAGTTCTTTTAGTTCTATGTCTGTTAGAGAAGTCTTATTTTCAAAACTCTCCAACATTTTTGCTTTAGAAACCAAAAAAACCTCTTTCGAGGCGGTTTCCGATGTCTGAGCCTGTTCTATGCTCAAGTTGTTTTTAGTATCAAGATCTGAAATAGCATTAGCAGAGTTTGACAAAACCGTTACTAGTGCTACGATACTGAGTGTGCTAATGATCTCTTTGTTTCTTTCGATAAATTTAATCATAGTTTCCTCCTTAGAAAACAATAACACCTTGGTAGGTGTTACTACCAAGTATATCATGAGATTTTTCAAAAAGCAACTTTAGAGGGTGGTATAATAAAGATTATGGCTACAGGCGTATCATCTAATTATCCTACTATGAAGTATCCACTTGCTTCTGATCCCGTGAACGTACACGGAGATATAAAAGTGCTGGTAGATGCCTTAAATAATATTCTACCTCCACTAGGATATGGAGCAGCATACATTGATGTTAGAAATACCACAAGCACAGCAATTTCTCAGGGTACCCCAGTTTTTATTAGCGGAAGTGTTTCTGGAAAATCATTAATTCAAAAATATAATCCATCAAGTGTATCTCATAATCCAGATGTTCCAATTCTTGGTTTGGTAAAAAATGATATTGCAACAAACACCAATGGTCTTGTTATTGTATCTGGAGTTATTCAAATGAACACAACAAATTTGGGTCCTGCTGGAACAAAAATTTATGTAGACAATAATGGAACTCTTGTTGCAGGTCGTCCATCTACTGGACCAGCAAGATATATAGCAGTCGTTGCAATTCAAGCAACTCTTGCACTTGGCGGAATGTTAATCGTTCAGACAAAAGGCAATGGTACTTGGGGAGCACTCAAAGACGGATTGTCGTGATATAATAACATTATGGCTACCTTTAGAAATCAACCTACAGACTCTTATGCCCTTGGTGCAGCACCACCAGAAATCCGTTGGACAGTTGTCCGTGGAGATTCAGCAGCCTTTCGTGTTTATGTAACTAACGATGCAAGAGAGCCACTTCTTCTTGAAGACTGGCAAGTTAAAATGGACATTCGTCGTAATGCAACTCTTGTTCTTTCTTTGTCCCCTCAGCCAATTGAGTTTCAAGATACAGAGGGAAGTTTTACTGTAAACCTTACATCCTCACAATCTGAACTTCTTCAGACAGGAGACATCTTCGATATTCAACTCACAGAACTTTTATCAGAAGGCAGAGTTTGGACGGTAGCCAAAGGGTCAATGGTTATTATTGAAGACGTAACACAGTAATGCCAACACACCAATTAGCACATGCACAAGTACAGGAACTTGATTTAAGAAGAGTTCGAATAGATCACATACAACCAAAGGCAAGAGTTCAAGAGGTTTTACCATTCAGAGTGCAGTTTATTAACGTTAGCGTCTTTGGATATTCAAAAACAAACCCTGCTCCAATCCCACTTCAGGTTATTGGCTACAGCAACTATATCCTTTAATAGTCCTATTAAACAGGTGATATAATATCGATATGGCGAAAATATCAGTTTCAAACGTAAAGGCCCTGTTTCAAACAGGTGATAGACCAACTCAAGAAAACTATGTAGATCTAATTGATACCGCAACTGCTCAAGCAACAGATTTGGGTTCAGCAGGTAACAATGAGGGTACAGTATATTCTGTAGAAAACGTAACTGTCATTGATAACTTTGATGCCACAGTTTGGCGAATGGTCAAGTATATTATTTCAATAGCAAAGACCACTGCAGGGGACAATAAGTTCTATGCAACTGAATTAACAATTCTTGTTGACGGTACAAATGTAAACGTCAGCGAGTACGGCACTATCGACAATGATGGGAATATTGGCACCATTAATGTCTCTCGCACTGGAAATACCGTGGCTATATCAGTCACTCCAGATCCTGCGATCAAGCCAGTCACAGTTCGTTACGCACGAATTGGACTTAAGG
>Ga0214921_10003494_pt1 | contig 23939 bp, 20 predicted proteins | sample LL1505_MetaG_FD_177992 | JGI IMG/M metagenome (GOLD analysis project Ga0214921, IMG submission 177992) | Freshwater microbial communities from Lake Lanier, Atlanta, Georgia, United States - LL-1505 | ecosystem: Environmental > Aquatic > Freshwater > Lake | place: USA: Georgia | collected...
ACCGTAGGGGTATGGACCGTGATCTGCATACAACTGCCGGAAAAATTCAGGACCTTCGCAATCGTTTAGACGAAGCCGTCCATGCAGGATCCACACGGGCAATTGAAAAACAGCACGCTAAAGGAAAGATGACGGCGCGCGAACGAATTGAGAAGCTTGTTGATCCAGATTCTTTTACCGAACTCGATGAATTCGCCCGTCACCGGTCTACCAATTTTGGAATGCAAGAAAACCGTCCTTACGGTGATGGAGTAGTTATTGGTTTTGCAACCGTTGATGGTCGATCCATTGCTCTGTTCTCTCAGGACTTCACTGTAATGGGCGGAAGCCTCGGTGAAGTATTTGCAGAAAAAATGGTGAAGATTGCAGAGTTTGCCTTAAAAAATGGAATCCCATTGATTGGCATTAGTGATTCTGGTGGTGCGCGTATCCAGGAAGGCGTTGCATCCTTAAGTGGCTACGGTCGCATTTTTAGATTGAATACTCGTTCATCTGGAGTAATTCCACAGATTTCGCTCATTCTCGGTCCTTGTGCAGGCGGCGCTGCGTACTCACCTGCACTTACAGATTTCACTGTCATGGTTAATGAAACATCACACATGTTCATTACAGGTCCAGAAGTTATCAAAACCGTCACCGGCGAAGATGTTGGGATGGAAGAACTCGGTGGTGCACATACTCACAACACTCGAAGTGGTAACGCGCATTACCTTGCACAAAACGAAGATGATGCTATTGATTACGTGAAGGCGCTGCTTTCTTATCTCCCAAGTAACAATATGGATGGTGCTCCACACTTGCCACCAACTGAAACTCTGGATAAGAAACCATCAGATCATGCACTTGATGTATTGATTCCAGATAGCCCAAATCAACCGTATGACATGAAAAATCTGATCACTGCTATTTTGGATGAATCTGAATTCCTTGAGGTGCATGCACTCTTTGCTCCAAACATCGTTGTTGGTTTTGGAAGAATTGAAGGTGAATCTGTTGGAATTATTGCTAATCAACCAAATCAACTTGCTGGCACATTAGATATTGATTCAAGTGAAAAGGCTGCAAGATTTGTTCGCTTCTGCGATGCGTTTAATATTCCTATATTGACACTTGTAGATGTACCCGGATTCTTACCTGGCACAGAACAAGAGTGGAATGGAATCATTCGTCGAGGAGCAAAACTTCTATACGCATATGCCGAAGCTTCTGTTCCTATGGTCACTTTGATAACACGTAAAGCCTATGGTGGCGCATACATTGTTATGGGATCAAAATACATCGGAGCAGACATTAATTTGGCGTGGCCAACTGCTGAAATTGCGGTTATGGGCGCACAAGGTGCGGTCAATATTTTGTACAGATCAGAAATTAGTGATGCCAAAGATCCTGAAAAAGTTCGCGCAGAATTGATAACAGAGTACAACGAAACTTTAGCCAATCCATACTTGGCTGCAGAACGTGGATTTATCGATGCAGTGATTGAACCGAATCAAAGTCGTGAGTACATCACTAAAGCTCTTCGCACACTAAAGACTAAGCGCGATGCCTTGCCGCCACGTAAACATGGAAATATCCCACTATGACAATAAACAGAGTGAAATACGACATTGTGGTGGGAATTCCAACTGTTGAAGAAGCTGCTGCGATTGAATTTGCAATGTCTCATCACAAACATGAAGATCTAAAACCCGTGGTGAAAAGAAGTGTGTGGGCACGTCCAATTTTGCGTTCCGCTTTACCGCAGCAAATAAAGTTTGGCTCAGGACGAAATAACTAAATGGCAACAATTGTCCTTGCGTCTCAATCAGCATCCAGGCGGCGACTCCTAGAATCTGCTGGTCTTAAACCTACAATTATGGTCAGCAATGTTGATGAAGAAACCGATTTCTTTAATGCTATGACGCCTGCAGACATGGTTATTGCACTTGCAATTACCAAAGCACACACAATTCGCGAACAAATTAATTTTCCCGCAATCATTATTGGTTGTGACTCAACCTTTGAATTTGAAGGTGAATCATTCGGTAAACCGGGCGTTGCCAATGTCGCCAAGGAGCGTGCCCAAAGAGTTCGTGGTAAATCTGGATATTTACACACCGGTCATTGTGTCATTGATACGACTCAAGGTCGTGAAATAAGTGACCGCGTGACAACGAAGGTGACATTTACGGATATGTCTGATGACGAAATTGATGACTACATAAATTCTGGCGAACCTCTACATGTTGCAGGTGGATTCACACTTGATGGTTTTAGCTCTCCATTCATACCTTCCATCGAAGGTGATTACACCAATGTTGTAGGAATTTCTATGCCTTTTCTTCGTAGCGCTATGAAACAACTTGGATATAGCTGGCCAGAAGCAAAGTTGATGAAATGAAGCGCGTATTAATTGCTAATCGCGGTGAAATTGCTGTTCGCGTAATCAGGGCATGTCAGGACCACGGCTTAGAAAGCGTCTCGATTTATTCTGATGAAGACCGAAATTCTTTACACGCTCAAATGGCAACGTATTCTTTTGCTCTTGGCGGAACCACTGCTATATCAACATACTTAAATATTCCAAGAATTATTGACATTGCAAAACAATCTGGAGCCGATGCCGTACATCCTGGATATGGGTTTCTATCGGAAAATGCGCTCTTCGCACAAAGTGTTATAGATGCGGGATTAATCTGGATAGGACCACCACCATCTGCGATCAAAGCACTTGGAGACAAGGTTTCTGCTCGAAAAATCGCAGCTAAAGCTGGTGCACCACTTGTAGCGGGCACTTCAGATCCCGTTGATAACGCCGATGAAATTATTGCCTTCGCGCAACAGCACGGCTTACCCGTTGCAATCAAAGCTGCACATGGCGGTGGTGGGCGTGGATTAAAAATTGCCCACACATTTGAAGAAATTCCTGAAGCATTCGCATCTGCAGTACGCGAAGCAATTGCTGGATTTGGACGAGGTGAATGCTTTGTTGAGCGCTATTTGGACAAACCGCGACACGTTGAAACACAGTTATTAGTTGATAAGAGTGGTCACGCCGTTGTTGTAAGTACGCGAGATTGTTCGCTTCAACGTCGCCACCAAAAATTAGTCGAAGAAGCGCCTGCTCCATTCTTAACCGAAGGTCAAATAACAGAGTTGTACCGATCTAGTAAAGCAATAATGAAAGAAGTTGGCTATGTAGGTGCTGGTACATGCGAATTTCTTATTGGTGCAGATGGAACAATCTCATTTCTTGAAGTAAACACACGTCTTCAAGTCGAGCACACTGTGAGTGAAGAAGTGACTGGTATTGATCTAGTTCGTCAACAATTTAGAATTGCAATGGGTGAAGATCTTGGTTTCGATGATCCAGAAATTCGTGCTCATTCATTTGAGTTTAGAATCAACGGTGAAGATCCAGGCAGATCATTCTTGCCGGCTCCAGGTCGAATTACGCAATGGCAGATTCCAGCTGGCCCTGGAGTTCGAGTCGATGCTGGGTTTAAAAATGGTGACACCATCGGCGGAAACTTTGATTCACTCTTGGCAAAGTTAATTGTTACTGGTGCGACTCGCGAAGAAGCTATTCAGCGCGCTCGTCGAGCGCTTGCAGAATTCAATGTTGGCGGACTAGCAACAGCGCTTCCATTTCATCGAGCAATCATGGAAGACCCGGCCTTTACGGAAAAATTCAGTATCTATACAAGCTACATTGAAAATGAATTTAAAAATGAAATTCCACCATTTGTACATTCTGTTTCCGAATCACAAACGCATGCTGCCCCAGAACATCTTGTCACTGAGATAAATGGCAAACGCTTTGAAATCTTTGTGCACGCTCCTGAACCTGTTCACAAACGCCATCGTGCAAAGCAAGGTGCAAGCGGGGCGGCAACAGGTACATCAGTCACCAGTCCGATGCAGGGTACTGTGGTAAAAATTGCAGTGGAAGAAGGACAAAAGGTTGAAGTAGGCGAATTAATAGTCGTTCTTGAGGCGATGAAAATGGAACAACCGCTCGTGGCGCACCGTGTTGGTGTTATTTCAAATCTAAGTGCGGTAATTGGTGAAACTGTTTCAAGTGGCAGCACACTTTGTGACATTATTGACGCATGACAAGTGATCAACTGCTTTATAGCGATCCCCTAAAAGCTGCTGAGCAAGCAGCGGCAGATATAGCAAAACGCACAGGTGTGATTTCACATGACATTGCATTAGTAATGGGTTCGGGTTGGGTTGATGCAGTTTCAGCACTTGGCGATCCAGATTATGAATGCAATGCTGATGAAATTACAGGTTTTCTACCTCCTGCAGTTGAAGGTCATTCAGGAAAAATACGCTCGTATTCGATCAAAAGCGGTGGCAAAGTTTTGCGAGCACTGGTATTTCTTGGACGAACCCACTTATATGAAGGCAAAGGCATCGAACCCGTAGTTCATGGTGTTCGAACCGCGGTTAAATCTGGTTGCAAAGTTGTGATCCTAACCAATGCTTGCGGTGGAATTAATAAAGATTATTCTGTTGGACAACCTGTTTTGATAAGAGATCACATATCGCTAACAGCAACTTCTCCACTAATTGGTGGGCACTTTGTAGATTTAACTGATTTATATAGCAAGCGAATTCGCTCAATTGTAAAAAATGCAGATTCATCTCTCGCTGAAGGCGTCTACGTTCATTGGCGTGGGCCAACATATGAAACTCCTGCAGAAATTCTGATGATGAGAGCTATGGGTGCCGACCTCGTCGGTATGTCTACTGTTCCAGAAGCAATAGCAGCACATGCTCTCGGCGCAGAAGTGCTTGGAATTTCCTTAGTAACAAATGCGGCTGCTGGTGTGACTGGTGAGAAACTCAATCACGAAGAAGTAATTGCGGCTGGAAAAGCAGCAGCAACTCGCATGGGAACACTTCTCAAGGAAGTTATTCCGAAGTTACTCTAGGTTTATGGATTCAGATCTTCTATCAGAAGTAAACGCATGGATAGCTGATGATCCTGATGCAAAAACAGCAGCTCTGTTAAGTGACCTTGTTGCGGCAGGTGATGAATCGACCCTAAGAAAATATTTTGCAGGATTGTTAGAGTTTGGTACCGCTGGTTTACGCGGTCCACTTGGTCCAGGACCTTCATGCATGAATCAGGCTGTGGTTGGCAGGACAGCGGCAGGTCTCGTTAAATTCATGAAAGAGCACTCTCTAACTTCGGTTGTTATTGGCCGTGATGCGCGACATGGATCAGAAATTTTCGAAAAAATAAGTGCGCAGATTTTTAGTGGGGCAGGTCTAAATGTTTCAGTTTTGCCACGTGCATTACCAACGCCTGTACTCGCTTTTGCAGTGAATGAATTAGGCGCCGATGTGGGAGTAATGGTTACAGCAAGTCATAATCCCGGCAGCGATAATGGCTACAAAGTTTATTTGGGTGGTTCAGTTGATGGAGTTTTGTATCGTGGCTCTCAAATTATTTCACCAGTAGATAAAGAAATTTTTGCGCACATGAAATCAGTCCAATCATTAAAGTCACTGCCTCGTGGAGATAAGTGGCACATCCTTGATGAAGAAATAGTTGAAAAATATGTTGAGAGAACAAAGATTTTGGCTCCACGTCCAGGTGAGCTGAAAATTGTTTATACAGCAATGCACGGAGTTGGCACCAAAACTTTACAGCGTGTATTTCACCGTGCAGGTTTTCCATCCCTCATTCTGGTGCAAGCTCAATCCCAGCCAGATCCAGATTTTCCAACACTTGCATTTCCAAATCCTGAAGAAGTTGGCGCCCTTGATCTTGCGATAGAGACTGCCCAAACTTTTGATGCAGATTTGTTGATTGCAAACGATCCGGATGCTGATCGCTGTTCTGTGGCTGTGAAGGAAAAGGATTTATCGTGGAGAGCACTACGAGGAGATGAGATTGGTGCAATCTTTGGTGAAGTTATTGCAAGGAATGCACATTCAGGTACGCTCTCAAACTCCATCGTCTCTTCAACTATCTTGTCTAAAATTGCTTCAGCCTATGGATTGAAATTCGAAGAAACTCTCACGGGATTTAAATATATTGCAAAGATTCCTAATCTAATTTTTGGATATGAAGAGGCTATTGGATTCTGTGTAGATTCTATGACGGTCAACGATAAAGATGGGATTTCTGCAGCATTACTAATTGCTCAAATTGCGACAGATTTGAAAGAGCAAGGAAAATCTCTCATCGATCTATTGGATGAAATATGGAAAAAATATGGTTTTCATGCAACTGAACAAATTTCAATTCGAGTCACCGATATATCAACCATCACAAATGTTCTGGCTAAATTAAGAAATAATCCGGTAAACGAGATTTCTGGATTAAAGGTTTTGAAGATAGATGATCTATTAAAACCCGCGAATTCTTTACCTCCAACTGATGGACTTCGATTCATACTTGAAAAAAACATCCGAATTATTGTTCGTCCAAGCGGTACAGAGCCAAAAATCAAGTGCTACATAGAAGTTGTTAATCCCGAAAAGAGTATTGCTCTCTCCCTACTTGAACAATTACGCCCTTCACTGAGAGAATTACTCTCATAATTAACTAGCTTGGTTCAAGCAGGATTGGATGAGGTGCATGAAGTTTTACGGCCTCATTGATGGTTCTGATACATCACTAAAAAACTTTTTGGTTAAGTTACCTGGTGTGGATGCCGTGGGAGCAGATGCTCGTGCTGCGATGCTCGGCACAAGAAGCATCAAAACAACTAGTAAGCGCTGGGCTATCGATACTGCAATTTCGATGGTGGATTTAACAACTCTTGAAGGTGCCGACACTGAAGGAAAGGTTCAAGCACTGTGTGCCAAGGCTGTGCGCCCTGACCCAACTGATCCTTCTGTTCCAAGTGTGGGAGCAGTATGCGTTTATAACGACATGGTTGCAGTAGCAAGAAAACACTTAGATTCTATTGGTGGCACACATGTGCCTGTTGCTGCCGTTTCAACCGCTTTCCCATCTGGTCGCGCATCTATGAAGGTAAAAATTCAAGATACAAAGGATGCAATTGAAGCGGGAGCTGCGGAAATCGATATGGTCATTGATCGCGGAGCATTTTTATCAGGAAATTACATCGACGTATTTAATGAAATAGTTGCGATCAAAGAAATTTGTGGAGAAAAAGCTCATCTAAAAGTAATATTTGAAACAGGTGAGTTAGTTACCTATGACAACGTTCGTAAAGCCTCATATTTAGCAATGCTCGCGGGAGCTGATTTCATTAAAACTTCGACGGGCAAAATTGCGCCTGCGGCCACTCCTCCTGTTGTCCTTGTAATGCTTGAAGCTGTTCGTGATTTTTACGAAATGACTGGCGTTCGAATTGGCGTCAAACCTGCGGGCGGAATTCGAAATACCAAGGACGCGATCAAGCAATTAGTCCTTGTCAATGAAACTGCTGGTCCAGAGTGGCTCACGCCATCTCTTTTTAGAATTGGTGCTAGTGCTCTGCTTAATGATTTATTGATGCAGCGCATGAAAATGGATAATGGCTACTACGCTAGCCCTCAGTACGTGACGATCGACTAATGGAGAATTTCGCATGACTTTCGAATATGCACCCGCGCCAGAATCGCGCGCCAGCGTCTCCATTAAGCCTAAATATGGACATTACATCGGTGGAAAATTTGTTGCAGGAGAAAAGCATTTCCCGACCATCAATCCTGCGACAGAAGAAGTACTCAGTTCCGTAGCCCTCGGTGGAAAGAAAGACGTGGACGCAGCAGTTAAATCTGCGAAGAAGGCATTAGATGTCCACTGGTCCAAACTCTCTGGACGTGAACGAGGTAAGTATCTATTCCGTATTGCTCGAATTTTGCAAGAACGTGCTCGTGAATTTGCGGTACTCGAAAGTTTGGATAATGGAAAACCAATAAGAGAATCTCGTGATGTCGATGTTCCACTCGCTGCAGCACACTTTTTTTATCATGCAGGATGGGCAGATAAACTCGAATTTGCAGGTGTCGGAACAAAAGCAAAACCGCATGGTGTTGTGGGACAAATTATTCCTTGGAACTTTCCTTTATTGATGCTCGCATGGAAAGTAGCTCCAGCTCTTGCTACTGGAAATACCGTTGTATTAAAGCCAGCTGAAACTACGCCGCTCACCGCACTTCTCTTTGCAGAAGTTTGCGAACAAGCAGGATTGCCAGCAGGAGTTGTAAACATAGTCACCGGCGATGGTTCAACTGGTGCGCTCATAGTGAATCATCCTGGAATCAACAAAATCGCTTTCACGGGTTCGACTGAGGTTGGAAAAATTATTGCCGAATCTGTTGCTAGTACATCAAAGAGCGTCACCCTCGAACTAGGTGGCAAGGCAGCAAATCTTGTATTTGAAGATGCAGCGATTGATGAAAGCGTTGAAGGAATCGTTAACGGTATTTTCTTTAATCAAGGCCATGTGTGCTGCGCAGGTTCGAGACTGATTATCCAAGAGAGTATTTCTGATGAATTCATTAAGAAATTACAGAAGCGCATGGAGAAAATTCGCGTAGGTGATCCATTAGATAAAAATACAGATTTGGGCGCTATTAATTCACGTGCTCAATTAGAGAAGATAAAAGAACTCTCTCTGGCAGGTGATTCAGAAGGTGCAGAGCGTTGGAGTCCGCAATGCTCTCTTCCAGATAAGGGTTTCTGGTTTGCTCCAACAATTTTTACTGGCGTGACTCAATCTCATAGAATTGCACGGGAAGAAATTTTTGGACCTGTTCTTTCAGTTCTTACATTTAGAACTCCGCAAGAAGGTATTGATAAAGCCAATAACACTCCATTCGGGCTTTCAGCTGGCGTGTGGAGTGAAAAAGGTTCGAAAACTCTCTGGGCTTCACAGAAGTTAAAAGCTGGTGTGATTTGGACAAATACGTTTAATAAATTTGATCCAACAAGTCCATTTGGTGGATACAAAGAGTCTGGTTGGGGGCGTGAAGGTGGTCGCCACGGTCTGACTGCTTATCTCAAGGGAGTAACACATGAGTAAGCGTATTGATGTGAAAAAAACTTATAAGTTATTTATCGGCGGGGCTTTCCCTCGTACTGAATCAGGCCGAACCTATGAAGTGAAGAATTCCCGTGGAGTATTTATTGCAAATCCATGTTTAGCATCGCGCAAGGATCTTAAGGATGCAGTCGTTGCAGCTCGCGCTGCTCACTCAGGTTGGGCACACGCAACTGCATACAACCGTGGACAAATCCTTTATCGAATTGCTGAAATGCTGGAAGGTCGACGTGATCAGTTTGTTGCGGAGATTTCCGAGCTCACTGGAGTTACTCCGAAGAAAGCACAGGATGAAGTAGAAGCAAGTATTGATCTTCTAGTTTGGTATGCAGGCTGGACAGATAAAATCAGTGCACTAGATGGTGCAACAAACCCTGTTGCCGGGCCGTATTTCAACTTCACTACTCCAGAATCACTCGGTGTTGTGGGCTTTATTGCTCCCAAGAAATCTGCGCTCCTTGGATTTGTTGCGGGTATCGCTCCAATCATCACTAGTGGAAACACAGTTATTGCACTTGCAAGTGAGAGCGCACCCTTGCCAGCCATGAGCCTTGCAGAAGTAATTGCAACCAGTGATGTCCCTGCTGGTGTTGTAAATATTTTGACTGGCAAGAGCGCTGAGTTGGCTCCGTGGTTTGCATCCCATATGGATATTGATGGATTAGATATCTCTGGCTTGGAAGCAAAACTTGTCGCTGAAATTAAAAAGGCCGGTGCGCAAAACCTAAAGAGAATTCACTCATTCAAAGAGATATCTTCACCTGGGCGAATCTTGGCTTTTATGGAGTCAAAGACAGTCTGGCATCCAATCGGCGTTTAATTAAAAGTGTGGATCAATAGTTTTGAGCCACAGTTGACGCATACCTTCGACATCTAAATCGAGAGTGACATCAACTTTCGCGGCGTTTTCTAATCTAAGTGGTTCTATCTCTAGCTCTAGAGCGGGTCTGCGATCAACAATTGTTTGACCGCGCGCAGGACCTGCTGATGTATCAACGATGACATCAAAACGCTCGGTTGTTACTAATTCTGGCGCGATCACACTTGCAACAGCACCGTAATCACCTAACGTAACTGGAGAACCAATGCGTTCGACAAAGGCGTTGATTAAACGGCCAGCAAATTGTGCACACGGATCTGCTGATTTCGATAACTTATCTGCTTCTTCCGCGCTCACACATGGGCGCATAAAAACATCTAGCCCATACATGGTGATAGGTATTCCGCTTTGGAAAACTATTGCCGCAGCTTCTGGATCGTGCCAAACGTTAAACTCTGCAGCTGGAGTCGCGTTACCAGCCGATGCGGAGCCCCCCATTAAAACAATTCGCTTTAGCTTCTTGGCACTTTCTGGAAAAGCGCGTAAGAAAAGCGCAATGTTTGTAAGAGGTGCAAGCGGAACCAAAGTAACTGGCTCGGCTGATTGATCAACTAAATCGCGGAGTAATTCAATGGCAGATCTGGAATCAACACGTCGCTGAGATGGCGCTAAACCCAAATCTCCCATGCCATCTTCACCATGAACATATTCGGCGTATTGAGATTGTCCGAGGAGCGGTCGAATTGCACCTCGCGATACGGGAATATCTCCAGCACCAGCTGCATCAAGAACTTGAAGAGTATTTGCCACAACTTGTGCCACATTTGTATTTCCATCAACACAGGTAACACCCAATAAGTTAATTAACGGATGTCGCGCTGCGAACAAAATCGCGAATGCATCATCGATTCCTGTATCTACATCGAGGATTACTGGTGTGGAATTCATGGAGTTAGCCTATTATCTATTTCATGGCTAAAGCACCAGTAATTGCCGTCGTAGGCAGCGCAAGTATGGACCTAACTTGCTATGCAGATGTATTGCCGCAAGCAGGGCAGACACTTTATGGAAATTTGTTTACAACTGGTTTCGGCGGTAAAGGTGCGAACCAGGCCGTTATGGCAGCTCTTGCAGGTGCCAATGTTTACATGGTCGGAAGCGTTGGCAATGACTTATTCGGCAAATCATTGCAAGAAAATTTTAGAAATCAAAACATTAATTCAGAATTTGTTAAGGTTTCAGAGTTGCCAACTGGTGTTGCGCATATTTGGGTTGATGCTCAGGGCCAAAATAGAATTTTGATCGTTCCAGGAGCAAATCATGGATTTGATGAAAATCATGCAGCCAGCGCAATCACTTCTATTCCAGATTTATCTATCGTGATTGGTCAATGTGAAATTCCACAATCTGTAACAATTGCCGCATTTACTGTCGCTAAAAAACGTGGAGCAATAACAATTCTAAATCCTGCCCCCTATCAAGAGCTCTCAGATGACTTGCTAGCAGTAACTGATTGGTTGATTCCTAATGAAATCGAATTTGAGGAGTTTGTCGGTGAGGCTCCAACTTCGGAAACACTTGCAAGATTTCGTACAGGCAAAAATTCAATTGTCACCTTAGGCGATAAAGGCGCAGTTCTTATCTCTCCAGATGGCACTCTCACATCAATAGCAACAACTTCTGTTCAAGCAATTGATTCAACCGGTGCTGGAGATTGTTTTATTGGATCTTTTTCATACTCGCTAGCATCAGGGTCAGATGCCAAAAGTGCTGCGGAGTTTGCATGTCGCATTGCCGCAGTGAGTGTGACCCGAAAAGGCGCACAATCCTCTTATCCAACTACAGCTGAAATATCTACGCTTTCATAACCCCGTAAAACAAAAGTTGGACGACGCTTTGGCGTACTTGCTAACTCAATACTGCTAAATCTTTCAAAAAGTGCGGGTAGAGAAATTCCCATTTCGAGTCGAGCCAGCGGAGCACCTAAGCAAAAATGTATTCCAGCACCGAAACCAATATGTGGATTTGGATTGCGCAGTAAATTCATTTCATTTGACTGCTCAAATACGCTTTCATCACGATTGGCCGAACCTAATAGGGACGCTATTTTTTGTCCTTCAAGAACTGTTACCCCACCGATTTGTGTATCTGCTGTGGCCGTTCTTTCGAATAAATGAAGTGGTGCATCAAAACGCAAAAATTCTTCAACTGCGGTTTCTGCAATTTCACGCGCCTTTGTGCGCAACAACTCAGCTTGATCAGGGCGTGAGAGTGCGGCAACCATTCCATTTCCGAAAGCATTAACGCTAGCTTCATGACCAGCGTTGAGTAAGAGGATGCATGTTGCCACTAATTCATGGGCACTTAATTTCTCGCCACTCTCTTCTACGGCCGCCAGATCGCTAATTAAATCATTTCCGGGATTTTTCTTACGTTCCATCATCAGTCCAAGTACGTAATCCGCGAAGGCTTTTGCTGCAGCTTTAGCTTCATTTTGGTGTTCTGCAGAAGGGTTAACTTCATACATTTTCACAATTGATTGCGACCATGGTCGTAAGAGGTGCTCATCTTTAGCCGGAAAACCCAAGAGCGCTGCAATCACTTTTACTGGTAATGGTTCGGCATAATCTGCGATAACGTCAAATGTCTGCCCAGCACGAACCTTAAGTTCTATGGCATCTAGTAATTCATTAGTGATTCTCTCAATTGCCGGTCTCTGACTTTCAATTTTGTTGCGGTTAAATGCTTTAGCAACTAGTGAACGTAACCGGGTGTGCTTTGGTGGTTCACTATCCAAAATTGAATCTGAATGAAGCCAGTTAAAAACATCCCATTCAAAATCGGGTTCCTTTGCCTTAAAGATTCTGCCGAGAGATTTAGTTCGTAAAACATCATTGGCATCGTTATATCGGGCTGCTAAATACATCTGAACGCCTTCGTGCCAGACAGGTCGACCTTCTGAGCGTAACTTTTCTAGCGCTGGATAAGGATTTTCGATAAAACTTTTGTCGAGAAAATCAATCATCTATTCAGATGCAATCGCTGCGTATCCTGGCTTAATAATTTTTTCAATGATTTCAAGTCTTTCTGGATATGGAATAAAAGCACTTTTCATTCCATTGATTGTGACTCTTTGTAAATCAGCAAAATCCCATTTAAAAGCGCCAACAACTTCTGTCATTTCATGGGTCATTGAAGTTTGACTCATCAGTCGGTTATCTGTGTTTAATGTGACTCGAAAACGTAATTTGGCCAGAATTCCAATTGGGTGTTGTGCAATATTTTTTGCAGCTCCAGTTTGTAAATTAGAAGTAGGGCAGAGTTCAAGAGGAATTCTGCGATCACGAATGTACGACGCAAGTTGTCCTAACTTTGGTTCTGAACCCGTCACATCAATATCATCAATAATTCTTACACCGTGACCTAATCGTTCTGCGCCACATAATTGAATTGCTTCCCATATAGAAGGTAAGCCATAGGCCTCACCAGCATGGATTGTAAAATGCGCATCTTCTCGGCGAAGATATTCAAAAGTTGCCTGCTGATTTGATGGTGGAAATCCATCCTCTGGTCCAGCGATGTCAAAACCGACAACACCTTTATCCCGATACTTCACGGCAAGTTCGGCGACTTCTTGTGATCGATTATTTTGTCTCATTCCGCATAAGAGTGAGCGAACTTGAATATTAAATCCTTCTTTTCGTGCTAACTCTTCACCTTCTCGATAGCCATCTAAAGTTGCTTGAACTACTTGATCAAGTGTAAGTCCTTGTTCTGTAAATAGTTCAGGTGCTCCACGAACTTCGGCATAGACCACCCCGTCGCGTGCTAGATCCAGCGCACATTCTCTGGCCACTTGCACGATATTTTCATGCGTTTGCATAACCGCAATAGTGTGACTAAAAGTTTCTAGGTATCTGACGAGTGAACCAGAATCACACGACTCACGAAACCATGTTGCTAGTTCTTGTGCATCATGAGTTGGAAGTGCTGTGTATCCAATCCGTTTAGCAATATCAATAATAGTTTGGGGACGAAGACCGCCATCTAGGTGATCGTGCAATAAAACCTTTGGAACTCGCTTAATCTGTTCAGGTGTTGGAATACTTTGCATGCTCACAGATTCACCAATTTCAACTAATTCGTTCCACAATAAGCGGAAGGCGCTTCACTTCGCCGTTACCAATTGAGACACTACCTTCTAACACTTCTTGCGCTCGTGCAAATCGTTCAGGTGTATCAGTATGCAAGGTATACAACGCTTCGCCTGCGGCAATTTTTTCACCTGGTTTTTTGTGAATTTCAATACCCGCCCCTGATTGCACACTTTCACCTTGGCGCGATCTTCCGGCGCCCAAGCGCCATGCTGCGACTCCCACGGACATGGCATCCATACTCAATATTGTGCCGCTGGAATCTGCCGTAATTGTTACCTTCTCTTTTGCAACTGGTAGAGGTGCATCCGGATTACCGCCTTGCGCACTAATCATTTTTCGCCACACATCCATTGCTGAGCCATCTTTGAGTGCAGTTGCAGGATCCTTACCTTTGATCCCAACAAGTTCTAACATTTCTCTGGCAAAAATTACTGTTAATTCAACAACATCTGCAGGTCCACCACCTGATAAAACTTCAATTGATTCGCGAACTTCTAGAGCATTACCTGCGGTGAGTCCCAATGGAATATCCATCGCCGTGACTAATGCAAGTGTTTTTACACCTGCGTCTTTTCCAAGACCAACCATTGTTTGAGCCAAATCCCGAGCTTTAAGTGGATCGCTCATGAATGCGCCAGCACCTGTTTTTACATCAAGAACTAATGCACTCGTACCTTCCGCAATTTTTTTACTCATAATTGAAGATGCAATCAATGGAATTGCTTCAACTGTTGCTGTTACATCTCTTAGTGCATAAAGTTTTTTATCTGCCGGCGCTAATCCCGCTCCTGCAGCGCATATAACAGCGCCGCACTCTTGCAAAACTTGTAACATTTTTTGATTACTTAATGAAGCTTGCCAACCAGAAATTGCTTCTAACTTATCGAGTGTTCCGCCTGTATGCCCCAATCCTCGTCCAGATAACTGTGGAACTGCTGCACCGCAAGCTGCAACAAGGGGTGCAAGTGGTAAGGTAATTTTGTCTCCAACTCCGCCAGTTGAATGCTTATCTACTGTTGGACGATCAAGTGCAGACCAATTCATTTTCTCGCCACTATTGATCATGGCATTGGTCCAACGCGAAATTTCTTGAGAATTCATTCCATTAAGCAAAATTGCCATAAGAAGTGCAGACATTTGCTCATCAGCTACTGCACCGCGTGTATATGCGTCGATTACCCAATCAATTTGTGGGTTAGTGAGAGTTAATTTATCTCGCTTGGCTGCAATTATTTCTACAGCTGTAAATGGTTCAATCGCACTCATTTAAATTTAATTGCGATCTAAATCATCTGGACCAAATGCCCATGGCAAAATGATTGACATTTTCATCGGACCATCTGGAGTCATTAATAACAAATCATTTCCGCCATGTTCAAAGAGGAGTTGTCTACAACGTCCACATGGCGCTAAATATTCACCCGCTGCATCGACACATAAAACTGCGACAAGACGGCCGCCCCCACTCATAACTAACTCCGATGTCATGCTGCATTCAGCACATAACCCGAGTCCGTAACTCGCATTTTCAACGTTACAACCGCTAACGATTCTTCCATCATCAACTAATCCTGCTACGCCAACTGGAAAATTTGAATATGGAGCATATGCTTTTTTACTTGCAGCAATTGCAGTTGCATGCAGTAACTGCCAGTCGGGAGTGATTGTCATTTACTTTAAACCGCCGCGTCTGTATGGCAAACCTGCGGCTGCTGGTCCACGTAATCTCTGTGATGCAAGAGAGAGAACAATCAATGTTGCAAGGTATGGAGTCATTGTGACTAGCTGACCTGGAAGTTCATCAAAAGCTATAAAGAACCATGCAAAGAATCCGGCGAGTGCAATTGCAACAATGGTTGCAACCTTTTGACCTTTTCTGAAAGATCTCCATGACGCAAATAGTAAGAATGCAATTATTAACAATAGGAGCGCATGAATTGCAGCAGAGTCTCTGAGTTGTAGAGCATCAGCAAATCCGAAGAGTGCGGAACCGGCTAGAAGTCCACCTGGGCGCCAGTTACCAAAGAGCATCGCAGCTAATCCAATATATCCGCGTCCACCAATTTGATTCTCTTGATAATGATTGGCGGCGACAATTGCGAGGAATCCCCCGCCAAGGCCCGCAAAACCACCAGAAACCAACACTCCCCAATACTTCATTACATAAACATTTACACCGAGAGATTCAGCTGCAATTGGTGATTCGCCTGTGCTGCGTAAGCGCAATCCAAATGATGTCTTCCACAGTATGAAATAACTCAGTGGAACGAGTGCCACTGCAATCATCGTTACGTAGGAAAGCTCCCCAGTAAGCCCACGTAAAACACGAGAGATATCTGAAATTAAGAACCAATTCTTTTCTCCGATTGAATTGAGAATATCGGGGCTCTGCCAACCGAAATACTTACCACCTGAAAGTATTGGCAATCCATTTTGACCAATTGGCTCGACATCAGGTGATTGTGATGGGCCTGGCCATGAGCCACCTTGAGCCAAAATAGTTGAGATGTAACGAACTAAACCTGCTGCGATGATATTTATTGCAACGCCAGAGACAACATGGTCAACACCAAAAGTGATTGTGGCAATCGCATGAACGAGTGCTCCGACTGCGCCAAAGAAAATTGCAGCCAACAATCCAACCCATGGACCATGTTTGCTTCCCATAAAGCCACCGGCCCAGGCACCCATGATCATCATGCCTTCAAGGCCAATATTTACTACGCCCGCACGTTCGGCGAAGAGGCCGCCCAACGCAGCCAAAACAATTGGAACCGAAAGTAAGAGTGCGGCATGCGCAGTTCCGACGCTAGTTAAATCTGAAGCACCAGTTGCTATTCGGATAACAGAGAGAATGGCAATGATTCCGAAGAAGATAATAATCGTGCGACGCATACCTGAGAGCTTGCCTTTTTCCAACATTATTTGTCACCTGCCTTGGCAAGTGCATGACTTTGCAATGTAAGTTGATATCTACGAACAACTTCATAGGCAATAACGGCGCTGAGCAGAATTGAACCCTGCATGATTACATACGTTTCCGGTGCGATATCAATGAGTTCGAGAGTACGTGATGCAACTTCAAGGAAGCCAAATAACATCGCACTGATCGCCATACCTACGGCTGAGTTTCTACCAAGAAGTGCGATTGCAATTGCAGTAAATCCAACTCCCCCACGGAAACCGAGTGTGTAACTATGTGTATCACCTAGCAGCGTTGGTAAACCTGCGAGTCCAGCAATTGCGCCACTGGCGACAAGGGCAATAAAAGTCATCTTCTTGGAATTAACGCCACTTACTCGAGCAGCTATTGGATTCATTCCACTTGAACGTAATTCGAAACCAAATCGAGTGCGATTAACGACAAACCAAAATGCAATTCCCAAAATGATTGCGATGATTAACATTCCGTAAACGCCACCGCCAGGTTGTTCTTCAACGCCAAGTTTTTTCAAAACTGGCATTAAATCTGGAAATTGACCACTTGCAGGTAAAGGTTTGGTTGCTAAGTCATTACTTCCTTCGACCTTGACCATAAAATGTTTTGATAACAAGTATGCCGATAATCCACCAGCAACACTATTTAGCATGATTGTTGAAATAACTTCGCTGACGCCGCGCTTTACTTTCATATATGCAGCAATAGCAGCCCAGAGTCCGCCTACGAACATTGCGATGATGAAGATTGCCAAAATATGCAGAACTGGCGGTAGAACAATCATGGCACCGAAATAAGCGGCAAAGAGTGAACCTAAACGGAGTTGACCTTCGACGCCGATATTGAACAAACCTGCCCGGAACGTAAGTGCAATTGCTATTGCTGCAATGTAATAAGAAGTCGCCAAATTAACGGCTTCCATTAATGAACCCGCACCAGAGCCGAACTCCCACATAAGCGCAAAAGCTTCCCGTGGCGATTTGTTTGTAGCGAGTAATGATGCACTCGAAACAATCAAACTAAATACTGCAGCAAAAACTGGAGCAGCGACTGCGAGTGCAATTTTTCCTGGTTTAAATCTCATTATGCAGCGCCTGTCATTGCAGAACCAAGTGATTCAGGAGTTGTCTTTGCAGGGTCTAATTCGGCAGTAACCGAACCACGCAACATCACTATTAGACGATCTGATAATCCGATGAGTTCTTCCAAATCAGCACTGATGAGAACAATCGCCATTCCTTTTTCGCGGGCTGCGCGTAATTCATTCCAAATTGCGGCTTGTGCGCCAACATCGACTCCGCGCGTTGGATGTGAAGCCAAGAGTAGTGAGGGAGAACCACTCATTTCGCGACCCACAATAAATTTCTGTTGGTTACCACCAGATAAAGCCAGTGCCAAAGTATCTGGACCTGGAGCGCGCACATCAAACTCTTGCATGATTCGAATGGTGTCAGCCATCGTCGCTTTGCGATCAATGAGAGCGCCATTCATAACTGGCTTTCCACGCTGATGTCCCAAAATTCTGTTCTCCCATAATGGTGATGACATCAAAAGCGCTTGTCGTTGGCGATCTTCTGGGATAAAACCGATTCCCATGTCGCGACGCTCTGAAACAGATTCATCATCAAGGGGTTCGCCCTTAAAAATTACTGTTCCTGTGTAATTGCGTAAACCCAGTATTGCTTCAATTAATTCGCTTTGACCATTTCCTTCAACGCCTGCAATACCAAGCACTTCTCCTGCGTGAAGTGTAAAGCTGACATCGCTTACGAGATTGCGTGCTCCAGATTCTGCTGGAACTGTCAGTTGTGAGAGTTCGAGCGCTATATCACTTCGCTTTGCACTGCCATGAATTTCAGGTGAAGGAAGTTCACTGCCCACCATAAGTTCAGCCAACTTCTTAGCACTTACTTCGGATGCTTTTACCTCTGCGACAGTTGATCCAGCACGAATTACGGTGACGTCATCAGCAACACGTAACACTTCATCTAGTTTGTGGGTAATAAAAATGACAGTTAATCCATCTTTTCGTAAGCCTTGAAGAGCCGCGAAAAGCTCATCAACTTCTTGCGGAACTAGTACAGCTGTTGGTTCATCAAAAATTAGAATCTTTGCACCACGGTACAAAACCTTAAGAATTTCAACCCGTTGACGTTGGCCCACGCCCAAATCTTCAACCAAGGCATCCGGATCTACGGTAAGTCCATATGCCGCAGCCATTTCATTGATCTTTACACGAGCGGCGTTGAAATCGATAACTCCCCCACGTGATGGTTCGTAACCCAGAACGATATTTTCAAGAACCGTGAAGTTATCAGCCAACATAAAGTGTTGATGCACCATTCCAATTCCAGCTTCAATGGAATCTGCTGGTTTTTTAAAGTGCACAGTGGTGCCATTAACTAAAATTTCACCGCTATCTGGGCGCTGCATTCCGTACAAAATTTTCATAACCGTTGACTTGCCGGCGCCATTTTCGCCAATTAATGCATGAACTGATCCGGATTCAACTTTGATGGAGACATCTTTATTTGCAATGACTCCAGGGAATCTCTTACTTATATGTCGAAGCTCAACTGCTATCGCCACAACAAAAGACTCCTTTACTCAAGTCATTCGGGTTAAATAGAAGCGCCCGGTCCAACAAGTGAATCTAACTCCACTTTTGGACCGAGCGCCACTACTTTTATTAAGTTTTATTTAGCTACTGAGAATTACTTTCCTGGAGTTGTTGGAACTTTGATCTTTCCAGCAGTAATTGCCTTTGCAGCAGCATCAATCTTTGCTTTGTACTTGTTGATGTAACCGCCAGAGTATGAAACTCCAACTCCACCAAGCTTCAAGCCATATGTACGGCCAACTGCTCCGCCACCAAGTGAATCATTTACCTTCTTGCCAGCACTTGCTGCAGCAATTACATCGTAAACAGCGTTGTCAACGCGCTTGAGCATTGATGTAAGCATGTTCTTCTTTTCTGCTGCTGATGCTGTGAGGTACTGATCAGAGTCAACACCGATTGTCCATACCTTGTTACCGTACTTAGCAGAATCAACTGCGGCTGCGAAGTTACCCGCACCTGATCCGCCTGCTGCTGAGTAAATAACGTCGATACCCTTATCGATCATTCCGTTAGCAATAACCTTAGCTTTTGCTGGGTCATTGAATCCACCGAAGTCAGGTGGCTCTGTAACGTACTTGACATCAACTGTTGCATTCTTATCTGTTGCCTTCACACCTGCAACGAAACCTGCTTCAAACTTCTGAAGCAATGGAATACGTACGCCACCGATGTAACCGATCTGACCTGTCACTGATGCAAGTGCAGCAGCAACGCCAGCTAGGTATGAACCTTGTTCTTCAGCAAATACGAGTGAAGAAACGTTAGGTAGCGCAACTGATGAATCGTCAACGATTGCAAATTGTGTCTTTGGATAATCAGTTGCAACCTTCTTGAGTGGTCCTGCATAGAGGAATCCAACTGCGATGATTGGGTTGTAACCAGCTTTTGCAAGAAGACGTAGTTTGTCTTCGCGCTCTGAATCTGTTCCTTGTGTAACTGTTACTTCTTTAACAGTTGCACCTAAAGCTTTTTTAGCTCTATCGAGACCGGCTGCAGCTGAGTCATTAAATGACTTGTCGCCGCGTCCACCGATGTCATAGGCAATTGCTGCTTTTACTTTAGTTGCTGCGTTTGCAGTTGGAGCAACAAGTGCACCAGCTGCAAGAGTTGCAGCTGCGACGAGTGCCGCAATGCGAATTGACTTCTTCAATTTTCCTCCAAGGAGTCTTAGATATATGCAAAACACATATAGCCAAGGGGGGTTGTCGTTAGTGGTGAGCCTAGTATTTCTGCGGCTAGAAACCCAAAAATTAATGTTGCGCCGTTCTGAGAAAAGTAATTTTTCTCAGAACTCTCAACCTTAAGTTGAAACTCTAAATCTACTTACCGCACCAAACCTAAGTTGGAGTACGTCTTGGCAAGGGTTGTGGATGCCACTTCGCGCGCCTTTGCAGCCCCTGTAGAGAGCATAGCGAGCAGATGGGATTCATCGGAAAGCAGTTCTAAGGTTTTTTCACGTATCGGTGTGAGGTACTCAACGACCACCTCTGCGACCTCACCTTTGAGATCGCCATATCCCTTACCCGCAAAGTGATTTTCTAAATCTGAGATTTTTTGTCCAGAAAGCGCACTGTGAATCGTGAGTAAGTTACTCACACCAGGTTTTTCTTTTTCATCAAATTTAATTTCCCGGCCTGCATCCGTGACGGCAGATTTAATCTTCTTCGAATTCTTTTCAGGTGTGTCAAGAATTTCAATTAATCCTGCAACAGAATCTGCAGATTTGCTCATTTTTGCAGTTGGATTTTGTAAGTCATAGATCTTTGCACCGTGCTTAAGGATAAATCCTGATGGGATATTAAATGTTGCTCCATATCGAGAGTTGAATCTTTCTGCTAAATCTCTGGTCAGTTCGATGTGTTGCCTTTGATCTTCGCCCACTGGTACTAAATCCGCTTGATACAACAAGATGTCAGCAGCCATCAGCATGGGATAAGTGAAAACTCCCACTTTCGTAGAGTCAGATCCACCTTTTGCAGCACGATCCTTAAATTGAGTCATTCGGCTTGCTTCTCCGAAACCTGTAATGCACTCCATTACCCATGCCAGCTGATTATGTTCTGGGACGTGTGATTGCACAAAGAGTGTAGATTTTTCAGGAGATATTCCGAGTGCTAACAATTGAGCCGCAGATACCAGAGTGCGCTTACGCATAAGTACTGGATCAGTTTCAACCGTCAAAGCATGCAGATCAACTATGCAATAAAAAGCATCATGCCCATCTTGGAGTTCTACCCATTGTTTTACCGCGCCCAAGTAATTTCCAAGATGAAAAGAGTCACTTGTTGGCTGAATGCCTGAAAGAACTCGCTTGGTACTCATGGAGTTAATTCTCGCATGAACTAGGCGTTTCGAGAGATCAATAACTGACCTGCTCGCTTACCTTCTAGTGTCAAAACGGTGATTCTCAATCCATTGATGCTTACAACATCATTAATCACTGGGATGCGGCCAAGTACATGCATGACAAATCCACTTGCAGTTTCATACGGACCTTCAGGAATGTCGAGTCCAGTTTGCTCTCTCAAATCCTCAATTGAAATTAATCCATCTACTTCAAAATCTCCAGTACGAGATTCGACCTGAACTTCCATGTCATCAGAGTCGTATTCGTCGCGAATGTCACCAATTAAGCATTCGACTAAATCTTCCATAGTGATAATTCCGTCTGTGCCACCGTATTCATCTAAGACGATTGCAAGATGTTGTCTTTGATTTCGCATCTCAGTTAATGCAGGCAAAACTCCCTTTGTGCCTGGCAAAAACATAATGTTTCGTACAAGTTCTTGAACCTTGCCACCGGTTGAAACCAATGAAGTATCAAGCAAATCTCGTACGTGAATAAAGCCAATCACCTCGTCAGTGGATCCGCGAACAACTGGATATCGCGAGTGCGCTTTATCGACTGCGAGCGCTATAGCTTTAGAAACAGTCAAGGAAGCATCCATAAAATCAACTTCCGTACGCGGAACCATCAATTCATGAATTTGTCGCTCTGAAGCGTTAAAAACTTCTTCAACAATATCTCGCTCTTCGTCTGTCAAGGCAGCGTGGCCTGCGACTAAATCTAATAGTTCTTCTTCAGACATCGCCGTGCGTTGTTCTTTTGGATCAACACCGAAGATTCGCACTACAAGATCGGTCGAATGTGAAAGCAGCCAAATGATTGGCCTAAAGAGCGTTGCGACGGTATCAATAATGGGAGCAGATGCAAGCGAAATTTGTTCGGTACGAAATAGTGCAAGTCGTTTTGGTACTAATTCTCCGAATACCAATGAGAAATATGCGATCACTAATGTCACGCCTATTAATGACGCAACAGGGCTCAAGGTTTCATTGATTCCTAATCCTTCTAACCACGGTATGACGTACTCACCTAATTTTTCGGCACCAAGTGCTGCAGACAAGAATCCACAGACAGTAACTCCAACTTGCGCAGCCGCAAGAAAGCGATTGGGATTTTCTGCAAGAGAAGCGACCCGACGGCCTCGTTTACCCCGTGTAGCTATTTGCCTAATCTGGCTTTCTCGTAAGGAGATCAGGGCAATTTCAGCAGCAACGAATAGAGATCCGAGAAGAATGAGAGCTGTGACTGTTGCTAACGACGCGATTAGTCCGCCGAACGAGTGGGGCTCCATAAGGGTGCTAACTCTACAGGAATCATGATTGTGGCTACCTAGTAAATACCTTAACCTTGGCTGCGTTGAGCCCAACCGGACTCATCACCTTCATCCTCGGACCGTCGGGCACGTACCTGCCCGGAGAAGGAGAAATTTCTCATGGCTACAGTTGTATTTGAAAATGCTTCACGTGTTTATCCCGGATCAACTACACCGGCAGTTAATAAGTTAAATCTAGAAGTTAAAGATGGTGAGTTCTTAGTACTCGTCGGCCCATCTGGTTGCGGAAAATCAACTTCACTTCGAATGCTTGCAGGACTTGAGGAAGTTGATAGCGGCCGTATCTTAATTGGTGACAAAGATGTCACACATGTTGCGCCAAAAGATCGTGACATTGCAATGGTTTTTCAATCATATGCACTTTATCCTCACATGAGTGTTGCAGAAAATATGGGTTTCGCTTTAAAGATTGCAGGCACCCCTAAAGAAGAACGTGACCGTAGAGTTTTAGAAGCAGCAAAGTTGCTAGACCTTGAAGCGTTCCTAGATCGCAAACCGAAAGCACTTTCAGGTGGTCAACGTCAACGCGTTGCAATGGGACGCGCAATTGTTCGCGAACCACAGGTATTTCTCATGGACGAGCCGCTATCAAATCTTGATGCAAAATTGCGCGTGGCAACTCGTACACAAATTGCTGCCCTTCAACGCCGACTTGGAATCACCACGGTATACGTGACTCATGATCAAGTTGAAGCTATGACGATGGGTGATCGTGTTGCAGTACT
>Ga0214921_10003495_pt1 | contig 23936 bp, 19 predicted proteins | sample LL1505_MetaG_FD_177992 | JGI IMG/M metagenome (GOLD analysis project Ga0214921, IMG submission 177992) | Freshwater microbial communities from Lake Lanier, Atlanta, Georgia, United States - LL-1505 | ecosystem: Environmental > Aquatic > Freshwater > Lake | place: USA: Georgia | collected...
CCTTGACAGCAAAGCGCAGGCTGATTAACTTTTTGATTGCATTTGAATCAATTCTACTTATCGCACTTACCGCTTTAGCTGTTCAAGTAAGAAATATTGGTGAGGATGTTTCACCTACTGTTGATCTGAAAGTTTTTTTACTCCTCGTGACATTTCCAATTATCTGGCTCTGCTGTTTAGCAACCTTTGGGGCCTGGGATGTTGCTATTTTGGATAACCATATTGATGGATATAGACGGCTATTAAAGGCTAGCTTAATCACCTTTCTAATTTTTTCATCAGCTAGCTACATTTTCAAGATTCAAATCTCACGCTTTGTAATCCTCTTTAGCTTGATTGGTGGAACTACTCTGCATCTGCTACTTCGTTGGATATTTCTAAGAGTGGTAGATAAGCGGATTACTAAAGGAATTGCAGAAAAGTGGTTAATCATTACTCCTAATGGATCGATCAATCCGGCGGCTGAGGGCTTTGCAAGCCAATACCGGGCAGAGATTAATTACTTTGGCTTACCTGATAACCACAAAGAGTTTAAAGCTTGGCTGGATGCTCTAATTACAGAGCTTGAAAGATTACAGTGCAGCAAAGTGATGCTCTCCACAACTGCAGCCTTTTCACATAGTGAACTTGAGCAGCTAATCTGGCTGATTCAGAGATCAACGGTTGAGGTAATAATTTATGATCAATTGGGATTTGCGATCAGTCAAAATGAGGTAATGCGATACTCAGATTTTAATTGGTTTAGAGTTTTGACCCCACGGATCAATGACTCACAGCGAGTAATCAAGAGAGTCTTTGACCTGGCTTTAGTAATCCCATCGCTAATCCTGCTCTGCCCACTTTTCATAGTGATCGCAGTTGCGATCAAGGTTAACTCTCGTGGTAGCGTTTTATATACCCAACAAAGACTAGGCCAGGAGGGAAAGCTTTTTATTTTCCCAAAGTTTCGCACGATGAAACCTGGCTCTGATGCAATCCGACTTGAGGTACTTGGACGTCCTGATGAGAATATGGCAGAGCGTTATAAAAATGATCCAAGAATTACTAAAGTTGGTAGGCTTCTTCGGAGATTTTCTTTAGATGAGTTGCCCCAACTCTGGTGCGTTTTAATTGGCACCATGTCAATTGTCGGACCTCGTCCGATCTTGCCAGAGGAAGAAATACAGCTTGGGGATTTTCATTTCAGACGTCAAATTGCCAAACCTGGTTTAACTGGAATCTGGCAAGTATCAGGCCGAAAAGACACTACGTGGGAAGAACGAATGGTATTTGATGTTAGGTATGTACAAGAATGGTCAATCGGACTTGACATGATTCTGATCGCAAGAACATTTAAAGCAATAGCTAGTGGTAATGGTTCTTACTGAATATTTTCCGTAGGATTTTTTAAGAAATCTATCAAGTTATTTCTCAGAATTAAATCTTTTATTTCGTCCAAGTGGGTTTGCCCTAATAACTCTATGCTTGCGGATTCTCTTTATAGCAAATTTGTTATTGATCCGAACGTCAAGTGACACCCGCAATTCACTTGTCGCGGACTGGGCACTTTCAATAGCTAACTGAAAATCTTTTCACCCGCCCAGGTATGAATCAATGCAGAAATTCTCTGATGGCAGAGAGCGCCAGAGCCATCTCGGCTTTGTTCACCTATTGGGTCTGGGTATAGAAATCGCTAATCCCGAACAATCTTGGATAGGTTCTTTGAGTTGAAAATCAAGATTTTTATGAAAGGGCGCACTAGGTAAAAAGGTATAGACATGAACCATAGTTTACCTGTGTGCGAGCGAAATAAAAGAATCTGGCTTTTAGTCGGATAAAACTTCACCGAGGTAAACTGTTTGAGTTTTGCTCGCAGCCCTTTCGGCCAACTAGGCACATTCTCAAAACCAGTACCAATAATGCCGGGCAGGGTAAGAATTGGATAGCCTGCTTTAACAACTCGGTAACCATAATCAATATCTGCGTAAGCATGTTGATACAAAGAATTTATCGGACCAACAGCGAGCCTAATTTGGGTTGGTATATATACAAAGTTTCCATTAAATGTGTCAACACTTTGATAAGCATGAGAATCTAAAGCAAGTTGAAATTTCAGTGGATGGCGACCCAACCTTTTGTAACCTCCGTAGATTATCTTTTCAGAATCTTGATCTCTTACTTGCCCGATTAAGACTGTATTCGGGTGGGTTAACATCCCATTTAAAAGTGTTTGGAATGCATCTTGAAATAAAATTAGATCATCATTTACCCAGAGTACTCCGTCAGGGTATGATTCAATACTGGCTTCGGCCAAAGCCATTGATTTTGCCCAAAATAGATTTCCGGTCCCTTCAACAACCTTTATTGAAAGTGGTAGATATTCTAATATTTTAGAAGTGCCATCAGTAGACCCATCATCGCAGACTATAAATTCAAAAATAAAATTGGTTGTATTTGAGGCGAGAAAGCTATCAAAAAACATTGCCGTATGGCGCGCGCGATTGTGGCAAGCCATTAAAACTACGACTTTAGGTCGCCAGACCGAATTAACATCTTCTAACTTTTGCACACTTTCACACTACCATTTCGCTTGTGTGGAAAACAAGGGACAGGTTCAAACTCACGGTGATTTCAATCTCAAGAAAACTTTTCTGAATATTTGGATCTCCGCTATGCGATCGCGGAGCAAATAGCAAAGTTGAACCAGGAAATCTTAACCCTGCTTTACCCCGCCTGAGGTTTGGCAGATTGTGGTGATATCAAAAGTGAGACACAGTATAGTTGCATGCATGAGCAAATCAAATAAAATTATTTTTTTGTGCAAGCGCAATATTGTTCGTTCTTACTTTGCCGAAGTTATTTTTTCAGCTCTTTATCCCAATTTTCAATTTGTTTCTGCTGGAGTGATTTCACATGAATCAAATCAGGACTTCTCTTGGAGATCAAGTTTCCTTGCCAATTGGGGCTTTGACGATCCAGGTAGAAATCCCAAGAGTTTTGCATCTTTAGAAGACGAATTGGTTGATGGGGATGTAATTGTTTTGCTTGATACAGATCTACCTGATCTGCTGAGCAGGTACTTCTCAATTAATTCTAGTATCGTGGTTCTAAATGCCTTCAACCAACTACCCGACTGGGCATTCACTTTTGACCCTTTTAATATGGGGGCCTCGGACGTAGAACTCGCAGTTAGCCGCGTATTGTTCACATCGCACAAATTGCTTTGGAAGATTTTAAATTTGCCCAATTTAAACGCAACAACAGCATTTTGGGAATCAACAGAATGCTTTCTGGATGAAATTGACAGTTTCTGCGAAAACGAGTTATCTAAAGGCAGAAGCTTATTATTTCTTCACCCTATCTCTCGAGAATACATTATATCAAATACAGAACATATATACTTGTTCGATTTAACAGAGAATCAGATTCCTATCTCCGCGACTCCTGTTATTTGGATGCCTGAATTCGAAGTTATGTTTAGCCATCGACAATTATTATCGAAATCTTGGCTTGCAACTTTCCATGATGTGACTAGGCTTTCCCCTATGACTGTAATCGCGGGGCCGCTAAAATACGGAGATGTATATCTGTCCGCACCGTTGCTCAGTGGGAATCTAACTTATAACTTTGAAGTGAGCAGTGGCCCGCGAAATGACCTGAGGACTCCAAAAGCGTGAGCCCAGCATTTTTCCTAAGACTTGTATTAAAAAACATATTATTAATTGTATTAGGTGGAACATTGGGAACAGTATGGTCTATTGATATCAATAATTCGAGCATACCTCTTTACCGGTCGACAATTCAGCTATTTGTGTCGACTCCACTTTCATCCGTGGATATCGTTAGCCTTCAACAAGGATCTAGTTTCGGAACCCAGCGCGTCAAATCCTATGCACAAATTATAAATAGTACCGAAACAATGCGTCTAGTTTCTGCCGAATTAAAGTTACCATATAGTCCGCAAGTGCTAGGTCGTATGGTATCCGCCACAACTCCGATCGATACTGTTTTGATCGATGTAAGCGTCATAAACCCCGACCCTAAACTAGCACAAGCAATTGCTGAAGCCGTTGGAAGGCAATTTACGTCAACGGTAAGTATGTTAGAAACAGTCAACCAGAATAGCTCTCCTATAAGCGTCACCGTTGTGAAGGATGCTTCATACCCAAATGTTCCCTTTTCTCCAAAAAGATTAGTTAATCTGCTTGTTGGAATTTTTTCAGGCTTAATGACCGCACTTTTAATTGGATTAATTCGTATTCTTATTGATGATAAAGTAAAAAGCGCCAAGCAATTAGGCAATTATCCGCTGTTAGCCACTTTCCCAACTCTCAAAAAAAATGATTTCAACCAGCTGATTTCAAATGCTGAAAATAATTTATCACCAAGAACAGAAACTTATAGGCACATAAGGTCCGTGTTGCTCGCACGAATGCATAAAACAAGCGATGGAAAATTTCGAAAAAATGCCTTAAAAATTGCTATCTGCTCTGCTAATCCATCTGAGGGGAAAACAACAACTGCAATTAATCTTGCTTTGTCTTTTGCTAAAATGGGACTGCGGACAATTATTATTGAGACTGATGTTCGACTCCCAACTTTAGGAAAAAACTTGGTTGAGTCTGGGTACCTGATCCAACCTCGCCAGCCTGTGGAAAGTTTTACGACCTTTATTTTGAGCGGTAAATTCAAAACAGAAAATACTAATCATAAAAATTTATCCATAATGCAGAGCGCCAAAATGCGTGAAGAGAGTATTGAGGAGATAAGACACCAAAAAATTCATCTGCTTTTGAAAAAAATAGACTTGAAATTTGATGTAGTTATTTTCGATACCTCTCCTCTACTATCAGTTTCAGACAGTGTTCCAGTGCTTCCATTCTGTGATGAAATATTGCATGTGGTGAAAGCTGGGAAAACTCGTGTAAGCGAATATGAACGCTCGATTAAGCTTTACAAAGAACACGGAGCGAAAATCACTGGAATTATTATGAACATGGTACCTGTGCGTGACTTTTCTGGTGAATACGGCTACGGCTTCGGCTACGGATACGGCTTCGGCTACGGCTACGGCTACGGCTACGGCTACGGCTACGGCAAGGGCAAGGGCAAGGGCAAGGGCAATCTTGTTAAAAAAGTAACCAATAAATTAAGGTCACTATTGAAGTCTCTAGAAACAAATAATCAGGAGTCTAAAGAAATAACAAGATTGCTAGAAAGTATAAAAATTGATCTCGATTTAAAGAAGCGACGGTAACAGATTTGATATTTCCGAGTTGAATTACGAAACAATCATTCATTCGGCAACAACAAACGCTTAAATTTTAGAACACGTGATCGGACTGACAAGATTCGCCTGATTCCATTCAGACATGTAAAACCGTAACCTCTTCTAGTGAGATATTTATCAGCACGAAAATCTATTTTAAGCTCATTCGGATTTGATAGTGGAGATTCACCGTGCACTTTGTAAACTTCTTCACAACTCTTTGGAAGCAACTTTGTGTGGGTTGCATCATCACCATATCCATCGTATAACAATCGATTTCTATTTAAGTAAATTGAATTCCAACCGTTAAGCGCATGTGAGATAGACCATCTGATATCCCAGTTAGCCTGCTCTGGAGTTTGCTTCTCTAATTTGTAATCGTTGGAGTAATTAGCGAACCAAAAAAAACTAGGGATCAAACCATAAAATTGGCATAATTGAATTAACAGACTCACTTTTGGTTTATCTTTAATGCTTTTAATTGATTTATCCCAAAAAAAACTGGTAGTTGCCCACCCGTGGGATGTATTCAACCTTGAATATCTAAAGGTTGAATTTGGTTCAGAAATTTCACTTAAAGGCACTATATTTCTTAGGTTTACGGAGGCAGTGTCTTTTGAATTATCTAGAAATGAAAGCGCAAAGTCCGCTTCGTAAAGTGCGCCGTCAAAGAGGACCAAGTCATCCTCAAGAATTATTCCCCTTTCCTCGAGCGAAAAAAACCACGATATCCCACTCTGTACCCCGTTTAGGGTTCCAAGATTAGACTGATGATGATTAACGGCGTAAATGGCCCCCGAACTCAAGTACTTCTGTATGATCTGCCATGTCTTCATGGTTTCGTTTGGCTTTGTAATCCTTGGACCATCTTGGCTTACGTAGATTTTTCTGTTTCCATCGGAAAGAACGCTCATTAATGTGGCTTCAAATTTTTCTGGCCGATTGAAAGCCAGAATCAACAGAGGGTGTTTCATGATCGTGCCCCAGTTTTTACCATTTGCATCAACTCTTTAATACATAATATGACAAATTGAAAATTACCAATTAAGTAACGCTTCCATAAGCGACCTGGCTCAGAACCTAGTCGAAAGAGCCACTCAAATCCAAATTTCTGCATAACTTTCGGCGCTTCTGTTTTTCTGCCTGCCAAAAAGTCAAAAGCTGCTCCAATAGCAACGACAGAGCAAGGAAACTTTCTTGAAATGAATTCTGCCAAGTAGTCTTGCTTCGGAGAACCTAATCCAACCCAGACAATAGAAGGTTTCTGAATTCGCAAGTCATTCAGAACATTCTCATAACTTGCATCGTACGTATCTAAGAAATTTGTAGTACAGGTCCCTACTAAATTGAAATCCGGATTAATAGAAAGTAGATTTGCGTGGAGAGAGTTAAGCGTTGAATCATCGGTCCCGATAAAGTAATGAAGGTCTGCAATAGTAGATTGGGTTACTGTTTCTCTAAATGCATCTGCGCCTCGTATGTTAGTTGAAGAAGTCTTAAAACAGTCTAGAAACTTACTCAGTGGTTTACTATCACAGATACTGATGCCGTCATTCAGTACCTTAACTAAGTTCGGATTTCGATTTGCAGCGACGATGGTAGACGCTGCTAAAAAATGGAAGTGTTCTCCATCTAGGTTTGGATGAAGAATCATTTCTGCAATTTGTGACTTTGATACATTTAAAATTCGTATCGACTGGAAAAAAATGTCAAGCACCTTGTGTTCCCTTCATGAAATTAGTTACTCCTTCATGAAAATTCGCAGCCATTTTTTCAATCGAATATAGGTGGCGCTTATTCCTACAATTTACTTTCATTGTGGAGATCTTTTTAGCATCACCCAGGTACTCTAGAATTCCATTTACGTAGTCCTCTACGGAATCCTTTGTTATTATTGCAGTTAAATTTTTCTCCAAGTATTCAAACTCTGGGGCGTGAAACTTCCAATCAGTTGTAATAATTGGGAGGCTTAGACTAAAAGAATCAACTGCAAGAAGTCCCACTCTACCTGGATTGAGGATAAATAAACCAATTTGGGAAAGTTTAGCTTTAAGCTGAGCATCGCCGAAACCTAAGTAGTGAATTCCACCAACTTTCGATCCCAAAATTTTGCTGCGATCGGGTCCATCACCGCAGATAGCCAATTCAAAATCAGGGACGAAATGTCTAACCCTTTTCACAGTTTCAAGAATAAAATCGATTCGCTTTGTTTCGTCTAATGCTCCAATAAATATTGCTGTTCTTGCTGAGAACAAGGATAATTCTCCGCGGATTTCCTCCACCGGAGTGTCCCTTAGTTCTGCAATAAAATACTCTAATTCTTCCGTATCCATTGAATTATTTAGAACAGTAATTTTTTTTGAGTCCTTACCATTCTCTGCAACATAGTTTGCTACTCCAGTTGTGTATGCAAAGTACCATTCTGCACGCCTGATCATTTTTTTCTTAAAAAATTCCTTCAATTTGCTGGTCCGCTCGGTATATGTTCGTCCATGACCCCAAAGTGCTAGTGGGAAATTATTCAGACAAAGAAGTCGCGAAATTGCCAAAAAATCATGTAGAGCGTGCTCTGAAATAATAAGATCACTCTCGTAAATTTCTTTTTTTGCGTTAAACAGATATAGCTCGCGTCCTAAAAACTTGATTTTAAGTGTACTGATTCTTTCTACACTCTGATTATCTAAATTTTCATCGTTTCGGGTGTCATTTATTTTGCCAGGAGCTATTATTCGGTAATTGATACCTGCGTCAGTCCCAAGTTGCTTTAACACCTTAAAGAATTTTGTTCTGTAACCTGGAATCCTTGGCTGATAGATTGTTACCTTCTTCAAGCCTTCACTCATCGCACTTAATTCGCCAGAGATTCTTTTCAAAAAGCTTCATCTGTAACAAACGCTCAAAGGCCAAAGTTACACAAAAAAGGGGGATAATAAAGATGTGACTCTCTGGGCCACATCGATTTTTGAGTGAAAGCGGTCGGCCCATAATCACTGCTTTACTCAAATGACATACCCCCTTGCGCACAGAAACAGTTCAAATTCAATTATATCAAGCAAGAGTGCTATTTACTAACTTTTTTCTGCAAATACGTCGATTTAAACACTTATGAATGCCAATTCACAACTATCTTTTTGGAGTCGTGAATGAGTACAATTCAAAGTCCCAAAGAGAATATGTTTTAAGGAAATTAGGATTACTAGATGCTCTTGCTTTTATACTCACTCTGTGCGGCTTTTTTATTGTTAGTCTTGTTGTATAAACGAAACGAGAAGGTCGGCTATTTGTGTTTTAGCGCTGCTTTTTTAATTCCAAGCCTTTTTCTTCCAGTAGTTGTACCCGGTGGCGTGAAATCAGTCAGTGCTGGAGGCAGCCCCCTTTACAATCTTTTACTGATTGCTTCCCAGGGTTTGTTTCTGACAGTAGCGTTATTCTCAATTCCCGAGGAACCGGAACCTAAGCCATTAAGAAAATTTTTGAATACTGAAGCCCGATCCGCGACCTTATTTTTTGGACTTACACTTTTACTTATGCAACTCATTTCAGCTTATACCTCTTCACCAAGAGTAATACCACTTATAACGATTTTTTTATTTATATTTTCCATTTTTATTGCGCGACAAATGAGTTTTGAAAAATTTTATGATTCTATTGAAAGAGTTTTTTTCTTTATCGCGGTAGTTGTACTTCTGGGAATCCTTCTACGCTTTGAGTGGGGGAGCGTGGACCAATATAGCTCCTTGTATGAGAGTGGAGTGTATTTCTCACCATTTGGTTCAGTTCTAGGTTTGCCCGTTCGAGTTGCCGGGCCCTTTGGATCAGCCCAAGATTTGGGAATTTTTTGTTCAATGGGTTTTGCTTTAGCAATCTTTAATAACGTCAAATCTTCCTTGAGGGTCATTTTTTGTTCTCTAATTTTTATCTTCTTGGGATCTTTAACGGGTAGTCGAACTTTTTATATCACTATTCTTACCGCAATATGCCTAAATATAGTGTACCATTTATCAAAAAAATACACTTCATTATATCTTCCACTTGCGATACTGGGTTTTGTTGTTGTATACATAGTAGTCAGTGAATTGTTTTTACCCACCATTTCGAGCACTTCAAACGTTAAGGAAATTGGGGGCAGAAGCCTTCTCTGGCAGACAATTTTTCAGCATTGGAGCGATAACGGATTATTTGGGCAAGGTCCAAATACATTATCAGCATACATGAAGGCCCGTCTTGGATTCTGGCAATATGGACACGCTCACAACTCTCTGCTGCAATATCTCTGGGATTTTGGCATTCTGGGCGCGGTGTCATTCACATTGTTCTTAATAAGCTGGATAGTGACCATGGCTTCTAGAAAACATGGTGGTCTAAAGCAACTTTGTGTTTTTCTAACTTTTATGACAATCCAATCAGAAATAAGCTTCGAAATTGATCTAAGATTTAAAGGACTGCTGGTTATGTTTTTTTACCTAGCGCTAATCGATGTTCGACCGTTCACTAGTTCTACCTACAAAGAAGAAATGAACAAGGATATTGCTACGGAGTCTCATGAGAAATAATCAATTGGTCTCAGGATGGGGTGGTGCACACGGCTCCAAGGCGTTGCTTATAGAGAAACAAATATCTAAGTTTGTCGAGTTTTACGAGCGTGGAGTAAAATTCTCGATTCTGGGGTCTTGTACAAGTTACGGAGATAGTGCTGTCAGTGACCTTGGGAACTATTTTTCGACTGAACTTCTCAAGGGTATTGAGATTGATGTCGAAAATAAATTTGCCCAGTGTGGTGGAGGTGTAACTTATGAAGAACTTTTAGAGGCAACATTGCAATTTGGGTTGATTCCGAAAGTCATCCCCGGAACCAATCAGGCGACGATTGGAGGGTCTATTGCCGCTGATATACATGGAAAAAGCACAAAAATTCCAAATTGTATATCCAATGGAATTTTGGGGCTCAAACTCTTGGGTAAAAATGGTGTAGTAAACCTATCAAAGATGAATAGTAATGATAGCGAATTAATTCAAGCTACTGTCGGTGGACTTGGGGTCACTGGCCTGATTTTGTCAGCTGTCATACCATTGCAGTCGGTAAATTCACAAACTGTTTTTGAAACAAGAACCAAGTGTCATAGTCTGCATTCAACTCTTCGAACAATTGAAAATTTAGTCAGAGAAAGTGATTACGTTGTTTGTTGGGTGAATCTTTCTAGAAAGGGAACCTACAGGGCAATAGTTTCGAGCGCTCAAATATCTTCATCTGACTCTCTGCAATCCTTGAGTTATGTTCGAATTTTTAGTCGAGTGGCAGAATACCTAGATGGATTTAAGATATGGCCAAGAATAGGCAGGGGACCGCAACTAATCTTTCGATGGAATTTAAAGATAGCCAACCAGGCTGTGTATCTCTTTTCAAGAGAAAAGAGAATACTTTCGCTTCGAGAGTTTCTTTTTCCAATGAAGAAGTTACTATTCTGGCGACACCTGCATGGGCGCGGTGGACTGATCCAGTGGCAGAGAATTTTCCCTTTTGAATCTGAATCAATCATGGGGGATGTACTTAATCGGATCCAAGATTCGAGTTATCTGCCCACACTCGTAACAATCAAAATTTCTCAGGAATACTCGAGTGCAGTTTTGGGATTCTGTTTGCCCGGTTGGAACTTGGCTATCGATTTCAGGGCAAATCAACCAGGTTTGACGCAATTTCTCCGAGAGCTAGATGAACTAGTGCTCCTTGCCGGCGGGAGACCGTATTTGATAAAAGATGGCTACTTATCCAAGAAGGAGTTCGAGTTATTTTTTCCGAGAGCGGCACAACTTAAGGGAATCGACTCAAGTGATATGAGACCAAATTGGATTAGTAACAACCAGCTACTAAGACTGGGCTTGCTTGGTTGATTCAAGAGTCAGAATCTGAAGAGCCTCCATGGGCTACCAGATGCTGGAAGTGTCCAACACGAAATATAAATGATCACAAGTAATAGTTTGATTATTTTTCCGGTATTCGTTCCCCGTGAACGCTTTTCTTGAAGCGTGACTTCTACCTTGTTAGTTCGTAAATCGTAAAGGACCTGATTGGTACAGATCATCGATAGTACATAGATCAAGCGCCCAGTGTCAGCCGCAAGAATATTAAAGAAGCAGAAGCCCAGCCCAAATTGAATAACTAGCCACTTGTGCCTATGTATGAATGGAAACTGTAGAAAAGGAATACTGGAAATCAGTAGTAACAAAAGAAAGCCAATTAATCTCAATGGACTTCCAATTGTTGAGCCTGCCCAGAAGTACGAAAAGCTCCAGCCCATCGCATCAACTGCTCCACTACATAAATTTTGGTCTAGATTCTCCTGCTGCAGAATTGAACTGCAAATACGCTCAGAGCGTTGAATTGTGCCATGAAAGATAATTGACACAAAAAAACACAGAAAACTAATTGCAGTTAGCAAGATAATTCGAAATTTTTGGAGGTCCGAAAATCTAAAATTTCTCCCAACCTTCTTATCGTCAATTAAAAGCGTGAAAATAAAAGGTAAAAATGCAATTCCCGCTTCCCAAGAAAAAATAAAAATTGTATAAATTGATAATGAAATGACAACATATTTTTTTGATATTGAGCGAGCACTTAATCTGTAGAAATACATCCAATTAATCAGTGCGAGACCGATAACTTCCTTTCGCAAGCTAAAGTCCAATTCATAGAGACAGAATAGAACCCCCGCAGGTGATAGGAGCAAAATACTTAGTTTACGGAATTCTAAATTCTGCTCCGAGTGCAAAGCACACCTGACGATATGAAAATGGTAAAAGAGCATAATGAAGAATATGAATACTTGTATAGAGAACGTCAACCACAAAATATCAAGACCTGTAAATCGGCTCAAATTTAGAATCAGCTCACCAAGTAAGCCCCTTCGAACAAAACCAGATTGGTAGTTGATAAGCCAATCACCTGTTTGCCAAGGGTGCCCTCCATCTTTTACCTGTGAGAAATTACGAAGTTGAACTTTTGCGAAGATATAAATTAGGATCATGCCATATAGATAAAGCATGATATTTCTCGTATTATTGACTTTAGTGCTTAAATCTCGAAAAAAAGTTTGCATCAAAATCGTGTTTTCCAGGATATTAAGAGAGCTAATAAAACAAAAACTAATATAGTTGGGTTAGTGATGGACAAGTTAATTAGTTCTTTTGACTTCCGTTTAAATATAGCCTGATGGTATATCAATACATAAATACTTAGAATCTGAAAAACACTTACAAATATCAAAACCGGATTTCTGAGAATTGCAACTGAAACGAGATCAGTATAAAAAAGCGTACAAACTATGAATATGATGGCGACATAAAAAATTAACAGATACATTTTGGGAAGTTTCGAAACCTGATAGCTCTGCCAATCTTTCGAATTTAGATTGTAGTCAATAGCATCAGTTTTGCATTTTAGGTACGCAAGACCCACTAGAAGTAGATACGCTAAAATAAAAAGCCAAATTGATAAATTACCTGAAGTGAAAGTTACTCCAGCACAAAGCCTGAGAATAAAGAAAAACGGGAGAATAATTAACCGCAAGATGTTGTTTCTTTTTAGGAAGAATGTATATAAGTAAGTCAGTACTAAATACGCACTGACAGTTCTGAAGAAGTCCTGCCCTATCTCTAGACTAAGACTCAGACTAAAAAACAAGGAAGCTAGAAATAAAACTTTTAAGGTGAGTGAACTGACTTTACCAGTTGCGACTGGCCGTTTACTTTTGATTGGATGGGTTGCATCAGAAAACCGATCGATATAGTCATTGACGATGTAGCCCGCGCTCGAGGCGAGTGAAAAAGCGACGACAGCTAGTATGACAGTCGGTAATTTCGGTAAGTCTCGATCCAAATAGAATATGGGAATCAATAAAACTGTGTTCTTTACCCAATGTTGAACCCGTAGCACAGCAATTATTGACCTTAAATATCCCCAATAATCATTAGAGTGGCCGAAATTTTTACTGAACACCTGACTATTATCTCACAGGATTGAAAAATTAAGATTGCTGAACATAAAGTTCAGCCGTTTTCTAGGTCTGATGGCGGCAAGACAGAAATCTATGAGTTGGGTTATGCGCATTCGGACTTATGTTATATTTGAAATCCGAGAGGTCGTAGTTAGTTAATTGTTCTGGAGGATAAATGAGACTTGCTCTTGTTCATAGCGCGTATTCGCGAACTTTGCCCAGCGGAGAAAATAGCGTAGTTGAAGCCCAAGCTAAACTTCTCCGCACCCGTGGGCACGAAGTTCTACTGATTCAAGCGGAGACAGATGAACTTTTCTTAAAACCACTCTACATGATTAGGTCAATGATTCAGGTTACTTTCGGGGTCGGAAAATCACCGTTTACTGATTTGAGTAAATTTAATCCAGATTTTATCTTAGTGCACAATTTGTTTCCAAATTTTGGATCGACCTGGATAAAAAAGTTGAAAAAGACGCACAAACACGTAAAAATTTTGGTCGTAATTCACAATTTTCGCTACATCTGTGCCTCTGGGAATCTTCTTAGAAACGGGATTCACTGTGAAAAGTGTGTCGCGGGTAGTCCAATAAACGCATTAATTTATCGTTGTTACAGGAATTCATTCTTTTATACAGTTCCATGGTTTGTATCAAGAATGCTGCGAGTATCGAAAAGAAATATTTTAGATAATTCCGACGCGATTATTGCACTCTCTGCTGCAACAGTGAATCAACTTAAAAAAATAAAAAACTCTAAATTAAACTTTTTACTTTTACCAAATTTTGTGTCAAGTAACACAACCTTCGATTCTGATGCTAGCGCAACCACAAAAAATGGAAAATGGGTTGTAGTGGCACGATTAAGTACCGAAAAGGGCATTGCTAAATTAGTTGAGAGGTGGCCAAGCGAATTAAAGCTAGACATTTTTGGAGACGGGCCAGAGTTTTCAAGGATTCAGGAGTTGATAAAGGCACTACCGAATATCACTCTTAAAGGGCTTATATCAAGTACTGATATTGAGCAAATTTTGCCTACTTATCTTGGAGCGATACATTGCAGTCTTTGGATAGAAATCGCCCCGCTGACAGTTTTAGAATATCATAGAGCCGGACTTCCAGTCATCTACACGGGTATGAATTTTATTCCTTTCGAGAGCGACATTGAATTGGTAGGAGTACAATTGGAAACGTATGATACTCCCCATTTGAAACAAGCTTGCACAATTATTTTGCAAAACTATCGCGATGCTTCGATCAAATCCCACCAAGCATATCTCCTTAATTATAGTGAAGATGCCTGGATGTTGAGATTCGAAAATTTATTGCGAAAAGTTCAATCGCTCTAAATCTTCTATCAGTAAATAAATATTCTCACGGTGACAGTTTCAATCCAGATATAGAAAATAAGTTGCAACTTTCCAGTTAGAAAAACTAACTCTCTTTTACATTTTTTGAGATTAGTGAATTATATAGGCTAGTATATTGTTGAATTCCACGCGAGGGGCTATACCTCTTGGCTTCCTCAGTTCTAAAATGCGAAATTCTGGATAAGGCAAAATTAGTTTTAAGTTTTTGAGATAACATAAGGCGAAGTTCCGTTTGGGTCGCAAAAAATCGAACTCCTGGTAAATGCCTTGCCCATTGCACGCCAGGGGCGTCACGAATCCAAGTCTCAATGCCCAAGACTACCGATTCTGCGATAACTAACGGCATACCTTCATGAAGCGATGAAACTATATGAAGGTCAGACTGGGCAAAAATTTCAAGAACACGATCGGATGGACCATTATGCAATAACTTACCATCGTGATTAAGGTTACTTAATATAGATAATTCTTTATTTGTAGCCCGAGATGATTCCCCAACGTGAAAAACTTCGATTTCATTAAAATTAGAAATCACCTCCAGAGCAAACGCATGATCCTTTGTCAGGTTACAGTTTCCCACCATCGAAACCAGAAGATTTTTATTTCTACTCATCACCTTATTTTTTAATGCAACTTGATCAATTTTATTGTAATCTATCCAATTTTCGATTAAATGAGAAGAAACATTATAGTTATCTCTCTCATTTAACTGCACATCTCTGCTCGGACTAACACGAACAACACCCACCAAAGTTTCGAGTAAATGTTGGATTTTCCTCTTTTGTTTCACGATTCCCCTGAATTGGAAACAATTATGAATTGTTCTGACAATCGGGGTTTTTCGGGAAGCAAACCAAGAAATTAAAGCAATAAAACCATGGAAAGACTCAGCATGATTATGAACTATATCTGATTTATTCTGTCGAATGATCTTAACAAGTTCAAGAATTCCACTCAGAGATTTGATTTTTGGGATGATAATAACCCTGTAACCAACTCTTTGGAGTGATTGCGCGAATGGATGTTGGGCTCCCGAACCAACTATGACTATTTCCCAACCATGCTCCTGCCAACTTTGAAAAGATGATTCAAGCATCTTTTCCATACCGCTTGGCCTAAGTTCATTCATTATGTGAATTGCTACGGCCATAGCTTCCCTTTGAACCAAGCGCGTTTATTTTTAGCCCTGAGTCTGTCTTCTCGCGAGTGTACGACCCGAGCATAGACATTCAAATATAATTCGGCGACATTTCTTGGGGAATATTTTTCGCGAACAAGATGTAAGCCTGTAGCACTCATCGTCTCGCTCAATTCAGTACTTGTGAGAATTTCCACTGCCTTCTCCGCAATCTTCGAGGGTTTTTTTACATTGACAAGTGCGCCTGCTGAGTCTAACGTCCAAGGGACTCCACCAGATCCTAATCCGCCAATTATTGGGATTCCCCGGCTCATTGCTTCTAGGGGCACCATTGGTTGCGCTTCTTCATAACTGGGATGTATAAGTAAGTCTGATTTATCTAATGCCTCTTTGATTTTACTTCTAGAAGCGAATCCATGCCATTGCAAGCCAAAATCTATAGAATTCTCTTTTGCCCAATGCGCCAACTTACCGTCTGCATCTAATCCATGCCCAAAAATCTGTAAAGTTGCAAATGGAAGTAGCTTTACAATTTCGTGAAACGCCAGAATTAGACTCTTGACATTCTTGCGCTTTGTTGAATCTCCAATCGTGACTATTCTTGCAGCATTTGGGAAATTATGTCGTTCTTCAATTGGAGGGAAGGGACAGATATTTGGGATCACTGAAATTTGCTTTCTCCAGAACATTTCAACCTGCCACTTTTTTGACAAATATGGACTCACGCAAGTTAGATTTCGCACAAGAAAACGGACTCGAACTGCCATCAACAGTCGAAAAAATCGATAGGGGTCTTTAAACCAGCGAAATATCGTTAGTGGTGCGTCGTGTGCTGTTACAACGGTATTCCTATCGACTTTTAAAGCCGCGATTGCAAATTCGTAAGTCCAGTGTGCGTGCAAAACATCAAAGTCTATGTTTGCCATGACTTTAACTAGAGAACTAATCTCCTCGTTAAATTGAGTTAGGGCTAGTGTCCGCGCTCTTTTTCTGGAAGGGACCAATATTGCCTTTACATTGCCACTCTTCAATGACCAGAGTTTTTTGATGTGAGAACTTGTTCCAACAACTGTAACCTCATGACCCATGGCAGCCAATTCTGAAACTAGGAGATTTACAGGAACTCCACCAAATCCTTTGGGGCAATGACCGACAACCTGCTCAGAGAATACCTGGTCAGGTTCGAATGGCCCACACATAAGTATTCTCATAACTCCATTAAACTCCATGAAATCAATAAAACTCCATTAAATCAATAAAACTCCATTAAATCAATAAAACTCCATTAAATCAATAATGCATCCTTTTCAAGGGGTTATATTAAGTTGAGATCGAGGTTTGCGGATAAACTTTCTACTGAAAACTAGATTTCTATAAACTAGGGGGAAACCGCCGAAAATCATTTTTGCGGTAGATTGCCTAGGCAAATTCACTATTAAGATTTAGGCGTCACGTAGTAAAAAACTTCACTTGACGATCTAAACTGTTAAAATTTGTAATGAATTTTAACTGAGATAGTAGTATTGTAAGTGGGAGTGAGTCAAGTATTATCTAGAAACATTTTTGAACTTTATAGTATTTGATTGGAGTTATGAAATGTTTTCTTTGACTTTAAATAAGATTCGTTCAGCAACCTTATTTCGAGTTTTCACAATTCTAGCTAACCAGGATCGAAAGAAGATCCTGATTTTTGTTTGTGTCAGTTTTATGCTGAGTATCCTTGATGTAATTGCTATTGGCTTAGTTGGGATAGTTATCAAACTTGTGACCTCCAATGGATCGATAGTGAATCAGGAAAATTTTGTTTCTCAAATTCTTTCAACGTTAGGAATCTCTCATAAACCTATAACCGAGCAGGTGCTTCTAATTGGAATAGTTACCAGCCTATTCCTTATAATAAAAATGTTCGCCGCGCTAGCACTGCTACGTCGAGTAAATAGATTTATGAGCAGAATTAGTGCAGAAGTCTCAGGTGATTTAGTTCTTAAATTGCTTTCGACATCACTTCTACAATTACAATCCCGGTCAATGCAAGAATCTTTGTGGATTTTAACCCAAGGAGTAACCATGACATTCATTGATGTAATGGCAGTTTTGATTGCGATGCTTGGTGATTTTATGCTAATTACTTTAATGATTTTATTGCTTTATATAGTGAATCCACTTATGGCTCTTGTTGCTTTTTTTATATTTGGAAGTCTTGGGATAATACTATACCTGATTTTAAAGCGTAGAGCTCTGTTAAATGGGAGAATTTTGGTGGAGCAACAGGTAAAAAGCAATCAAGAAGTTTATGAAGTTTTGGAATCTTTTCGGGAAACTTATGTGAGGAATCGTCGGTATTTTTATGCAACTCAAATTAAAAAATCGAGAATGGAATTGGCAAGCTCGTTAGCATTAAAAAGCTACCTTCCAAATGTAGGTAAGTATGCTTTTGAGACGGGAGTAACCTTGGGAGTCCTTATCTTTGCTGGGATACAATTCTCGGTGTCAGATACTGGAACAGCTCTAGTCACTCTTGGGTTATTTTTGGGTGCATCCTCAAGAATTGCTCCTTCTATAATGCGATTGCAGCAAAACGCACTGACTATAAGGGGTGCAACTGGAACCTCAGTCATGGTGCTTACCCTTGTTGATGAATTGAGGTTTATTAATCCGATCGAACCAGTAGCGGATTCGATCGAAATCGAGCACAAAGGCTTTGAAGCCAAAATATCCTTGCGCGATGTGTCCTTTAGATATCCCGGTAGCGATCGGCTGGCGCTAAACACCATTTCGCTAGAATTGGAACCAAACAAGCTATACGCAATTGTAGGGCCCTCTGGCGCTGGTAAGTCGACCCTTATTGATTTAATTCTAGGCATCTTAACCCCTGATGACGGGGAAGTAGAAATATCTTCCGTATCGCCAAAAATAGCGATACAAACATGGCCTGGGGCAATTGCCTACTTACCTCAAAATGTGACCATGATAAGTGGAAGTATCTCAGAGAATATCTCTGTAGGGTACATTAGCGATGAGAGTCACGTAGATTTAGTTAATTCTGCAATTGAAATTTCTCATCTGTCGGATTTTGTAAAGGGCTTACCGTTGGGAGCCGGAACAAATGTTGGTGACCGAGGTACAAAATTGAGCGGAGGGCAGCGCCAAAGGTTGGGCATTGCTAGAGCACTATTTACGAGTCCAAAGCTATTGTTTCTTGACGAAGCAACAAGTGCTCTCGATGGTCAAACAGAAGAACTAGTGTCAAATGCGATTCTAGATTTGAAGGGTTTAACAGTGATCACGATTGCACATAGACTTTCAACAATTAGACGGGCAGATTCCGTAATATACCTTAACAATGGAAGTGTTGAGGCAGTAGGTTCATTTCAGGAAGTAAGAAATTCGGTTAAGGAATTTGACCATCAAATAAATCTAATGAGTAAGCAGAATGATTTTGAGTAAAAGTTAGATTTGTAATGTGCAAAAGGAAACAAAACGCCAAGGGTGTAGGAATTGAAACCGGCTCTTTTTTCCGTTCAGGAAAATCTAATGCCTAAAGGTTCAGATTCCAGCTTTCTGAGGCCAAACGTAGTAACACTTTTCTAATTTTAATGTCAATAATCCCTGTGTTATAGTAGAGTATGAACTCGATTTGTTTTCTATGATGATTTTGACCCTCAAGTCAATCGTTTCGAATATCAAAGGAGATCTGCTTAATTATAAAAACTATTTAATTTGTAGGTTTATGAGCAATGAGTATCCTTTAAAATTATTAAGTGATTTAACGAGAATTAAAAGTGATGACTATTTGATCCCCGGCAATTGTTATCAAACTTGGGAAGATAATAGATTTGGAACAAGTCATATCTCAGCAATAGAAAATTTTCGGAATTTAAATCCAACAATTTCATGGTTTCTATTCACTAACACACAGCGTGATGAATACATGGAAAGCTTTTGGGGTGATGAACCTATTTATTACATATACAATTGGGCCAAATTCGGAGTGATAAGAGCAGATATTTTTCGATAGTGCATTCTCTTTGAACGAGGAGGGTATTATTTTGACATTAGTAAAGGATGCAATACTCCCTTGAGAGCGTTGCACAAACCTAATACTAAGGCTCTGATCTCATTTGAAAAAAACTTACACGACTTCAAGATTGCTGCTAACGTTGCCAATACATTGTTGCATCCTCAACACCTCATATTACAGTGGGGTTTTGGTTTTGCAGCACAGAGTCCTATATTAAGAAAAGTTATTGACCAAATTGTTGAAGATTCTGTAAAATTTAGTTCCGTTAGATATGAAGATCCAAAAACCGCGATTTGGAATTTCACTGGCCCAATTGCGTTTTCGAGGGCAGTTCATTCTACTTTCGATGCAACTTTGTTTGAGTTCACCACACAGGCAGGTATAGATTTCAATTTGACTGGGATTCTTCCGCTTCCAGGTGCTTATATCAGGCATTTTAAGAGAAGGAATTATTGGGATTTCAAGAATAAAAAAATCTTAAAAATGGCAACTAAGTAATAGGCAAACCCATCATTCCTTAAATCATTTCGGATTTATTTATGGGGAAGGGTGCACTTTTAACATGTGTTCATGAAGACAAATAAACCTAAGTAGGGCGTGATGGACATGAACCCCAACCAAGGACTAAGAATACATGCTCACCAACAGAGCTAACAACTCTAGAAAGGCAAACCCACCATTCTTCAAATGTTGAAAATTTTAGAATTCTGAAATAAATGAGGGTATGTTATGAGAAAATTTAGATAAGAGTTAAGAAAAAATCAGGAAGTAGTGTTATCAGTTAACCATAACTCTCCCTTATTGTGTATACACTTAAGCTATGGCACCACAAACATGGATCATTACTGGTGGTGTCGGCTACATTGGCTCCCACATTGCCGATCTGTTTTTAGCAAATAATGAAAAAATTGTCCTGTATGACTCCTTGCACCAAGGACTGGAGGCTCGGGCCGAATACCTACAAGAAAAGTACAAAACTAAGATCCCATTGATAGTTGCTGACATCCGCGATACAGTTAAATTTGAAGAGGCTCTAACAACCTATAAGCCACATGGCGTAATTCATACGGCAGCACTTAAGGCAGTTGGTGAGTCTATGGAGAAGTCTGATGAGTACTTCGATGTTAACTTTCATGCAACAACAAAGATGCTTGGGTTGCTAAAAAAACATAATATCCACAACTTTATTTTTTCTTCGACGGCAGCAGTCTATGGATCACCAGAACATTCGAACCCATGCAAAGAGGATGATCCGAAAAATCCCATATCGCCTTATGGTTCCTCAAAGCTTGCCGCAGAAGAAGAAGTGAACAAGTTCCTGGCAATTCCAGGCAATCAAGGAACATCTCTTCGCTTCTTTAACGTTATAGGCACAGCAGCACCTGAATTAATGGACAATTCAGTTGAGAACCTTGTCCCTATTGTTATTAACAAGATTAAGGCAGGACAGCCACCAGTTATTTTTGGAACCGATTACTTAACCCCAGATGGAACATGTATTCGGGACTATGTTGATGTTCGTGATGTAGCAAAAGCACACCTCGTTGCTGCAGATTCCGCAACATTACCGGTAGTAATGAATGTTGGCACTGGCCGCGGTGCTTCGGTGCGTGAAGTTATCAAGTTAGTCTGCGATGCAGCTGTACTTAATGATGTGATGTCGATCGAATCTGAGCGCCGTTCAGGGGATCCTGCGTTCTTATGCGCCGATGTAACATTGATCAATAAGGCAATGAATTTTGTGTCGTACTATTCAATCGAAGCGAGTGTCAAGAGTCTATTTTAAAGAGTGTAATTGTGGAGAGTTCTTGGTCGGATATTCAGTACAGCCACACCGAGGCATACTACTTGGGCGTTTTAAAGCTGCCCTAAATTTGTCCTACTGTAAAATATTGGATAAACGATAAGCATCAAGTTACTAGTATGCTTATGAAATGGTAAAGTCCATGGGGCAAATTAAGTGACAAAACTAAGTTATGTAGCAAGAATTGTACGTAAGCTAAAGAAATATTTGCTGAGCCCTAGACTAAACATCACACCAACATACTTGATACTGAAATCTTTTGGTTCGGTTTATGGTGGTTGGGTTATAGCAAATTCTGAATCTTTAAAGTCTTCCACAATTATAAGTTGTGGGCTTGGGGAAGATGCATCTTTCGATGTCGAGATGGCTCAAGAATTCGGATTGAAGGTTATTTTTGTCGACCCAACTCCTCGCGCGATAATTCATTTCAATCAAATCATCAATCGCCTAGGGCACGGCAAAACTACAGATTACTCCACAGGTGGCGCGCAATTAATTGACTCATATAATCTCGTAAATCTAACCGAGAGTAACTTTAAATTGATCCCTAAGGCAATCTGGATATCAGATAAGCCAGTACGTTTCTATCTTCCGCCTGTTAAAGAACATGTTTCACATTCAATTTTGAACTATCAAAACTACTATTCAAGTGACACATCTTATATTGAAGTAGAAGCAATTTCGATGAAGCAACTTGTCGTTAGCGAATCCTTAGGGATTATTCCGTTGATCAAATTGGATGTAGAGGGAGCAGAGATTGAGGTTATCGGTAGTTTTTTGAATGAAGGTATTTTGCCTGAGCAATTACTAGTAGAATATGATGAATTGAGCACTCCAACTCTAAAGGGAAGACGTAGAATCATCTTTTGTCATAATCTTTTGGTTGATCACGGCTACGCCTTGGTTAATTACAGTTCGCCTTCCAACTTCTTATACGTTTCGAAGGACGCTTTTAGCATATAAAGGGGTGTGAATAGTTCTGACTGTTACTAATTATTGTAGAGATTTGGGTCCGTGTTGACCATACTCTTCAAAAGGAGTGTACGGCCTCTAAATACAGCCTTTCCATTTCATTCGTATTTACTAAGTGGGTTGTGAGGTACTCGAACCTGATTGACAGGCCCTCCGAGCAGATATGCGCTTTGATTCAAAAGGCGCATCAAAGCATGTATGAGCGGCATATCCTAACAAAACGCAAATTACTCCACTTACTGCTGCCCAGATATATAGATTTATCTGTGATGCAGCAAAACCGAATAATGTGCTGATTGCGAGGAGTACCGTCATATGGGACAGATATATTGAATAGCTTGACTTACCTATATTTTGCATTATTGAATTATTACAGGCCAGCTGTAACAGTTTAGGCCAAGAATTCATAACAGGACCGGTAATTATGAGCAATGATATAGCCACTTCTTGAAGAGTATACCTAAATGTATCTCTAAAAAATGGATCTCTAATTAACAATGAAGTAACAAAAATAAAAACAGTCACAGTAATTGTAAGTATAGAATGTCTCGACAAGAATTTAATAAACTTATTTCTCTCATGTTCACTACTAGCCAAGATGGCGACAAGAGCCCCAGATGCTATTGAACTAATTCTTGTATCTGTTCCAAAGTATATGCGTGATAAATTTCCTGTGTCACCGTAGGCGGAAATGGGAAAATCTTGGATACTAATGAGAATCCGCGACAGAGTTGATAGCAACCAAGTAGTGCTAATCAGAAGGGTAAAGATTTTTCTAAACAATGTTGGATTACTTGTGATTACTTGAAAGGTAACAACAAGCAGTGCAATGCCGATGTAAAATTGCTCTTCTATTGAGAGGCTCCATACAACTCCTGATGGAGGAAAGACATTTCCTGGGGCGCGATAGATCTGAGTCCAGTTGAAATAAAAGAATAATTGTGAGAAGAATTTTTCTATGGAAATAGAGTAATTCTTCCAAGTAAGCAAACTAGGAATTACTACCAGAAAAAAAAGAGGTGGTGCGATTTTCCAAAATCGCCTCCTCTAGAAAAGCCGCAAGTCAACACTTCCAAAGTCTTTGTGCTCTTTCAGAATCAGTGCCGTAATTATGTAGCCACTAATTCCGAAAAAAATAGTTACCCCTAGACCACCGGGAACAATATGCTGAAACCCTAGATGGGCTATAAGCACGAGCAAGATGCTGATGGCTCGAAGCGCATCTAGCTGGGTATTTCTCTTCAATAGATTTCCACCTCCATGTGGGTTGTGAGGGACTCGAACCCCCGACCCGGTGATTAAGAGTTAACGGAAGTAAGGTCTTACGCACTACTAATCACGCACGATACAGCATGTGATAAGCCTAGTAAACGCTCAATTATCGGATTTCGCATCC
>Ga0214921_10003496_pt1 | contig 23934 bp, 30 predicted proteins | sample LL1505_MetaG_FD_177992 | JGI IMG/M metagenome (GOLD analysis project Ga0214921, IMG submission 177992) | Freshwater microbial communities from Lake Lanier, Atlanta, Georgia, United States - LL-1505 | ecosystem: Environmental > Aquatic > Freshwater > Lake | place: USA: Georgia | collected...
CCATAGGAGCCACAGTCACAAGAACCGGTACTACAACCCCTACAGCTAAATATACTAAGACTTCTAGGAAACGGAAACCCGATGTTAGCAGACGATTTGAAAACTCTATTGGCCAGTAACTTTGCATACTATGTCAAAGCACAAATGTTCCACTGGAACGTAGAAGGCCCTGACTTCGTGCAGTTGCATGAGCTATTCAGCGAAATCTATGAATTCGCCTACAGCGGACACGACAAGATCGCCGAATACATCCGTACCCTGGATGACTATGCTCCCGGTAGTCTAGAGCGTTTCCAAGAACTCAGCCAGATTCCCGGACAAACAAAGATCCCACGTGCTCGACTCATGCTTGAAGAGCTGTTGTCGGACACAGAAACATTAAAGACTCTGGTAATGTCAACATTCTCCAGCGCACAGCAAGAAGGTCGTGAAGACGTTGCTAACTTCTGTGCCGAGCGCCAAGACGGTTTGGGCAAGTATGCCTGGCAGATCAAAGCCACTCTTAAAGATTCGAGAGCATAAGCATGAATGATCTTTACCGCATCCTTGAGACCCTAGATCGCATTGAGCAAGAAAGTCTCGACTCTGCGCAAAAAAGCGTCAAGCAGTTGCCTGCATTGTTTAGGCCTCGTGACACTTCGCCACAGCTGAGTGGTCCTTATCCAGGTAAGAATGCCACTCAAGGTTATTTGGTAGGTGAAGGTGATGAACAAGGATACGGCAGTGAAGTTGGAGACACTGGTGCAGACGAGACGCCTGATGGAGTAGATCCAGATACCAAATCTTTCCTAGAAAGCACAGATTCAGACAATCCAGTAGAGCGTGCCATACTGAATCGTATCATGATGCAACACACCAGCTTGTTGGGCCGTTATGGTCCACAGGCAGTGATGGATGCCGCACGTGATGTTGCTGAGTTTGTAGGCGACGTAGACGAAATTGGCAGCAGTGATGTATCAGCCTATGTTCGTAGTGTTGAACAGATACTGGCCGGTTCAGGTTTGTCAGAAGCCAAGACCACAGAAGATGTTATATCTACAGTAAAGAAAAAACTAGGAGACTACCTAGCTGACCTTTCAAAAGAAATCAAATCTGATTCAGATCTCAAAGACAAGATACCGCAGGATGCAGACAAGATATCTCCTGCAGTAAAAACCATTACCACAGACGATGGCAAAGAAATCAAAATACACGGCAACGAAGATGATGGTTTCCGTATCACCATCAGGAACAAACCACACTCGGCAAAGTTTGAAAGCCTTGACCATGCTGTGATGGCCTGCGAGATATATCTAAATCGCAAGCGTAAGATGCGCGAACAAGTGCAAAACGAAGATTACCTGGAAGAACAAAAATGAATTTATTGAACTTGATTGAAGACACTACCACAGGCTACGAAAATCTCAGAGCCTTGATGCAGGCAGTGCAAAACAGCCAAGATGCTTTGCTCAACATCGGTGGCGAACCCATCACATTAACTTATCCTGAAGCCAGGTTCATGTTTGGCAAGTACAAAGCATTCAATCAAGCAGGTCGTCAAGAGGAGTTTCTCAATGTGTTAGGTGACCCTGTCAAGTTTGATCAGCACATGAAACAACTGCGTCAACTCATTGACAAACAAAAGAACTTCCGTGGTTCAGTTCCGGGTCAGCGTGGTGTTGAAGGTGATGTTCCAGCCGGTGTGGCAGAGGAAACGGTAGAAGAAATAGCTATGACCAATCCTGATCGCCCTACTACAGAGACAGCCGGCAAGATCAACTGGGAACGCATGATACAAGACTACATGGCCAACAAACCTTACAGTGAATTTGAATTCGCTGATGATCGTCCACTCACTATCTATCGTTCACAGATCTATGCCATACTCAAAGACTTTGGTCGCATGAAGCCACCACAAAAGGTCAATATCATCCTTAAAGTTTTTGGGGACAAGTATGCCATGGTTGAATACATCGATAAACTTCGGGCCAAAGGTATGATGCCTAAAAAAGTTCCAGCCTATGTGTCGCCTGATGTAAAGCCCACACCTCCTGGACAAATGAACTTACCTGGCATGGACATGCCCAGGATCAAAGAAGCCGAAGCTCAAAAAAAAAATTCTAACGAAGCAGAACTAGGCTCAGGCACAGCTCGCAGTCCCAAAGTACAACGTGCTTTCCAACTAGCAAGAGCAAGGCAAGCGGCCGCAGGTTCAGACATTGAAGCGTTTGTCAAAGACGAGCTAGAAAAGGCCGAACAAGCACAGTCTGAAATCAATCAACTGCGCGACGAAAACGACCGCCAGGATCAACAGATACAGCAGTTGGCAGCCAAGGTGCGCCAGCAAGACCAAGAAATAAATCAGATACAGCAACCTGCCGCAGTAGCACCTGCCAAAGCAGAACCTCCCAAGGAAAAACCCAAGGCAGCTGAACCAGACAAGAAGTCCAAGGCCAAAGACACAGAACCCAAGGCCGCAGAAAAACCAGCAGAACCTAAAAAACGCGAAGAGCCACGTGCTGAGCCTGCTCCTGCAGAACCAGCGAAACCACCAAAGGTCGATCAACCTAAACCCGATGACACTCAAATACAACGTCCGGAACCTGTTGAAGTTCCTGACAATGTGTTACAGTTTCCAAGTCCTGCACAACGCAAGAAAAAGAAAAAAGCGGCATCCGGACAAGTTGATCCAATGGCGGCGGCTGTTCAAGGTGTTGATATAGTAGATTTTGAAAAAGCCGTGGGCATGAATGAAAGCAGTGAAGAACTACACATGGGAGATCCCGTAATCATCCGTGGCAATGTAGAATACAGTGGCAAGACCGGAGACGTTGCAGGCTTTGGCCGAGACAAGCATTTTATAATCGTAGATCTTTACAACTTTGGCAAACATGCTTTCCATGCCTCCAATGTAGAGTACAACAATCATGACGACTACATTGATGAAGGTGCTGTGCAAGAAATGCAAACCAAACTAGATCGTGTCAACATCAGCCAACCTGCTCCAGGTGGCACCAATAAACAGCGCGAAGATTTTTTAGATGCACGTGAAAGATTGTTCCGTCAAATGACCAATGCCACACCAGGAGAGAAAGAAGCCATCAGATTAAAGATCGCTGATCTAGAAGGTCAAGCACAGGCCAAAGGTATCCGGATACGTGAAACCGAAGATTTAAATCGTTCAGGCTACAACGCTATCAAGACAGTGCATGACTGGGCAGAAAAAATGCGTGTGATGCGCGAGCTACAAAAGGATATTGCTTTAATGTCTGATCCTGAAGCCAAAGAAGCTATCGCTCAACGCATTGGCGATTTGCTTAAGATTGGTATCAAACAAGGTTATCTCAAAGAAGCACTCAGCGACAAGGCCATGGCTGTGTTACGTGGACTCAAGACCACAGGTCAAGCACAGGCACCGGCTCCTTTGAGTGCTGAGAAACAAGCAGAGATAGATGCCTGGGCACAAGACTTCCAGCGTAACGTTGCTGGTCCAATGGGTCGGCAGGTAGTTCCTCCACAACCACAAATAGATCTCAATGTGCCTGATACACCCAAGGCTCGCAGAGGTCGTCCTTCCAACGCCGAACGTGCCCAACAAGCCGAAGAATACCAAACAATCAAGCGCCGTATTGCACAGTTGGATGAACTGATCAAGATGAAAGAACAGATAGACAAGCTGTTCTTGAAGGCACAGAATGTGCGTGGTGGTATCTATCCAGGCTTGCAAGCAGACATTGAAGCAGAAGAACTGTATCCTGTACCAGACTCGGATCGTGAATACGAAGATCTCCGGTCCAAATATACCAAAGACTTGGCAGCACTGCAAAAGTTCTTGGCCATGAAGAAAGCTGTGTATCGCGAAGATGAAGATTCAATGTTGGGTGAAAGCACTGCGTTGGTTCGCTTGAAACAAGCACGTCAAGCACTGAGTCAGCAAGGCATGGCGGAAGGCAGACCAGAAGATCTGCCAGGCATTGATTATTACCGTCCAGGAGACGCACCACGCAAACAACCCAGCGGTGAACACAATCCCTATCCTTACAGTAAAGAAGAAGATGACGATTACTTCCGTGAAATCTTCCGTAAGAAGCGTGAAGCAGCCGCCAAGGCCAAAGATCAAGGCATGGCGGAGGCAAGTAGCCCGGCACAGCAGGCCGCCATTGCCATTGCTATGAAGAAGGCTGGTAAGAAACCAAAAACAGAAGCAATGACAGACTATCAAAAACGCAGACAGCGTGAGCGTGATGTAGATGCAGGCCGTCCTGTCAAGCCTTTGCCTAAGAATCCACAAACTGACTATGCTAAGAAAAGAGCAAAAGACAAGAAAGATATGGAACTGGGAGAAGAACATGATGCCTGTTATAACAAAGTCAAAGCTCGATATAAAGTTTGGCCTTCAGCATACGCCAGTGGAGCACTAGTCCAGTGTCGTAAAAAAGGTGCTGACAACTGGGGCACAGGCGGTAAGAAAAAATGAGATATCAAGAGATTCTTGAAGCTTGCTGGACTGGATATCGTCAAGCCGGCATGAAGAAAAAAGGTGACCGCATGGTGCCCAACTGTGTGCCTGTCAGTGAACAGCAAATGGAAGAGGATCTCAAGAAGTGGTTCAAAGAAAAATGGGTGCGGTTCAACCCGCAAGGTAAGATCATGGGCCCCTGTGCTCGCGGCGACGACTCCGAAGGCAAACCCAAGTGTTTGCCACAAAGCAAAGCACATGCTCTAGGCAAGAAAGGTCGTGCATCGGCTGCGGCCCGCAAACGCAGACAAGATCCTAACCCAGAAAGAAAAGGAGCAGCCATCAACGTGGCGACGAAGAAAAAATGAGAACATACACACTTACAGCCAATGGTCAAACATTTACGATACAAGCCTCTAACTTCAATGAGGCGCTTGACAAACTACGAATCATGCTAGGACTGTGATGAGAAACTACATCAACTTGTTAGAAGCAATGGAACGAGGTTGCCCTCCGGCCACGCAGAGCATCGATCTCAACTTGAAGAATCGCCAAAAAGCCATAGACGAATATCACTATGGTCCACTGAATCCCAATGAGCCCAATGATGAATACTGGGCTGAACTGGCCGACCGTTGGAATACCAACGACATAGAGTCCGTTAAAAATAATCGCTGTGGCAACTGTGCGGCCTTTGATATGAGCCCCGACATGTTGGATTGTATAGCCAAAGGCATTGGCAGTGAGCCTGGTTCAGATCCACATGACACTATAGATGCTGGAGATCTAGGATATTGTAAGTTCCTAAAGTTCAAGTGTGCGGCCAAGCGCACTTGTGATGCCTGGGTCGAAGGAGGACCGGTGACCAAATGAGAGCCAAAGAATTTGTAAATGAAAAATGGAGCGAGAAATACAAACGCTCTATCAACTGTGCCAACCCCAAGGGCTTTAGCCAGCGAGCACATTGCCAAGGTCGCAAAAAGAACGAAGACTTAAATGAGTTTGCACCCGGTGGCGGCAGTGATCCTGGAGACTATTTTAGAACTCTAGCATCAGCTTGGTACAACGGTGTGTATGACGCTGGCAACTTGCAAAAAGGCATCAAGAGTCAAGAAGACATAGAACGTTTACTACAGCGAGGCATTGTATGCCCCGATGGCAAGACACGCAAGTATGGTATTGACTATAACTCTACCTTTGACGGTGTAGTGATCAGCAGTGACGATTACTATGAACACAGTGACTACAATGACAAAGGTCAAGAAGTAGACAGTCGCACAGGTCAACTCTGGGGTCCATATGATTACATGGAGTTTAAAGACGAGGAACTGGATGAAAGTCTTACGGAAGAGCAACTAAATGAACTCATGTTCAAAGGTAGCCAGTGTACCAAGGACTGTTCAGGCCACATGGCAGGTTATGAATGGAGTATTCGCAAAGCAGGTAAGGTTCCAAACTCTCATTCGCCTAGCTTCAACAAAGGAGCCGCTATTCAGCGATCAGGTCTATGAACCCATATCCTGTTTATCCTGAACAACAAGGCGAATGGGATCGTCCAAGAAATCCGTATTCACCAGTATGAGATTAAACGAAATACAACTGGGTCGTAGTGTTACCTACAACTTCTACGACATCTACTCCTTGGTCAAGCAACGAGAAGGTCGTCCAGGACTGACCATAAGACTGCGCAACGACCGTCCCCCTGAAACAAAGAAGTCTGGCATCTATGTTTGGAAGCATCCTGACTGGGGATACTTTTATGTAGGTATCGCGGCTGCTGATAATTTCACAGCACGTTGGCACAAGCACATACAAAAACTATTGGATCAATGTACTTCAGCCGCACAAATGCATAACTGGAAACAGTTTGCTGATCGGTTTGCAGCCGCTGGCTATGGCATCAATGATCTCAAAGATGTACAACTACGCTTCTATCCCATAACTACAGTGGCACAGCACGGTAACAAAGAGCAACTCAAACAGGAACTCAAAGCCATAGAGGATCGTCTCACTGCTTGGCTCAACCCTGCTTGTAACTATCAACACAATCCCAACAGGCCCAGTGCCACCAAGTACCCCACATCAAGAAATGCTACGCCTGACCAACAATAAGTTCAATCCTGATGGGTATTGGCGTCATGCCACAGACTCTATGCTGTTTGTGCCATTGGTTGAAGATTTTACTCTGTTTGATCAAAATGGCTTCGATCTCTGTCCTTTGGAACAACGCTTTGCCAACTGTAACAAAACCAAGTTCTTCAATCACAGAGAGCACCGTCATGCTATCAAGACACCTTGGTTTGAACAACGGCATCGCATAGAAGGTGCTATTTTAAATCACAGTTATTTGTTTGAGCGCAAAGGCTATGCTGACTCAGCTCGAGAACAACTGCTATGTTGGAGTGAACAAATGCCCATGTGTCACAAACTTATACAACTGCGTCCTAAATGGGGGCTAGACTTCAGCATGGACTGGGTCGATCGAGCAGGCAATGCGTTTGAAGTGCTACATTGGGAATACGATGGATTTGATTTTGAAGAAGTAGACCTTGTGCGTCAGTACATGGAAGAAAAAATAAAAAGCATAGACTGGCAACAGGCCGGGAGAGACATACTAAAAAACAAAGACCAATGGCATCATCTAGATTTCTTTGCACAGAGTGATTGGAAGTGCGATTATTTTGGCATCCCCCGAGAAAGATTCAAGATGGTGGCATGGGCATGAACACACCTTAGGACCGCTATGGTGCGTGGCCGGCTGCTGGCCTGACTGACGGATTCGCTACCCCTAGGTCAAAAGTGAGCACTGTCAAAAGTTACCGCTAAATCTAGCTGCCAATAAGTATCTGCATGGCATTCGACGAAACCCGTATGTTATTTCCAAATCCCAAAGGATTTGATAACCCAGCATTACTTGATTCTGTCATGGGATACCATCTCATGAAAGATATCGTATGGCCAAAAAATACATACTTCTATTTGCACAATCAATGGGGTACACACGATAAGAAAACTGTATTGCCTAAAAACCATGACTTATATGTGATCAGTTGGCATATGGAACAGATTGATTTTGATTGGCTCGCACTTCAAAACTTGACACAGCCCGTGATAGTGCTATCTGATCAAAAAACCTATGATCCTGAAGTGTGGCCTATCAATGTGATTCCTTTGCGTTGGTTTACTTGGCACTTGGCTTTGAAAAAAATGATTGATATGTATGGTATGTCGTTTCACAAAGATATACATTATAAGTTCAGTGCCTTTTGCAATCGCATCAGTCAAAACAAACTGATAGTGGCCACAACATTGTTGGAAAAAGTCCTACCACAACATCGTTTGGTCAAAGTCGGTACATTTTTTGAAGAAAAAAATGTGCATCATTGGTCACTCACAGGCAATGCTATGATTGATAACATAGTAGAAACATTTCGACAAAAATATTTTGGACGAGAACTATCCATTGATGATTTTGGTACAGATCTGCATCATCATGTCACTGCTAACCCTAACGGCATTGCCTACGAACAAGCTGCCATTAACTTTACCAATGAAAGTTACCACTATAGTTTGAAACAGATAGATAATCAACAACTGAGATTGCCAGGGCCCATGACTTCTGAAAAAACTTGGAAGTGTTTGTTAGCCCAAACTGCTTTTGTGGCAGTAGGACAATATGATACTCACAAGGATCTATGTTCTTTGGGATACAAATTTGATTATGGATTTGATATGAGCTTCGACCAGATTCCTGGAGACATTGATCGTCTGTGTGCTATCGTTGAACTCATTGACTATCTAGATCAGTATTCAGCGCAGGACTTGTATGAAATGACCAAGGTCAGTACCGAACACAACTATCACCATGCAGTTTCTGGTGACTTCTATCAGATCTGTGAAAGTTTCAATCACAGCACACTTGAAAACTTAAACAAGGTATTAAACAATGTTTGAAACTGTGAGAGAGTTTGAAATACAAGTAGCGAAGTTCTATGGTGCGCCTTGTGCCGTGGCCACTGACTGTGCTACTCATGCGTTGGAACTGTGTCTCAGAGCCACTGACTTTGATAACATCACAGTACCAGTGCGAACCTATGTCAGTGTACCAATGACATTGATCAAGTTGAACAAACATTGGTCTTGGCGAGATCAACCTTGGCAAGATTTTTACTATTTGGGCAACACCAATATCATTGATGCCGCGGTGTATTGGCAAAAGAATGGATACATCGCAGGCACTATGATGGCGCTGAGTTTTCAGTTTAAAAAACACCTCAGCACGACCAAAGGTGGAATGATACTGCTGGATGATCCAAAACTAGCACAGCTCTTGCGGCGTATGTCCTATGATGGTAGAGATTTGTCCAAACCTTGGGCAGAACAACTGATAGACACCGTGGGCTACCATTATTACATGACACCAGAAACTGCACAGCTAGGATTAGCAAGGCTGGCCCAAGCTAAACTGGAACCTGCCAGGCGATGGGATTATACTGACTACCCGTATTTGCCTGACTTTCCGGTATTTGGTGAAACGCCCATTGACATTGGCACACAATAGTGTATAATCATAAAACAAAGGAGATCCACATGGACAAAACATTCAACGGCGAACAGAAAATCAAACTCACACAGATCATCAATGAAGGCATGCAGGTCATGCATGAGATCGAAACTCTCAATGGCGGTCTCAGTGACACCATTAAAGCAGTGGCCGAAGAGTTAGAAATCAAACCTAGTGTTCTTAAAAAAGCCATTCGCTTGGCACACAAAGCCGAGTTTGGTCGCGAACAGCAAGATCATGCCTTGCTGGAAACTATTTTGACCACTGTTGGCAAAACTCTTTAAATACTGCGTTGACAGCGTATCGCCCACGTCACGGGCATGTAGAACGGTATGTGCGAGCCATAAGTCGCCAGGAGAACAATGAGTTACGTAGACGCACTATTTGATCGTGAACACGATCGCATTCATGTAGTAGAACGCCGGAATGGTCTTCGCGAGTATCGCGAATATCCAGCTACCTATATCTTCTACTACGATGATCCTCGAGGCAAGTTCCGTAGTATCTATGGTAACTCTGTTTCAAGATTTTCCACACGCAACAACAAAGAGTTCCGCAAAGAACTACGCATCCAAAGCGGCAAAGCCATCTATGAGTCGGACATCAATCCTGTGTTCCGATGCTTTGAAGAGAACTACAAAGGACAAGATGCTCCTAGATTGCAGACATGCTTCTTCGACATCGAAGTAGACTTCGATCCCGAGCGTGGCTTTTCAAAGCCTGAAGATCCATTCAATCCCATCACTGCTATATCTGTATATCTTGATTGGTTAGATCAACTGGTCACTCTGGTGATTCCGCCCAAACACATGAGTGCTGAAACCGCGCAAGAGATTGCCGGGCAGTTTGAGAATACCATGGTATTCAAACGTGAAGAGGACATGCTGAACACATTCCTTGATCTCATTGACGATGCTGATGTGTTATCGGGTTGGAACTCAGAAGGCTTTGATATACCCTACACCATCATGCGCATCACTCGTGTGTTGAGCAAAGATGACACTCGTAGGATGTGTCTCTGGGGACAGTTACCCAAGCAAAGAACTTTCGAACGCTTTGGTGCTGAGAACTTGACCTTTGATTTGATTGGTCGGGTACACATGGACTATATGCAACTTTACAGGAAGTACACTTATGAAGAACGCCATTCCTACTCGCTGGATGCCATCGGCGATCATGAGCTTGGAGAGAGAAAAACTCAGTTTGAGGGAACGCTGGATCAACTCTACAATCAAAACTTCAAGACATTCATCGACTACAACAGACAAGATACAATGCTCCTTGCAAGACTGGACAAAAAACTCAGATTCCTTGATCTCGCAAACGAACTCGCACATGCCAACACCGTGTTACTCCAGACTACAATGGGAGCCGTCGCTGTCACAGAACAAGCAATCATCAATGAAGCACACGAACGAGGACTAGTAGTACCTAACCGCAAGGAGAGACTCACAGATGAAGACACACAAGCCGCAGGTGCCTATGTTGCTTATCCCAAAAAAGGCATACACGAATGGGTCGGTGCCATTGACATCAACTCGCTGTATCCCTCGGCTATTAGAGCCCTCAACATGGCGCCAGAAACCATCGTTGGACAACTCCGGCCGATAATGACTGACCGGTATATCCGGGACAAGATGAACTCAGGTGCCAGCTTTGCGGCTGCCTGGGAAGGCTTGTTTGGTAGCCTTGAGTATACTGCTGTGATGGAACAAAAGCCTGGCACAGAGATCACCATAGATTGGCAAGACGGTGAAGAGACTGTACACTCAGCCGCTGAAATATGGCACATGATCTTTGACAGCAATCAGCCCTGGATACTCAGCGCCAATGGCACTATATTCACGTATGAAAACGAAGGCGTGATCCCAGGATTGCTGGCACGTTGGTACAGAGAGCGCAAAGAACTACAAGCCCGCCTCAAAGAGGCCACGACAAAACAAGACCAAGAGTTCTGGGACAAGCGTCAGTTGGTCAAGAAGATTAACTTGAATAGCTTGTATGGCGCCATCTTGAATCCGGGTTGCAGATTCTTTGACAAACGCATTGGACAGAGTACCACGCTCACAGGTCGTGCCATCGCCTTCCACATGGACAGTTTTGTCAATGAGTGTATCACGGGCAAGTATGACCATGTAGGCGAGGCCATAATCTACGGTGACACAGACTCTGTATACTTCAGTGCTTGGCCAGTGCTCAAGAAAGAAGTCGAAGAAGGTCGTATGCCCTGGTCAAAAGAAATGTGTGTACAGCTCTATGATTCAATCGCTGATCAAGTGAATCAAAGTTTTCCTGGGTTCATGGAACAGGCTTTCCATTGTCCTAGAGAAATGGGATCCATTATCAAAGGCGGCCGAGAGCTTGTGGCAGATCGCAGTTTGTTTATTACCAAGAAACGTTACGCTGTCAACATCTATGACAAAGAAGGCAAGCGCAAAGATGTCGACGGCAAAACAGGATCAATCAAGGCCATGGGGCTTGACCTGAAACGCAGTGACACACCCAAGGTCATCCAGGACTTTTTGTGGGACTTACTGCAACGTGTACTCACTGGAGCAGGCAAGGACGAAATCGTAGAGCGTATCCGCGAATTCAAGTATGAGTTCAAAGAGCGACCAGGCTGGGAGAAAGGTTCACCCAAGCGTGTAAACAATCTTACCCAGTATCAAAAGAAAGAAGAACGCGAAGGCAAAGCCAACATGCCCGGACATGTACGTGCGGCCATGAACTGGAATAACATGCGAAAGATGCATAACGATAACTATTCGATGCAGATCGTAGATGGCATGAAAACCATCGTATGCAAACTCAAGTCAAACGCCTTGGGGTGGACATCAATAGGTTATCCCACAGATGAGATGCATCTCCCACAATGGTTCAAAGAACTGCCTTTTGATGATGGTGAAATGGAAGCCACTGTGGTAGATCAAAAGATCGAAAACTTACTAGGAGTGTTGGGATGGGATTTGGCCGGAGAAACCAATACCACTAACACTTTCCAATCTTTGTTTACATTTGAATGAAGCTCAGCAGACTTATCACATACAAACACATGGTTGACGGATTGACAGTCAACCACGTCAACGATGAAATCGAACGGTTGTTACAGCATGTAGAAACCGACCTGGCCATACAACAGATTGATTTTGAAAACATCAAACAACGTGTGAGCATGAATAAAAAGTTGGTACTAAACACACTCACAGCTATCAATACTGATTTACAAACTTTCAAGAAAGAGTTGACTAAGTTCGTTGATGACATCGAACAACCGTACTATGCCAAGAGTGTGACTATGTATCAAGAAGGGTTGCACGATACAGCTGACTATATTTTAGATCGTCACAGCTTTAAAAAACTGTTGTACGAGCCAGAGACCTTTGATTTCTTCTGTAACAGAGTGAGAGGTCATGCCAGTTGGCAATGGCCTGCCATGGAGATTAGACCAGCTCATTGCGAAGTCACTGAATCGTTGACTGCCTGTGATCCATTGTATCTAGTGGACCTCGATACAGATCTTTTTAAGATAGCAAAGACCAAATGGACCCCCGAGTATCAACGTAGATTGAGATATTATACCGTTAACGAACAGGATAAAAAAATATTCCATCAACTGCCGCAGGCACAGTTTGGATTGATTGTGTCTGTGGACTTTTTCAACTTCAGACCGTTGGACCTTATCGAACGCTATCTCAAAGAAATATTTGGCTTGTTGCGACCAGGTGGCATGGCTATTTTTACCTATAACAACTGCGACTATCCAATAGGGGTTGACAATTTTGAGAATTCGTATTATTGTTATACACCCGGCAGGCAAGTCAAAGAAATCAGTACGCAGATAGGATTTAAAATAGCATCAAGTTTTGATTTAGAAAACAACGTGAGTTGGTTAGAACTCAGGAGACCAGGCACAAGATCCACCTTGCGAGGCGGACAAACATTGGGCAGAGTAGAAAGTATTTAAATGGAGAAAATATGAGAGATCACTTATTAGATTTAGTAGAACACAGTTATGACCTTGGATGTATTGAACTAGTCAAGATCACAGGCACAGACAAAGAAACACAGATGGATGCCATCGCAGTAGACAAAAGCGTGGTAATACAGGCCAAGTTCCATGCGCCAGTGGCCGATTTCATTGGCACGTTTGGCATGCCAAACCTCAGCAAACTTAAAATCTTACTGAACCTACAAGAATACAAAGAAGATGCAAAAATCACAGTCACACGCCAGAACCGCAACGGCGTGGATTCACCGGTAGGCTTGCACTTTGAAAACAAAGTTGGCGATTTTAAAAATGACTATCGCTTCATGGTAGCCGAAGTAGTTGCAGAACAACTCAAACAGTTCAAGATGAAACCAGTGCCTTGGTCTGTAGAGTTCGAGCCCACTGTGGCATCAATCCAGCGTCTCAAGATGCAGGCGCAGGCCAATGCAGAAACACCCAACTTCATGGCCAAGACAGAAAATGGTGATCTAAAGTTTTTCTTTGGTGACCATTCAACACACGCCGGAGACTTTGTGTTCCATCCTGGTGTGAGTGGTAAACTTACCCGTCCATGGCTATGGCCAGTGTCGCAGTTTATTGCTATCATGAATCTCACCGGTGATAAGACCGTGCGTATCAGCGATGACGGCGCTACCAAGATTACTGTGGATTCTGGCATCGCTGTTTACGATTACATCCTTCCAGCACTCAGCAAGTGATCAGAGACGTAGTCCGATACCAACCTCCCCAACACTGGGGAGTGTTGTTCATTGACTGCTGGCATGCGGGCGGCCAAAACGATGCATTTTATCATCAGGTCGTAGATCGATTAAAACAGTTTTCGGTGTCAGCGACGGTGTGTTGTACGGTTGATTTAAAGATTGACTATCAAGACGTTTCTGTGTATAATACATTGAGTCGGTATCTTTGGAATCCCAGTGGCATAAGCGAGCACACCAATCAAAACGTGTTGCTGGATCTAATCAAAGCCGCCGGGAAACAAGAAACGAGTCGTGTATTGAGGAATAATATTTTCAACAATGACACAGTTTGTCTATATAGAAGAGAAACCTTCAATCATCATGCTCAATATCATGCAGAGGGTATCAAAGATTGGATAGTAGTTGGAAGTGCATGGAAAATGTGTATACATCATGGCCCCTTGGGCATAGATCGTCTGGTAGATGTAGGAGATCACAAGTTCCACATATTTCCTGAGTGGAGTATACAAACAGAAAAACAAGAACCACCGAGCCTACAGGACATACACGATGATTTTTATGTATGGGCACCCATAGCAGATGGTGGATTTAGATTGATAACAAGAGCACAAAATCACAAATGGTTCGAGAACAAGACGACTTAACTGCTAAACAGAGCGACTATGCTGTGTTCCTTCCGGCTATCTCTAGCTTCTATGCTGGATACATTGGTCGCGAGCGTCACGGAGTGGGATTAGATCCTGGCCGCCTGCCCAAGGGTATTGGTGACATGGAAGCCATGAACTGGCTGAATCCGCAAAAGGCCTTGTTCCCTTATCGTTGGAGCCTGTATTCAGCAGGCCATGCCAACTTAGACTTGGCCAAGTTTGATGCCAAAGAAGATATGATCCGCAACAGAGATCCCAACACCATCATGTTGGCTGACTCAGGCGGATTCCAGATCGCCAAAGGTGTGTGGCCCGGACGCTGGGCCGACCCCACAGATAAAAAATCTGAGCAACAGAGAGAAAAAGTTCTCAAATGGCAGATGGGCATATCCACTTATGGCATGACCATGGATATTCCTACCTGGACATTCCGCGATCCTGTGGCTGCCAAAGCATCAGGTATTCACAGCTATGAAGATGCTGTCACAGCCACACAATACAACAACGAGTTTTGGATTGCCAATCGCTTTGGCGACACCAAAATCTTGAACGTATTGCAAGGTGGTAATCATGCTGAAGCTGATCATTGGTATGATCTTATGAAACACTATTCAGATCCCAACAAGTACCCAAACAAGCATTTCAATGGTTGGGGCATGGGTGGACAGAACATGTGCGATGTACACTTGGTTCTCAAACGTCTTGTACATTTGATCCACGACGGATTATTGGAACGAGGCATACACGATTGGATGCACTTCTTGGGCACATCAAAACTGGAATGGGCTGTGCTACTCACAGATATCCAACGTGCTGTTCGGAAATATCATAACTCTAACTTCACTATTTCTTTTGATTGCGCATCGCCGTTCTTGGCCACAGCCAATGGACAAATCTATACACAGTTAAGAACTGCCAATCGCGGCAAGTGGTCATACATGATGAGTCCCACAGCCGATAACAAAAAGTATGCCACAGATTCACGATCATTCCGAGATGCTGTGCTACAAGATGGCATCCATGATGTGTTTGAAGATTCGCCGATTTCAGCAAGGATGTCCATTCAAGATGTCTGTATCTACAAGCCAGGTGATCTCAACAAGATCGGAAAAGAAGGTCGCACATCTTGGGACTCGTTCTCCTATGCGTTGATGATGGGGCACAATGTTTGGCATCATATCCGAGCAGTGCAAGAAGCCAATCGACGCTACGATGCCGGCGAATCTCCGGACATGATGGTACACCCAATCAACCCAGATTTTGATGTGCGTCCGCTGATAGATCGAGTATTTGCCGCACAAGATCGCCAAAAGAGCTTGGCCATAATCGATGAGTATGCTACAATATGGGAAAGAGTAGTGGGCACACGAGGCTTTACCGGAAAACGTGCTACCAATGCTCATACCATGTTTAACAGTTTGTTTGAAGTCGAAGACGAAGAATCACAGACCGAAGAGTTTGATACAACCTTATTAGACCAACTCGAATCTCAATGAAACCAGAACTAGATGCACAGTTGTGCCAAAACTATCCCAAGATATTTGCTGATCGAAATCGGCCAATGACTGAAACTGCCATGTGCTGGGGATTTGAACACGGCGATGGGTGGTTTAACATCATCAATCAACTGTGCGGAAACATCCAACATCATGTCGATTGGCGAGCCAAACAAGGGCATGCAGTACCTCAGGTGATAGCAGAACAAGTCAAAGAAAAGTTTGGCACACTACGTTTTTACTATCGTGGCGGCGACGATGTCATCGATGGCATGGTGCGTATGGCTGAAGCTATGTCGGGTGTGACCTGCGATATCTGCGGTGCGCCCGGCGAAAGAGGTGGGCAAGGTTGGATCACTACACGTTGCGAAACTCACAGGAAATAACATGGATAGACCCGGGCACGAAGCTGTGAAATTCTTTATTGGTTCTGAAGTAGAACATACTCCAGCGTTTGGACTCAAAACTTTGTTTGTAGTGGGGGTGCAAGATGCCACCACTATAATGCAACAAGCCCAGTTCCATAAATGCCGTCATATTTACTTTGGGGCCAATCAAAGTTTTCCTAAGTTAGCTACCAATGATGCTGATGCATGGCGTGTGTGGGAACGCATGATACAAGATTGTCTCGAAGCTGGGTACCTTTGCACATTAGACATTGATGTTTCTTGTGCAGAAGGACTGCTAGAGAGTTATCTAGTAGAGCATACTGATTTCATTCCTATGATTTCTGTCAAGATTCCTTACATACGACAGTTTGGATACAATGCCACACTCAAGATCGATGACAAAGACTTCCGAGCAACCAACCCCGGAGTATGGTGCCATAGTTTGCACGATTTACAAAAAAGATCAGTGTTCACTGACTGGTCTAAATATACCCAAGACAAGGCGTTAGACTAACATGGCAAAACTATATCGCATCACACCTTTGGAAAAGAAATCTGTAGAGTATTTTGTTGACGTTTTTGAACGCAAGCCAGATGGAAGTATTCGAGGATTCCAAGTCACAGAAACCTGGCGTTGGGGACAAGCCTTTAGAGAGCTTGATGATCCTGTGTATGACATGGAAGTAGATAAGGTACATTGCCGTCCAGAGATTGGTTGGGGTTGCGAGCTAGATGACCTGTGTGCTGTGTGGGTCGAGTTTGATGACGACTTTACCGAAGAAGAGCAAGCTGAGATTAGAGCACTTCTAGAATGGGAGACCGAGGATGAAGATGGTCGTTGTGGTACAGCCTGGCTCTATGATGGAGATCACAACTGGGAAATCGAAGACGATCATGTGGCCATTTTAGGCCCGGTAAAGATTGACCTTGTTGATGAAGATAGTTATAATGAAGTTATAGAAGAAAATGTACAACCCACTAAGTTAGAACCATCAACCAGCTGGCCATTCCAACCCAAGGAAACACAATGAACGACGTTAAAGAACTAGCAGAACAGGCGATTTATCGTGCTCAACACTTGCAAGAGTTTACAGTCTTGCGTGACGAAAATGACATGATCTTAAGTGGAACCATACGCTATGATATCAGTCATAGACCTGGCACACCATATCGTATCACAGTACCAGCCATGAATCAAGACGAAGCTGAGGCTCGTGTTGATGCTTGGATCGAAGAAATGAGGAATGCAGGATGATTGCCGCTGAAAGAGAAACAGTTGACCGGATCATGCAAAGTGCAGACCGCAAGATTTGGGTCACACTACGTAAAGAAGGTATCCATAAATATCCTGCGGCGCTGACTGATCCTGCGCTGGCCACAGGAGATGAATATGATGTATCGTTTTTGGGTTATCCTCATCGCCACATCTTTCATTTCAGGGTGTGGATCGATGTGTTCCATAATGACAGGGACATCGAGTTCATCCAGTTCAAACGATGGATCGAGTCGCTGTATAATGGTCAAGGTTCCATTCTGAGCCTTGACTATAAGTCTTGCGAGATGATCGCAGACGATCTGTATCTACAAATAGCAGGCCGTTACCCAGGCCGTGCTGTGTGGATTGAAGTGGCCGAAGATGGTGAGAACGGCTGCCTCATCAAATATGAAACTCACCGTCCCTATAATTCAATCGTTATTTAAAGGAAACTAACATGGGTCGTACCCTGTTTAAACCTAATCCCCGTAGCCGTCAGGTCTGGGAAGACCTTGACAAATATCTCAACTTCTGTGTGGACTATGGCTATCGCTATGATCCAGCAGATCTCTACAACAACAGGAGCTATCCTTTCCAGCAGTTCCGTAAACTGGAAGCAGGTAAAGAGCCCAAGGACATGTGGTCCGAGGATGCTCGTCGTTTCGCAGGATGGCGACCTGATTTCAAACGTGAGGATCGTAGGCCTTATCGAGGTCCTCGACCAGAGTAAGACATGAAAGACCAGCCTGCAGAAATCAAAGTCTCTGAAAACTTGACCTGGGAATCAGCACGGGTAGACAGTTTTTTACAAGACCTTGACTGCGGGCCACCACAACCCGTAAAAAACTTTATACCGCAATGGTATCGAGATTTACGAGGTGACTTGAGAACCTATCGCGATGATGATTGGAGATACAACCATACAGCAAGGTACTGTAAAGGTCTGCAAGGACTTCGTAACATAGGTTGGACCATACCACTGCCAGTTGACATTACAAGTGAACAGAATGTTATAAGTCGCAAAATAGCAGTTCCCGAAATGTTGTATGGCACTATGTGGAACGAAAAACACAGCAACGGAGATCCTATCTGGGATTTAACTGTTGTGTTTTGGCCTTGGAGAGCAAGATTGACCAAGGGATGGCAGATGATGACTTCTGCATATCATTTAGATTGGTCGCCCGATTGGTTTAGTTTCGCTGGCATGCCTCTGGCCAACTACAGCGTCAACCCAGATAAGAACGGCATAGGTAACATGTATCAGTGGGAGCAACCACTAGACACAGAACACTATGACTATTATAATATAGAAACTGTGCATGCCTTTCGATGCGGCACTTTTATACCAAAAGATACTGTGACTTTTAGTTTAGTAATAATACCACCAGAAGGAAATCAATGAGAAAACTATTTTACATGGGGCTTGAGTCGTATGAGGCCCGCTATACATTACAACTCACAGAGTGGAATCGGCGTGTGTTTGAACGTCGTGGGCTCGACGTAGTTTATGTGCCCGGATCTACTATTGACAACACACAGGCTATATCGGTCGGCCAAGTGCTAGACGCACATGGACGTAGTTATTTTTCGATGAGCCAGATGATGAATCTGGTACAGATAATGCGTAATGGAGAGGTCACCAATGAAGATGTCATTTATTTCGAAGATATGTTCCAGCCCGGCATCGAGAGTCTACCTTACATTATGGACCAGATCCCTGCAAATGCTCGTCCTCGTGTTTATGTTCGCTGTCTTGCTCAATCCATTGATCCTGATGATTTCGTACATGTATGGGGTATGGCGAAATGGATGGGACTCTACGAACAAATGGTTAATGAGTTTGTTACAGGAGTTCTCGCCACGAACGAAGAGATGGTTGCTCATATGCGGATTGCTGGATGGGGTGCTCCTATATACAATATTAGTGGCCTAGCATTTGGCAAAGCAGAAGTTCTTGAACGCATCGGTGGCGCACAGAACATCAAGCCATTTGATCAACGCAAAATGCGTGTGTGTTTTGCCGCTCGCTTCGATCAAGAGAAACAACCTGGCTTCTTCATGGACTTGGTCGAAATGTATCATGCACAAGGACGTCATAAGAACGTTGAGTTTGCTGTGTTCCAAGGCGGCCCGTTGCGTTCCAACAATCCGGAATATATACAACGTGCTCGGTCAATGGAGGCGTCAGGCCAGCTCAAAGTTTATGAAAACTTAAAGAAAAATGATTATTATAATCTGGTCAACGATAGCCGTGTGCTTTTTAACTGTGCTTTACAGGATTGGGTATCTAACACAGTATCTGAAGCCGATACTCTTGGTTGTAACGTGCTATATCCTGCTTATCGCAGTTTTCCTGAAACCTTTGCAGACGATCCGAACAGGCTCTATGTACCCTGGTCAATCGATGATGCATTTACCAAGCTAGAGCTCCTGCTGTATGAGCCTCATCACAACATGGGCCTGATCTCCGACTGGAACAACGGCACGATAGATCGTGTCGTGGATATCCTAGAAGGCAAAGGCGAGAGTTGGAATCGTGCAGGCAATCGTTACAGAGATTATGTGAGCCAAGCTAAGTATCATGTGAGAAAAATTGAGGGGTAATATGAGCACAATAGTTGTTACAGGATCCAGCGGATTCATCGGAGGAGAAACTCTGCTAAAACTGGCCGACAAAGGTCATGAGGTTATTGCCATTGATCTTGACACACCTTGGATGGAAGTGTTGAATAATTCTACATATTTCCATCAAGATGATTTTGCCAGCCAAGACAGTTTAGATCTAATCAAGAGCTACAAACCGACTGCCATCATTCATTGTGCTGGCACAAGTTTGGTTGGTCCCAGCATGACCAAGCCAAGAAACTACTACGACAATAACTTTGTAAAAACCAAGAAGCTGTTGGACTTCATGATCGACAACGGTATGACCAATACACGTTTGATCTTTAGTTCCAGTGCGGCTGTATACGGAGATCCGGTAATGACTCCTTGCTCCGAAGCAGATCCGCCGTTGCCTATCAGTCCTTACGGCGAAAGTAAATGGATGATCGAGAGCATGTTAAAAAGTTATCATGCGGCCTATGGCATTGACTATGTGGCATTCAGGTACTTCAATGCCTGCGGAGCAGACAGCAAAAAACGTCATGGTCAAAACAGTCATGCCACACATATCATTGCCAAAGTCTTGCAAGGTATACGTCGCAAGAACGATTTTGTATTGAATGGTACTAACTATCCCACTCCTGACGGTACCTGTATCCGAGATTATATCCACGTAGAAGACATTGCCGATGCACACATCATGGCTATGGATCGTGCATTGGTCCCGACAGACATCTACAATCTAGGGTCAGGCACTGGACATAGCAACCGTCAGATCATTGATCTGGCATTGAAAATCACTGGTCAACCACTTAATGTTGTCGAAGGATCAACACGACCCGGAGACCCAGCTGTGCTTACAGCCAGTGCAGAAAAGTTTACCCAACAGTCAGGGTGGGTTCCTAAATATAATCTTGAAGAAATAATCACTCATGCATGGGCCTGGTACAATAAGTAATCGATGTATCACTCAGCAGAACTCGTACATTGGATGCGCAATCGAGATACCAAGGCCATACTTCCGGCGCAGGTAGACATTGATTTAACCAACATTTGCAATCAAGACTGCTATTACTGTAACAGTGCCGACCATAGAGCCACAGCACCAGTACAGAAAAAATACATAGAATACATCGAACTCCTAGACAAAGTGTCTACCTGGAGATCACACAGCCCCAACAGTTATGGTACTACACATACCATAACCTATGCCGGCGGCGGAGAGCCCACGGTACTAAGTGGATATGAACATGTAATAGAGCATACCATTGACCTGGGATTCCTTGCTTCCATCACTACCAATGGATCCAAACTAGATCGGTTATTAGACAGCGTGCCTGTAAGCAAACTGCAAAAGCTGGCTTGGATAGGTGTTGACATCGATGCCGGCACCGAAGACCTGTATGAAAAGATACGCAGGAGTTTGACATCTAAAAGTCTGTTTAACAGAGTAAAAGAAAATGCTCGAGAACTTATCTCCGCTGGTGTGAATGTAGATTTCAAATGTTTGATCAATCCCTACAATGACAATCAACAAGCCATTGACGATTTGTTTGATTATGTCAAACAAGTACAAGGTCGTATGTTGTACTTCCGACCAGTGATCTACAATAACCAAGCACACCCTATCACTGACCTACTGAAATCTTGGATCTCTCAGGCCAGCCAACGCACCGGTATTCCTTATTGGATCAACGAAAACAAAACACAGCCTCGGCAATACAAGCGTTGTCATCAGATGTATCACTTTCCTGTGTTCTGTGCCGAAGGTTATATCTATGTGTGTTGCGACAACAAAGGCAATCCTGCATTCAGTATCGGTCGCTGGGATCAAGGTGACTTTAGAGACCTATGGTTGAGCTCAAGACATCATGACATCTATGAAAAAACCAATGTGTCGCTGTGCAAACCTTGCAGGCCCAACCCAACTAACAACGACATACAGTCTATAATAGATACACCTAAAACCATCGAGCAACTATATCTATGACTCCACAGTTTCCTATTATTGAACTACTAGATCGATTGGCCATAGCCAGAGTCAAGCATCACCGCATTGGGAACAATCAAGTCGAGCTTGATTTTTACTATAACCAGGCCAAGCATTTGGACCTATCTTTGGTAGCAGGAGAGCTGATCAATCTACAACAGATCCATAATGAAATCTGGGAACTAGAAAAAGAACTCAAAAGCGGTCGAGAGAACGAACTGCCGCTTGAGGAAATCGGGCGTCGTGCTATCAAAATAAGAGACTGGAACAACAAACGGGTCAGCATCAAAAATGTCATGGCTGAAAAACTGTCTTGTCCAGTGAGAGAAATCAAGAAAGATCACTTGTCAGAATGAAATACGAGCTAGGACACATTGATCCATGGTGGGACGAGCACTTTAAAACTTTTACCTACGAGTATCTCCCGCACAAAGATCAGAACATGGTACGCGAATGGGAATCTCAAGGCTATAGAAACTTGCATCTCAATGGTGCCATACACAATCTCAACGATTCAGCCTATGCTCAACGTTTCTTCCAGCACTTTCCTTGGACTAATCAAGGAGCCTCTTTATTTCGAATGATCACTGGTGACATCACTCCCAACCACAAAGATCATTACATAACATACAAAAGAGTCTTTAACATCGATGATCCAAGCGGTATCTGGAGGGCCATCGTATTCATGGAAGACTGGAAGTCAGGACACTATTTTGAGATAGATGACAAGCCAGTGGTAAACTGGAAACGTGGTGATTATGTTTCGTGGAACTATGATGTCAAACACATGGCATTTAACATGGGGATCGAGCCAAGATATACTATGCAAATCACAGGTGTTAAACTATGAATCTAAGTATCATCAAAGACTTTGAACAGGCGTTGGCCAAGTACACCGGGTCACCTTATGCCATAATGACTGATTGCTGTACTCATGCCATAGAACTGTGTCTGCGCTATGAGCGGGTGAAAGAATGTCAGTTTACTCCGTACACATATCTCAGTGTACCAATGACCATGTATAAACTAGGTATTGATTTTGAATACCTCAATCACGACAGTCAACAGTGGATTGGTGAATATCAGTTTATCAATACCAGGGTATGGGACAGTGCCAGGAGGTTAGAACCAAATATGTATAGGCCTGGATCAATGATGTGCCTGAGTTTTGGTTATTCAAAACCTTTGGAAATCGGTCATGGCGGTGCTATATTGTTAGATGATGCCAAGGCTTATGAGATGTTACTGCGACAAAGATATGATGGACGAGATCTCACGGTCAGTCCTTGGCAAGATCAACAAGAGTTCGTAGTTGGCTACCACTATAGACCTGCCATCGAAGATGCGGTCAAAGGTCTGGAAATGTTGCCCAATATCAAACCTCAAAACCAACAAGTAACATATCCTGATTGTCGGAAAATACATATAAAAACTTGACAATCGTCTAAATAACAGTTACAATAATAACAAGACTGGTCATCCTCGACCCTAACTCGGAGAAATACTTTGACAACATTTACATCAGAAGATTTACAAAACGCCGTGCCCGGTAAAAGCCAAGACACATTTGACGTACTCAAACAAAGCCGGCTGGTAGCAGAAGCACCGTATCATCCTGGCTATGAAGATGCTGTGCCGAATGCCTTGGATTCTTTGAGCGACAAGGACTATGAAGTGGGTCGCTATCTTGGTGACAGCATCAGATTCGCTATGAAACGTGATCGTAAACGTTTCTGGGCTGGCGATAACATCAGCGACTATTTGCACGAAGGTGACAAAGAACGCCTGATTGACGAAGCCACTGAAGCATTTGAGCTAGTTCTAGATCGGTTGTTGATTGA
>Ga0214921_10003497_pt1 | contig 23920 bp, 21 predicted proteins | sample LL1505_MetaG_FD_177992 | JGI IMG/M metagenome (GOLD analysis project Ga0214921, IMG submission 177992) | Freshwater microbial communities from Lake Lanier, Atlanta, Georgia, United States - LL-1505 | ecosystem: Environmental > Aquatic > Freshwater > Lake | place: USA: Georgia | collected...
CTTCCATTCCTTACTCTTTACAACGAAACGCTATTGTTAAAAATGACCGGTTCAACTGGCGATATAAGGGTATCATCGTGCGACAAGAACAATGACATCTATCGCTGCAACAGAAACACTCCTCGTCCGCGAAGCCGACGTGCTGACACGTCAGGCAACTCACCTGGTTGGAACACTGGGCCACGTGAGCGAAGGCAAATCCACACTGGTTCGGGCTCTAACAGGCGTCCGCACTCAGCGTCATGCTGCCGAACAACATCGGAATATAACCATCCATCTGGGCTATGCAAACTGTAAGGTCTGGCAACATCGAACGACCGGTGCACTCCAGGCAACGCCCACCGGAGATGAGTCGCCAGAGCCGGCAGCCGACTGGATCCTCACGGCTCATCTGAGTTTCGTGGACTGTCCTGGGCACGAAGCCTATCTGGCGACCATGTTGGGGGGTGCATCGGTTATGGATACTGCCTGCCTGCTGATTGCAGCTAACAATCCGACCGCTATTCCTCAGCCCCAAACACTGGAGCATCTCATTGCTGCAGAGCTGACCGGAATGGAGCGAATTGCAGTGGTTCCTAACAAACTGGATCTGATTGAACCTGCCGCTGCCACCTTAGCCGAAGAGCGTATTCGCGCCTTTGTTGCCGATTCTGTTGCCGACCCTGCGGGTGGAGCGCCCATGCTGCCCATTTCCGCCCAACATGGCTGGGGCGTGAGTCGTGTTCTGGACTGGCTGGTAGGACTGCCGCCGCCATCTCGAGACCTGACAGCTCCTGCTGCTCTGACCTGTGTGCGGTCCTTTGATGTGAACCGACCGGGACCCTTCGTGGCTACGCGACCACTGGCGGGAGGTATTCTGGGCGGGCCGCTGGACCGGGGCGTCTTAGCGGTTGGCGACTGGCTGGAGCTGCGACCAGGAATCCTCAAGCGTGGTCCTAGGGATACGATAGTCGCCCAGCCTCTTCTGACACGGGTTGTCGGTCTCCGCTGTGAAGGAACGGTGTTGCCCTACGCGGTTCCGGGCTCTCTGATTGCGATTGCAACCGACCTGGACCCGGCACTGACGGCAGGAAATGGCATGGTTGGGCAACGGGCGGGTGTTCCTGGGACTCTACCGCCTATCGCAGGAGAGCTAACAATCGCCTTCCGACGCCTCAAGCGTGATACCCATGAATTCGGCCGACACCGGGTGGGCGACCGAATCCGTGTCTGCTCGGGCGTCATGGCCACTGAGGGGACTATTACTGCACTGGAAGGGTCGGGTCGACGCACTGTTGTCCTAACACTGGACCGGCCTCTGTGTGTAGGAGTCGGAGAGACGGTGTCGGTTCTGCGTGCGCATCCAGAGGCAGGACGTGAGCTGCTAGAAGGTATCGGGCGCGTAGAGGCAGTTGTGGACTGGCCGGACCAGGCTGCAGCAGAAGGGGCTGCGCTAGCTGTTGCACCTGCTCGCCGAGTTGTCTGGGAGCCCATGGAACGTCCGGAATTCTCTGCTGCGCCGCTACCAGCATATGCGGACCTAGTGGCAGACATTATGGCCCGTAAGGAGGAGCTAGCGGGAACCGGCTCTCTGCGACTGGAGCTGCCAGTTATTCAGCGGATTCCGAAACACACGGTGGTTGCCAACTGGCCGACTCTCCATGCGGCACTTACTGTGGACGGTGTCGGCGGCGACCCGGCATATGCATCCCATCTACAAGAATTCATGAATGCGGACCTCTCCACCAGCAGCAGCGTAAATGCGGATGGACAGCTCATTCTCAAGGGATTCTGGCGGGAGGACGATGTGCGGTCGCTGCTGCGGCGCTACGTGGCGACTTACAAGCGTTGCCTCCAGTGCCGGGGCTACAATACGGGTCTCGTGTCCGTTGATGGTGTGATTAAGGTACGTTGCGCGCGGTGTCGGACAGATAACGCTGTTAAGGTCTAAAATTGACGGTGGCGACCTTTTGACTAATAGCAACCAATACGATGTCTGCTTCGGCTCTTTCCAGAGAGCCCCGTCAATTCTACCCAGAGGCTCTTCCGCCTGTTGGTAAAATTATTATTGCGACCATAGTCCGCATAACGGATACAGCTGTTTACTGTGAGCTGCCTGCCTATCGCGATGCGACCGCAATGATTCCGCTGAGTGAAATCTATATTAAGCGCCACAAGCGGGTATCCGACTACGTGAAGGAGGGGCAGACTGTAGTAGCACAGGTTCTTCGACATGACCCGATGGACCTGTCCATGAAGATTGTCCGCGAAGCAGAGCGGGAAGCGGCGCTGGCAGCGCACGGCCGCGACTCCAAGATTCACCAGATTGCACGGGTTGCTGCGGAGGGGTCTGCTACGCACCTGGACGAGCTGCTGAGGGGGCATGTTTGGCCAAGAGGCTGCTTGTCAGACTCGAGCACAAGAGGCTTTGAAAAAGACTCGGGTGGAGATGACACCTATAATGGTGAAGCCGTCATGGCCTGGATGCAGGCAGTTCGTGGTGGTGAGAGGGCAGCCGGTATTCCTGTGTCGCTCCTCAATGCTATTATGACGGGACTCCCTGAGCCGATTGTCTCCATCACGAAGGAAGTGGTTCTGCGATTTGGCACATTCCATGATGGTGTTGCCCGACTAAATGCTATCTTGGGGGAGCTAGCAGCGATTCCGGGCCTGTCTGTTGTAGTGTCCGCGCCACCAAAATACCAGCTGGTTGCGACAGGACCCAGTGCTACAGCGGCGAATGCGATTCTGGCGGTAGCGATGGAACGGATTCCGGCGGCGTGTTAGCAGAGAGAAACTAAATACCTTCTTAATACATAGGATGGAAGCCAATATATTAAGGAGAAAATTGGAATCAATTACATATTTCAAACAATTACGAAAAGAGTTAGAACGCGGGGGAACTTTATCAGCTTATCAAGCAAACAGAAGAATTACTGACATAAATGGGGTTATAAATAAAATAAAAGAACCAGATGTCTCTATTTTACAACAAGCTTCAATATTAAAAGATATTTATAGACAATATGCTGGTAAGAATCTACCGATTGAATCCCCAACAGTTGTATCTATAACAGAGAAGTCTGTTGAGCCCCGTCTTTTGTCTGTCATTCCATCAAACGCTAAAGCGGGGATCAGTAGTGTAGCAGGCGGTGCTGCAACAGGAGGAGCAACAGCTGGTGCACATAATTTAGTAGAATCAACACCAGTAGTTGTTGGCGACATGGCAACAACAGAAACACTGCCAACCCCAATAGAATCAATTGGTGTGAAATCTCCTCCATGCGTAGTCTTTATAGACCCCTGCACAGGAGAGCCCTTGGCAGATTTTGCTGCACTTGAACGAAGGGTCCGTGAGCTCAAACAGAAACTGGATAGTACCCCTGTTGGTTTATATGGAGTATCGAACAGTATGTCCACATGGGATTTTTTAACAACAGTCTTCGTCAATAAGAGCATCAGTTTGGATGATATGGTAAGCTTCAAGATAACTGGAGGAAGTCAAGCTGGTGCTGATATATTTGAAGTTCTATGTAGATTATTTGTTGTCTTTGGCGGTGTTAGCGACATTAATATTCTAAAAGGCGCTTTCCAATTTCTTCAGAAACTTGAAGGAGAGCAAAAGCTATATGAGACTGTCGAAGCAGCATTAAAAGGGATTAAATGTAAGGCTACCTCTGCAACAGGTGTTAGTGATATAACACTGTTTCGTGCCGGACCAGTGGGCTCTGGCTCACGTATATCCGAATCGTATTGTGAAAGTACAGCAGTGGTAGATGACAGTATCAAAACATATGCAATGAGTGTGAAATGGTACAAGAATGAGAAAAATGCAGAGCACTATGACCTTGAGAAGCTCTATACAGCACTAGGAGAGGCTGTTGCACCTGCAAACAAACCTGCCGCAATAATCGTATTCTTAAAGAGCAAAACGGACTTCGAAATCGCACATAACCGTGCATACAGACAGTATGTTCGTGGGTTGAGCAAACACTTTTATGGTTGGATAGAGGATGTGAAACCGTTTCTTCAGTCATTTAGACACTCCATATTTGAAGCTGCAGAGCAGCGGGGGCAGACTCCTGTGGATACTCTGCAGTCTCTCTATTTTATACCAACGGCAAAACCGGTACTTTCTTTACAGCTTCATCAGGAGATTATTGTACAGAAAATCAACAATGCAATGGAGATTGCAGAAGATAATCGTTATCTGATTGGTGTATTACCACGCGGGGGGAAGACGTACATTGCGGGTGGAATTGTCCGCGAATATATGCGGCGGAGACGTAGTGGTAGAGAGAATCTGACAGTGTTATGGTTAACAGCTGCACCGACCGAAACGTTCTCACAGGTTGGGGCGGATCTTGTTCAAAAGTTTGAGGATTTCAAGGACTTTGACTTTATTTACGTTAAGGACGAGGGCGGTGATGTTATACCATCAACTAAACCGAACAAGTTTATATTCTGCTCCACACAATTGCTAACACAGATAAAAGCTGGGTTAGCCCGTAAGCGAAAAATCATTGAGGAACTCTTATCAGGGGCAACAAGGACGAGTCTTGTATTCTATGATGAAGCCCACAAGACAGGCGTAGGAGAGAAAACAAAGGAAGATATTGATAAAATTATTGAGAAATATTCATCGTCAAAGATGCCATTTATCTTTCTTACAGCAACATATTTCAATATTCTTTTTGAATACAAAATTTTACGTGAGCATACATTTCTATGGGACTACACTGATGTATTACGTACACGGGGGCTTGCAACTGACTCCGATCAGGCTTCTGCTCTAGAAAATTTGAAAGTCCGATTCGGGAAAGAGCTTGTTGACACAATTCTTACACGTCGCATTGGTGCGGATGATAGCTACGATGCTATGGCAAAGGCGTATATTGGTTTCCCAGATCTATACTTTATATCTGCAGATTTCCAACAAGAAGCTCTTGCGCGGTTTGCAACACAGAATCAGTATAGGCCCGAAAGTGGATTTAAACTGGATTCCATTTTTGCTATCAATCCGCATTCTTCAACAATTGATGTTCTAACGACGGGTAACTCGGTGCGTGCCGATGCATGGAAAATATTTAATAATATCATTAATCCACGAAACATAGTTAGCCTACTAACACCCTCTGCTACCGGATTTATAGATACATTGGAAGGGGGTACACCATTAACAAAAGAAGCAAGAGATAGTCTTGAACCGTCTATCCTTGGTCGCATTCATGAACTGAGTCGTAGTGCCGAGAGCCGATTCCGGTTGGATGAAAATCCAACTCTTCTGATGTTTTTGCCAACGCATGGAGGTGAAGGCTCCAGTATTTCCCGTCTACAGTGCGCATGGGCAGCACTCTTAAAATCACATCCATGGTGGGCTGCGAGGTATGATATCATTTGTGTGGTGGATTCACAGAAACTTACCGCTGATGAAATACGTATTCAAACTACAGCGGGGGCACCCGATGTAGCGGAGGGGATATATATTGTCTCTTCCAATCCAAAACAGAGTATCATCGATTTGGAGAAGAATGCCCATGCGCATGGAAAGGGTGTGATTGTTCTAGCAGGAGACAAGCTGAGTATGGGTGTTAGCCTCCCATGTACCGACGTAGTATTCTTGTTTAATAGTACCAAATCTCCTGATGATATTATTCAAAAGATGTATCGGGCTCTGACACCAAGTCCTGGAAAGAAGGCCGCATTTGTTGTAGATTTGAACCCTGTTCGGACGCTTGCCGCAACATATGGATACATACGTGCAGCAACGCAAGATTCAAAAACGCCATCAGAACTTCTGAAAATAATCTATGATACATATTCGTGGGATGCAGATGTTTTTGAATATAGTCTAACAAAGGGGACTGCAACCCGTCCACTCCGCTTCCAAGAGCGTCTGAATGAACTGTTCAACACCGCCGAGCAGGATAAAAGGGCAGGATATCGCATTGATGAAGATTTTGGAGACCTTGAGAAACGTCTCAATACCAATCTACGGAGAGGCCTGTCTCAAAGTCTGATACGTTCATTAAGTCGCGTATTTACTGAACGACCCACAGGGACTGAGCTGCAAATTAGTCTGACAGATGGTGCAAAGGCATCGGTTAAGGGTGGCAAACTTGTTATCCGTATACCGAAGGAAGCTCCTCCTAGAGCTCCCGTTGGTGGTGCGGGGTTAAATGAAGACTCTCCGGCACCTGTATCCTACGATGAAATTGTTATTGATAATATTATTGAGATTGTATCAGATTTCATCAAATATCTCGCTATAACTACTACAAAATCAACTTTATTGGAGGCAGTCAATGAATATCAGACAAACGCCGACTATAAGCGGAATGTTGTTCAACTTTTGCAGAATCGTTTTACACTAACTGGTGTACCCCAAGATACACTCGACACTATTTTGATAGAAGCAACTAAAAATATAGCATCCCATGTTAGTGAGGATATGTTTAAGCATATGAAACGGAAAATAGATGATACTGAAATTCGGCGAAATGCGGTCCTTAAGATGATACATCATCGGATAACTCCTCGTAAGAAACAAAAAGAGGAGCGTGGTGAGGTGTTTACCCCAATTGAGCTAATAGAAAGTATGCTGTCGCACTTGCCTGCATCTGTATGGTCTGACCATACGCAAACATGGTTGGACCCCGCGAATGGAATCGGCAATTTCCCGGTAGTTGTGTTTGGTAAGTTGGATGAAGGTCTCAAATCATGGGAGCCAAATGACAAGAAACGGCGCAGGCATATCTTGGAAAAAATGCTTTACATGATAGAAATTCAGTCAGACAACTCACGTGTAGCACATAGAATCTTTAGCAAAATGTGCGATGGTTGCACTCCGAATATTTGGACGGTAGATACATTAACTATTAGCCCAGATAAACTTTCAGGAAAGGGATGGCCTACTAAGTTTGATGTTATTATGGGTAATCCGCCATTTCAGTCGGATGGTGTTAGTAAGGGGGGTGGCGCATTATGGCCAAAATTTGTTGATTTTGCGTTCAATCATGTGAAAGAAGGCGGATATATAACATACATCCATCCACCAGGGTGGCGCAAGTATTACGATCCTTCTGAGCGTGATAATCAGGGTCGGTTATGGTATACAATTCGAGAGAAGGGATGGCACTTAGACTATGTTAACATAAGTGACCGACCTCCTACACATTTCCCAATCGTTGACTATTATGTGATTCATGCAAAGGCATCTACTAAACCAACCCGCTATAATTCTGAATTTATGGGTATTAAGAGTGCAGGCGAATCTATTATTGATTACCCGTTTATTCCAAATATGTTAAACGATGAAACAATGAGTATTTTGCGGAAAATATTTTCTGTTGGCGGTACGCCTATTAATATAATCCGTAATCAATCGTTTAAACCTTCTATTATAGATAAAGATAATAAAGGAATACCTCATTATCACTTTACAGATAAAGCAGGAGAAAAACAACTATATAAAAAAGAGTATGAAACAGTACCAGAGTACATTTCTAAAGATAAAGTGATTATGACATTTAAAGCAGGGTATGAGAAAGGCCGTCTGTTTGCATTTTATAATGAAGGTATAATGGGTACTACTGCGAATGGGATGTATATGTTGACATCTTCGAAAGTACAGGGTGAAAAACTAGCGAAGTTCTTTAATTCAGATGTAATAACATTTCTAATGAAAATCACACAGTATTCGGCTTCACCGAATCATATTAATGAACTTAAAATACTTAATACTATCAAAATGCCAGAATCAATGGAAGATTATGGCTTAACGGCTAAGGAGAATGAGCTTATTTCTACAGTTGTTGGGGCACGTCATGAAGGTGGCTTCCGTCATATTCGAAAGACCCGCAAGCGTGGACGTCTCTATTAGACCTCCCACCCGAAGTAGGTTTTGGTGAACTCATTCATGCTCATGGTCCCCATCGAACTATTGCAGGGTGCGCAGATGGGGCGGAGGTTGTTAATGGTGGAGTCGCCACCCTTGGCTTCCGCAATAACATGACCGCAGTGGAAGCTGCGGATGCTGATGAGCTCTTCACGGCAGGAAAGACACTTGGTGCTATTCACAGCTGCGCCAATATACTTGTTCCAGACCAGCGTCTTGATGTGTTTTGGGATGCCCTTGCGACGGGAGTCATCTGCTGCAGCTGTCTCCTCTGAATCTGCCGTTCCAGCCCCACCGGTGGGGGGCAGAGGCGGTGGTATCAGTGATGCGGGAGGCGACCCCTTCTCCTTTTTCTGCTCTACCTTCTTGTCCTCCGTCTTGTCTTCTTTTTTGTCGTCCTTCTTGCTGCCTACCTTCTTGTCATCCTTCTTGTCTTCTTTTTTGTCGTCCTTCTTGCTGCTTACCTTCTCTATCTTTGCAGCTGCCTTCTCCGCCTCTTTCGCAGCCTTTGCAGCTGCCTTCTCCGCCTCTTTCGCAGCCTTTGCAGCTGCCTTCTCCTCCTCCTTGCTAGCCTTTGCAGCTGCCTTTTCGGCCTCCTTCTGAAGACTCAGCTCCATGGTCTGAATCTCCTTCATCTTCTCCCGAATAGACTCCGTCGCATCCATAACAGTTGCGTAGGCATCCTCCTGTGAAGCAGAGGTAAACAGCTCTTCCGATGCATCAGTAAACTGCTTTGGAATAGTCGTAGCGTAGTATATTTGTAGGTCTGTTGCAGCGGCCATCAGAGCAGGGCAGCCCTTCGAAGAAACACTGGCAACAAACGCCATCACTTCGGCCTCCATTGCAGCCACCTCCTTCTTCTTCTCCGCAATCGCAGCAATAGCATCAATCTTGTCACGAAGCATATCAGGCGTCATGACAAGATAGTTCTTTCGAATCCAGGCAACGCCACGGGGCGACACTTCGGCGTCCATCCAGGCGTCAATTGCCTTCTCTGCGCGCAACTCACCGGCTAGACGCATGGCATCGGGTTGTGTTAGACCCGTGAGAGTCCGCACCCGAGCTACAAATTGAAACCAGGGTGAGGGGGCGGTCTTCTTGTCGGAAACGGGCGCAACAGGGTCAGAATCCATCGTAGTTGACATCGTACGGGGCTTGAGGTGGTATGGCCTGCCGGCCAGTCAACTTTTGGCGGGTGCGGTACCTAAACGACCTTCTTACCTTCCAAACCTGTTTACTAAACTTGACCCCTGACCGCTACAGCAAACAGGCCGCCCCACAGAGACAATGACGACTCGCACTGAACTTATCGCACAATGCAAAGAGAAGGGTATCAAAGGCTACACTGGCAAGAAGAAGGAAGACCTCTTGACACTGTTGTCTGCACCAGTCTCCACGATTGAGCATGTAGAAGCTGTTGCTGCTCCTGTTGGAGCAACAACAAAGAAGGTCCGTGGGCAGTTCTACACAACGAACAATGCTTACATCCTGTCCGGTCTACCGGGTCCGCCTGCCGATGCACGCTGTGTACTGGAGCCATTCGCCGGCAAGGGGGACCTGTTGGATTGGCTGACTACCTCCCATCCAGAATACACGGGGCCGGTAGAAGCCTACGACATCGAGCCCAAACGCGCCGACATCCAGAAGCGCGACACACTGCTGACACCTCCCGATTATACGAACGCCTGGGTTCTGACAAATCCGCCCTATCTGGCCCGCAATAAATCAGCGACCAAGGGCCTCTTTGACCTCTACGACATGAATGACCTCTACAAGTGTTTCATCATGAGCCTTGGTGGGGGCGCACGTGGAGGCATCCTCCTCATTCCCGCGGGCTTCTTCTTCTCTCCGCGCGATATTGATGTGCGCTGCCGGGACACGTTCCTGTCGGCTTACCGAATCATCCGTGTCAAATACTTCGAAGAGCAGGTGTTCGATGACACTACGACCACGATTGTCGCTATTGCCTTTGAGGCGCGACCTGATGGAGTAGCACATTACACGGAGCAGGCTGTCGAATGGGTTCGCTATCCTGTAGGAGAGAGTCGGGTCTTCCATATTCGGAAGGCGAACGACTGGATTATCGGTGGAGAGGTGTATCAGGCCCCGCCAGCCCTGGGACCCACGGTCTCTGTTCGTCGCCATGTGGAGGGCGTCCCCCTGCGGACCGGTGAGCATCAGACACATCTGACACTGAGTGCACTGGATAGTGGAACGGCAGGTGGAGAGATTGCGCTGGAGTACCGGCCAGGCTACATCTATCCAGCGAAGGACTGTAGTCGGACGTATGCAACCCTGCGGATTAGCGGTCGGAGCGCACTATCAGAGGATGAGCAGCGCGCTCTGGCGGCGGATTTCAATGCGTTTCTGGCGACGAAGCGGGCAGAGTTGTGGAGCCTGTTTCTGCCACAGTATCGGGAGTCGAAGGAATACGCACGGAAGCGGATTCCCTTTGAGCTGGCGTACACGATTGTGCTTCATCTGTTGAAGACTTAGACTCCACACCCCTCCCCCTTGAACCACCGGCGCGCTGCTGCAGAGGCCGCGATGGCTGCCCGTCGCAAGTCCGAATCCGTTGTCAGTGCTGTTTTGCCGCACAGCAGGAACGAATGAACGCGGGCATAGCCCCACTGTTGTTGGGTCGCACCCGGACGGTGGCCCGTACGCCAGGCCGCCATGCCGCGGTTGTAGCTTTCGGTCAGAAACTGGACAGGGACACCGGTCGCCGCTGCCTTTTGGTCAAGAGAGAGTGCATCGGGAAAACGGCGCTTCCATGTAGCCGTGTAGCTGGATTTGCTGGTCTTGACACCTCTGTCTGTGCGAAACCCTTTGTAGGCAGCGGGGTCTTTCCAACTCATGGCGCCAAAACGACGGATTTCGGCCCGGCGCTTCTTGCGGGTTGCGCGGTCCAAGCCCGCGTAGTACTTCCGTGGCCAAAACGGTGGTTTCATGATACGACGGGGCCCTACTGAGGGTGCCTAAATCGAGGGCCCCCTATGTAGTTAGTAGATGACCGACACCGTCCCCGAAGTATTTGCCGATGTTGCGGATGCGCGGAATCGCATCCTCTACGAACGCATCCACTCCATTCTTGTGATAACTGGGCGGCGGGCTGCCTTTGCTGCTGTGAGTCCAAATGACCTATCCCAGTTTGTAAACAGCATCTCCGCACACATGCCAGGAACGGGCCCACGGTACACACTGGATGAGCTGGAACTCGGTCTCCGCGCGGTTCATTATGCGCTGACGGCGGGGGCGACACTGTTCCGCCAGAATTACTGTCAGGAACCGGTTGAGGAGGACAATTGCGATTAATTGCGCAATTTTTTTTAAGGGCATACAAAAACATGTTTCGACTTCTAACAGCGATCACTTGCGGAGCAACCGCAATGGCCGGTGTTGGCCCTTCATCCTTGTTTAATGTGTTGAATGGGCAAACATTCAATCCCCCCGGCTATACTATTGTCGCGTATCAGTCCTGTATGCAGAACCAGAATGCGGGAAACCCATGCGGCTCTTTCACCCGGTATGAAACAAGCAACGGTCAATACACCTATCAGTTGTATGGGCCTGCCCCCTGTTCGGGTTCTTGCTGCCGCGAATTCCGGTTGGCACTTGCGTGTGGCTCTACTATGTCAATGAGCGGCGTGAATGAGAACCCCACTTGTGTTTATTCGGCCACGCTTACTCTCCCCCAGGTGTGCGGCGTGGACATGTCCGTTGGCAATGAGGTTGCCTCTGTTAGCTCTACAGCACTTCCTCCGACACCCACGCTCACGCGCACCCTTACGCCGTCGTTTACTCCTACAATTACGGGCTCCAATACAGTATCCGCTTCGGAGTCGCAAACTGCCGCTGTGACGCCTACATCCAGCACCACTCTGACACTAACCGCAACACCCAGCAATACTCTGACATTGACGAATACAGCCAGTGCCACATCTTCGCCCATGTTTTTGATCACACCCTTTCCGTCCACCACCAGTACGGGTACGCTTACCGCCACCGCCACGCCTCTGTTTATGATTACCGCATGGCCTACACCGAGTCCCGTCAATGTATCGCCAACATCCACACCCCTCTTTATGATTACTGCCTATCCGTCCGTGTCACCGAATGGAACTGGTACAGACCTCGCAGCTATGGTGTCGAGCCTTATCCCAGCGGGAAGCCCTGTCGCAACGGTTCTGGGTGGAGTGGCCGTGGGAGTTGTGGGCATCGGTGCGCTGGTCTATACTATAAATCACTTCCGACGGGGGGGGAGCATCGGCGGGCTCATAAGCAACATCAAGTCTAATAAGACCGCAATCACGCAGGCCGCTCGTATGCTGCCGATGAGTGACGCACAGAAAGCGAAACTTACCACAGCAATCGACGACCCGCGGAGCATTCTGCCGCCAGAAGCGCATCAGGCCATCGCTATCGCACAGAATGCGAATGCCTACAAGCAACAGGCCATTGCGTCACTCCCGATTAGCGACGCGCAAAAGGCGACGTTGTCATCCACTGTTCAAAGCCTTCAGACACAGGCACAGCAGCGCATTGAGCAATCCCCGATAGGGGTTCAATTGAAGTCGGTTGTTGGGTCTCTTGCGCAGCCGGCGCCTGTTATAGAACTGACACCCGTCACCCAAGCGGTTCCGGCACCTGTCATAGAACTAGCACAGCCAGTACCTGTTAACCTGGTCCCCATTACGATTTCCGCAGATGATTTGGCCGACGTTCAGGCATTGCTTGCGGCAAAGCAACAGGGGAAGCAATAAGCGGGTGGCTAGTGCTATCCAATTAGAATTTCTAGAGATTTATTTGGTAGGATTTAATGAAAGCCACCAGCCCACCTAAAATAGACCGCGCAAAGGACTTACAGGATGCGCAGAGTTGGATACAATTATTTGGTTCGGCCAACGGGTTATTGTAAGTTTGTTTGCACCCGTGTGCCTGAATATGATTCAAGATTGAGTGCGCTGACCGAAGCCAATAACAAGGTTGGCTGGACAACTTATATTTCCTATCCAGATAAACCAACTCAAAAAGAAGAGCAGTTCCAACTTACATTAAGGAACTTCAGAAAGTGTTCATCGGACGATGTAACGATTATTGATGTTGACGACAAAGGCACAAAGTCAATCGGTTGAACTAATTCGTTTTGAAAGAATTCCCATCATCATGTTCAACATCATGATGGGACCCCCTTCTTAGCAGCCAGGCGGCTCCGCACACGGTTATTTACCATACCGGTGTTTGCCGTTACTCCTGGATTTTATCGTTGGTTGCAATTGTTCGTGTGTAGTGTGTTGTGCGTAGTATCCTGTTGCGTGCGCGGCTATTATGTGAACGTCTCATCAATGAACGTTACAGACGGCGCGGGATGTATAAGACCGCCGGGCATAAAATGCCCAAAGGCTGATTGGAAATATTCAGCACGGATTCACTAAGAAGGGGGGTACGGCACATAGTTGTTAGATAGTAATCAGCGTGCGCCCATTGGTCTCTGACAGAACCCAGTCCACCGTCGTCTCAAAGTCCTCAATCTCTGTCGTCATCGTGCGGATACGGTCCGCGAGCTTGAGGGGGTCCAGGATTTCGGCCTTGTTCTCCGCAAGGAACGTCTCACTCAGCGCCTTCACCGTGTCAACGCTGGTTTTGCTGTCCTTGCCCAGCTCATTGGAGATGAGTCGCTCCACGCGCAGCTGTTCCGTGGCTGTGTGGTCCGTGTATTCCCGCTGGACCGAAACATGCTGACTTTTCATGACCTCCAAGAGCTGCTTATCAAATTCAATGGACCGCTTCCGCTCCACCGCCTCCGCGACCGTGTATTCCTTGCCCGCAACCGTGACACGGGTCGTCGCGTTGCTGATGACAATCGCCGACTTCAGCCGGTTGTAGCGAGACAGCAGGTCCGTGTAAGACTGATGCGACGCACGGGCCTGGGTCGCGAACCGCTCGGCATCCAGCAGGGACTTCTTGGTCTTGAGCGTCGTGAAGGACGCATCGCTGAGGCACGTCTCAATGCGGCGGCGCAACAGCTTGATTTCGGCCAGAGCCTGTGTTATAGAGATTGACGTCATCCTTGTTGGTGTGTGGTCCTGGTGGTCTTTAGATGGATGCTGGTGTTTATCATTTCAACATGCGGAACAAGTCATCCGCGCGGTTCTCCGCCCGTGGAATCCACCGCGCACCCGTCCAAAGTGTCGCATCCGCCAGCGTGAGAATCTTCTTCCTGTAGTGCCGGGCATAGGTGGGACGCAAGTGGTTCGCTGGATAGATGAGCCCTGCAATAACGGACAAACAGTCATTTTCCAGACCGATGTTTTGGTTGTTCGCTTCCATTGCGGCTTCCAGCCCGTGATAGACCGAGGCCCATTCCGCTTCCGTTGACGTTTTCACATTGTACAAGTCAATCTTCTGACTTTTGGCGACTTGATTGGGGGCGTCGTAAATCATATAGGCGGCTGCTGCACCGCGACGGGAAAATGAACCATCACACTGTACGACGGACAGCAGCGGCAGCTGTACTGCAAGACGCCCTCCAATGCGCAAGAATTTATCGTACATATTGGATTGCTACGGTTGGGAGGGGGTTTAGATGCGAGTTCGTCCAGTTATTAGCGGTTCCGATTATCAAGACGAAGCTGGTGATTGATGGATACACGGAGACAGTTGTGGAGCCGGCCGAAGTGATGGAAGAGACAAAGGAATGGATACCGCCTGCAGCTGCGGCCTTCCGTGAAGTGTTGGAGGAGGGGTTCGTGATTGACATGGCAAATACTGCGGCAGACAACTATGCGACGGCACGGGAGATTATCAATCATGTCAAGGCGGCTGGGCTAAACTTGAGTGACACGAAGATTGGGCAGGAGATGGGGAAATTGGGATTGGAGAAAATACAGAAGAAGATAGACGGTAGAAATGTTAAAATTTATACAGGAATAAAGAGTATCTAATGGTGGTAACCGAGTATCCAGTATCCGGTTTAGAAATAAGTTGTTAAAATACACACAAAAATGATGTGTTATGTAAAAGGAGTATTATAGAACTAGCTACCAGCTACCTAGATACTTGTATTAATTGACTAGGTCTAACAAAAACACGTCATTATGTTCTGTTATCTTTTCTTATATTTTTTTCTCTTGGTTAAAGATAAGAAAAAGACCTACCGTGATATCGCTTACCCTACTCTGATGTGGAATCTGCCCCAAATGATGTATTACACGGGCCACATAATATACGATACTTAACTATAGAATCATGATATGACACCCATCTTTCTTTCAGATAATCATCCGCAAGATGTGTATTACATCCAATATGTTTCACTATAATACTTGAATAGTCAATATGTTCAGATGTTAGAAAGTCTGCCAAAATTCTTTTAAATGGAATATTAACGTGATCAACATGCAGTGGTGTTTCAGTCCCTTTCCCACAAATAATATCACAGTGTTCACAATTACTAACACCATCCGTTGAATGCGCCCTTAAAAACTCACATCTATAAGGGCTGATAGCAATACGGAATGCTTGTTTGATGTTCATGTCACTGGCTTTTATGGGACAAAATCTGCCAAACAGATTCTGTATACAGGATTTATATGATATACTATCTTCATCTGGATCGGAAATATTCTTAAAGCATAACTGACGTGTCTTAAAGGTCGGCTCAATCCGAATTACTAGATACTCAAGTTCATGTGCTTTATGGGCAGGATGATAAGATAATAGTTGTATTATCCTATCATCCATAAAATATTCATCAACCAGATATGGCGCTAACCAGCTGGCTACAATCTTGTTTGCTGTTGTCATATTTTTAAGAGATTTCTTGAAATCATCAGGAGACATCATATTATAATATTTAAAGGAGGTATCTTTAGACCAATACTATTTTAAACCGGCACCTAAAGAGTAAACAAATACATTATAAGTAGGAACAAATGATTTACGGAAGAATTTACAAAATAACTAATACTATTAATAATAAAGCCTATTATGGGCAGACACGACAGCCTCCTAATAGACGTTGGAGCCAACACAAACAGGCTGCTAAAAATGGTAGAAAAATGATACTATACAATGCTATAAGACTTTATGGAATTGAAAATTTTACATTTGAAGTTGTATGTGAATGTGAAACGCTTGAAGAACTCAATGCTAAAGAAATTGAATATATTTCTACAAACAAGTCATTAGCTCCAAATGGTTATAATGCTGGAAAGGGTGGTGATAATTATGAAAAGACCCCAGAGACTTGTGCGAAACTTAGTGCCTCTAATAAAGGTCGTATCATATCGGATGAATGGCGTAAAAATATATCTATTGCTAAGAAAGGGTGCAAAATTACGGAAGAGACCCGACTCAAAATGCAACAGGCACAAAAGGGTCGCATAATAACGGATGAAACGAAACAGAAATTACGTGAGGCAAATATTGGGAAAAAACAATCTGCAGACACAATTGCCAAAAAAAGTGCAGCAAGAACAGGTGTTCCGTGGTCTGAAAAAAAGAGAGAGAGTATGGTTGGCAGGAAACATACTAAAGAATCAATAGAGAAAATGAGTAAATCGCAAAAAGGTAGAATATTTAGTGAAGAAACCAAAAAGAAAATGCGTGATGCAAAAAAGGCGACACGAAAAATTACAGATGAACAAATTAAAGAAATAAGAGAAAATAAAGAACATTTGCCACAATATAAATTGGCAGAAAAATACAATGTTTCTAAACAATTAATATCTAATATAATTAATTTTAAAAGAGGCTATGAAGAGCCGATTTAAAATGTTTCTTTCGTACCCCAGTTGGGGTCTAAAGCAACGATGTTCTATACTAGTATGGTCTGTAGTAAGTGTGGTCAGCAGGGGCATAACGCGCGAACATGTGGGAAGTGGGCAACGTCAGTTGCTGAGCCCCCTGTCGTGTCTGATACCCTGATTGTGAGTACTGTTCCTAGTGTTGTGGTTGAATCATCCAAAACACTAGAATCAAATAACAATAAGCCTTTGTTTAGATTTCGTAATACACATCCAACTATGAAAGTGACACCTGTCATGTATACAACTACTTTCGAAAACCTTTCAACTATTACCCTTGTTTCTTCACCCACCAGTATTGCTATTACATCATCTAGCCCTCCAATTGTGTCGCCACAATCAACTCTAACTATTTCTGATAGAGATGAAGAAAGTCAAACGGGCACCCCTGCTGATTTTGATGATCCAAAACCTATTGAAGAAATTGCAATTACTAAGGGGACAGTATCCTCTGTTATTTCTCCAAGTGATGAACAACAGTACATTATTGACCAAATTGGTTCTGGACACAATGTTGTAGCGGATTGTGTTGCCGGCTCTGGGAAAACGACGACTGTTCTATTTCTTGCACAACAATTCCCCGATAAAAAGGTACTTCAAATTACTTACAATAAAGCTTTAAAAATGGAAGTTCGTAAAAAAGCCGATTCACGTGGTATTTCAAATCTAGAAATACATACATACCATAGTTTATGTGTAAAATACTACGACCATGACGCATACACAGATGAACCAATGCGTACTGTCTGTGAACGTAACGCAGTCCCCATCTGTGCTCTGCCAGACTACGATATCATTGTGTTGGATGAGGCTCAGGATATGTCCATTCTTTATTACTGGATGGTCAAGAAACTCATGCGGGATTGTTCCAAAGGGCAACAACCACTCCTTCTTATTCTTGGAGACAGGTACCAGGCCATCAATCAATTCCGTGATGCTGATCCACGTTTTATAACACTGAGTCGCCAAATTTGGGAGCGGTCATTTGTCACTGCGACATTGTCGACATCATACCGTCTTACAGGTCAGATGGCAGCATTTGTTAATGATGTTATGCTTGGAGAAAAACGTATTAAAACAATTAAGGAAGGGCCCACCGTTAAATATATTATTGGTTCCCCTTTCGCAAGCTATAATGTGTCACGACTTGCTAAGATTATAACTACAAAATTAAAAGAAGGATTTTGCCCCAATGACATCTTTGTTCTTAGTTATTCTATTGAAAGCAAAAAACTGCCTATCAGAAAGTTGGAAAATAAGTTAGTTGAATTAAATATCCCTTGTTATTATCCTACATCAGATGAGGTTGAATTAGATGATATGATACTTGCGGGTAAAGTTGTATTTTCAACATTTCATCAGTCAAAAGGAAGAGAACGTAAAATTGTAATAGTTTATGCTTTTGACAGTAATCATTTTACATATTTTGATGATTCTCCATCCAATATATGTCCAAATACGCTATATGTTGCTACTACACGAGCACAAGAAGAGTTAATTCTCTTAAGAGGCTTTGGTGACATTAATAACCCAATTAGTCCCGAAGAAAAAATTACAATAACTCCATTACCATTCCTTACTATTAAGCATGAATCTGAGATTAGTAACGATTATACAACATGTATTATTTATGATGGGAAAAAACAGGAAATTGAAACAATTAACATAAAGCGAAGTAATTCCCCTAAATATACTGTTACATCATTAACAAAACATTTAAAAGAATATCCACAATTTTTATTAAATAATATTTGTAATAGTATATTTACGCTTCTAAGTGAGCCTATTTGTAATAAAACCATTACGTCAAAACTACCTTATGGGAAAGGTATGTGTGAAGAAGTATCAGAGTTAAATGGCCTAATTTTTACAGGATTATATGAGCGTAAAACTACGGGAAATTCAAAAATTGAACATGATGTTGCCAGCAGCTCAGAGGTTAACCGACACTCACTTGTAAAGAAACTATACGGGGAGACCAATATGGCGGCACCGATGCTTGTTGATTATACAAAAATAACCATAATGTATTATTCTATTGTGGAGGGGTTGTTAAACAAGATTGCGCAGGTGCCGCGGTATGATTGGATCACAGTAGAGGCCGTGGCACAATGTCACGACATTATGCGGAAGTATATTCCAAATGATGCGGTAAGATATGAAGAGGAAATTGGCATAGATGAAAACAGGGAGGAGGGGCGGTCTCTGTTATTCCCTAAGTATGGGAAGCTTGAAATCTCAGGAAGAATGGATCTTGTTACCGATACCGACGTATTTGAACTCAAGTGTGTTCAGGAGCTGACAATTGAACACAAGCTTCAGCTCTTGATTTATGCTTGGTTATGGAATGTTTCGGACATGTTTGCAACAAAAGGGAGCCGCAGGTTTAAGCTGTTAAACATACGCACAGGAGAGCTGTGGGAATTGGATGCGACGTCGCCGCTGCTGAAGGATGCAATTGAGATTCTGTTAGATAACAAGTATGGGAAAGGGGATGAGAAGCCTGACAGTGTCTTCGTAGCTGAATGTTTGAAATGCTAAAGAGCGGCTCTCACCGCCGCCCGCAAAGCCCGCGCAACCCCAGGCTCCGACGCCGCATGTCCCGCATCTGGTACGATAACCAGCCGGCTGTGCGGAATCGCTTCATGAAGGGCGACAGCCGATGCAACAGGGCAGACCATATCATAGCGTCCGTGGATAATGCAGACGGGCACTGAGGCGGGAATCTGGTTAGCAGCAGCTAACAGGTCCGCCGAACGAACGAACCCATCGTGGCTGAAATAGTGTGTTTCCAGTCGGGCGAGGTCTTCGGCGGTTGCCGCAGGAGTACGGTCAGGAATGGGGCGCAGATGTGACAGTGCCGACTCCCAGCCCCACCACTGATTGGCAGCCCGCCGCCGGGTTGTCCTGTCTCGCGACCGCAGGCGGCGATAATACGACCGTGTCAGCCGCTTGTAGTTCCGTTGAGGGAGTCGCCCCCCTTCCGTGAAGGCCGACCATTCCTTGGGAAACACCTGTGCAGCGCCGCCCGCTTCATACAGCCACCGCTGCTCCGCCCGCGACATGAGACAAATGCCCCGCAGAATCAGGGCCGCCACTTCGGCCGGATAAGCTGCCCAGTAGGCCAGTGCTAGTGTAGAGCCCCAGGAGCCGCCGAACACAGTCCATGGGTTCTGGTATCCTACAGTAGCGCCACGAAGGTCATGGATGTCACCGACCAGATGGGGCGTCGTATTGCTCTGCAAACCTGGCGTACCGCCAGGCGTAGAGCGACCACATCCCCGCTGGTCAAACAGAACAACGCGCCACCGACGCAGGTCAAAGAACCGTAGAGCCGAACGCTGCAGACCACCACCGGGTCCGCCATGTAGAACAACGGCAGGCTTTCCATCCGCGGCCCCATGGACTTCATAATAGATGCGATGCCCGTTTGGCCTATCAAGGTATGGCATGTGTGGGTCCCTTACTCTCTGGTGCGATTTCGAATCGTCTTCCGTTTATTGCTTAACCGGGAGCGATGGTGGGTCTGGCGTCGGCTAACAGCAGCACGACGACGGCTGCTACTACCTCCTTCTTGGATAGGGGTTGCCGGTGTCTGCTCTACCGTTGCCTCATCGACCTCGGGGACCTTCTCAACATCTGCCGCGGCCGCTTCTTCGCTAAACACCGCCCCCATATGCTGGGGGCTAACAAACTTGAGGGTGCCGACTGACGCAGTACTGCTGAGAGTACGATGCCGCGCCTCTTTTCTGTTCTGTCTGTTATCTCAGTAGCAGCCGCCTCCATTGTGGACTGTGGCTCCACATGGCCTGCCCACTTCGCCGTAGATCCGCCAGCGACAGTGGGCGCTGGTCAGAATGTGAGCATGACCGCAACCTTTGATGTGCCTATTGGGACCCCGCTTATTACAGACGGTAAGATACAAATCTACGGTGTTGCCTCTTATCTGTTTGAGATGGAAATGGTCTATTCTATGTGCACGTATCTGACGTGTCCTCTCACAGCAGGTACTTACGCGTGGTCGTGGGTGGAGCCGTTTCCTGCGGATATATCTGGACAGATTCAGATGACATTCCGATTGGGTCCAGAGGTCGCAGGGAAGCAGAAGCCGTGGCTCTGTCTGCGCTGGACGGCGTATGCAACTGGGTCTCCGTCAAACGCAACGAACTCGGCGATTAAGTGGCTTTATTCGTGATTGTGTTTGCCTTTGTGCTTCTGCGTTTTGCGAATCTTCCGTTTATGCTTCTTTTTATGTAGTGTACGCCGCGTTCCACCAAATGAAGCACGCCGCACCCGTCCGCTGAGCATACTCGTCATAGTTGCTTCAAATCCAGGAAGTAATCTACGGATAGCGGCCAAAAGTGTTTCCTTATCACGCGCTTTGTTTTCAGCAGATGTATCTTGTTTAGATTTTTCAAAGTCAATAATTACAGCACGGGATTGGTCACACGCCAATAGGATGTTTTTGAGTTCCAAATCACCGTGAGAAATATTGTTCTCATGAAGCCAATTTATTTGGCTCACAATACTCCGTGCAATGCGCTCATAATTTGCGGGTTTCAGCTCAGACCATGGGCAATTGATAAACTGTGTTGTAACAATGATACGATTAAGGCGGCTCGGGCTGATGAATGAATCAATATATTTGATACCCCAATAGGCGGGGAGTCTCCGAAGAATGGCAACTTCCGTATCAAATGCCGCTTGCGCACGCGCTTCATCTGCCGCATCTTCGGAATCAAACCAGACCGATTTTGCAACATACTTCTTGTCCCCTTTTGTGAGGAGAACGACATTTGAATGCCATGTTGAGCCCACGGCTGTTATTGAAAAATCTGGATATTTTTCAGCAACAGTTGCTTTCAATTCATCAACAAGGCTCATTCTATAAAGGATTCCTAAAAGTGTTAGGGGGATGAGTACAGAGTCGTCAGCGTCCGTGCCGACGGGTCCGTTGCACCCGCCACGAAACGCGGCATCCACATCGCGGGTGCTATCGCGGCGGCCGCGCCTTCTGGGTATCCCGCCGCAGCCCACAACTGGCGATACCACAGCGCTTCCGCCGTCGGAGGAGGATTCACGGTGTAGGTGGCCGCAACAGAACGCCAGTCCCCTCCAGCCTGTCGCTCCCCTTCTGCCCGTGCCATTTCAAACCACGACTTCTCCGCGCGGGAAATCCCGTCGCTGAACGCCTCCTTGCGGCGCCACAGGACCGCATCGGGCAACAGGCCGGTGTGAGCGAATGCCGTGCGCAGAATTGACTTTTCCATCATGGTTGCGGATGGGCGCAGAGCCTCCGTGGGCAGAGCCCGTGCAACCGCCACGAACTGCCGGTCCAAAAAGGGAGAGCGTGATTCCAGCCCGTGAGCTGCCATAGACCGTTCTGACCGCAACACATCGTACCGGTGAATCTCGGCCAGGAGACGGTCCGTTTCGGCTTCAAAGGCCGCATCATCGGGAGCCGCACGCATGTAGAGATAGCCGCCCAACACTTCATCGGCCCCATCGCCATTCAGAACCACCTTGACCTCAGGTGTGGCTGTTGCCACCAGCTCGCCCACGAAGTAGTTGCCTACAGAAGCGCGAACGGTTGTTATGTCGAAGGATTCAATTGCTTTCACGACGGTCGGAATAATGGCCAGACACTCTTCGGGTGTCAAGATACGCTCGTGATGGATGGAGCCAATGTGCGCAGCAACCAGACGGGCGTGCTCTAGGTCCGGAGAGCCTGCCATGCCGACACTGTATGTGTGAAGTGGGTCCTTTCCTGCCGCAGCCAGACGCCGTGCGGCAATGGCCGCGACCAGTGAAGAGTCCAGGCCGCCCGATAGACAGGCACCCACGGCTCTGCGAGTTGTTAGGCGCTTTGCAACAGCCTCCTCCAGCGCATGGGCCAGTGTCTGTCCACCAGTTGCCAGGCATTCCAACGAAGTGCGCCATAGAGGAACCTTCAGCCACGGAACCTGATGCCAAGTGGTTATGACAGGGTCTCCACTCATGAGCCGAACAACCGTTCCCGGCTCAACTCCGTGTATCTCGCCCGTTTCATTTTGGCCGACTGCTGCTACGATTCCCTTGAGCTCACTCGCGATGGCCTTGCCGTTCCCTGTGTAAAAGAGAGGGCGGACACCATAGGGGTCTCGGGCCAGCTCTACATGACCGGTGGCGGGGTCCAACACAACTATGGCAAAGTCGCCATCCAGCTGATGACACACAACTTCCAAGGGAAGCCCGCGCTCCAGGAGCGCTGCGACGACAGCACAATCACTGGCGCCTGCAGGAACGACAAGGGCCAGCTGCCGAATCAGAATGTCGGAGTTGAAGATTTCGCCATTGACCATCACGAGGCGTCCATCCTGTAGGCGAAAGGGCTGCTCCATCGTGCCGTGGATGTCTCCACCCCCTTGGACATGGAGGCGGGTGAACCCAAAACCGGTACGTCCATCGGGATTAACAGTGGCGACCTGCGCATCGGGGCCACGCGCTTGTAGTGCTGTCAGAGCCGCTTGTAGCGCTGTCTCTGACACCTCCGTATTACGGAGTACTATGATGCCACACATTGTTGTTCCTTCCTGATTGGAGGAAGTGGTTCTTTAATCGGTAGTGGTTGCCTCCACTGCACTGGCGCCACCGGTAGCAGCAGCCTCTGCAGAAGTCGGATACCGCTTCTCGAAGTTCACCAGCCACAGCTTGCGGGGAGTGTCCTGCTTGTTCATGAACTCCCGCAGGCTCGGGAAATACGTTCCCACGTTCGCCTGACGCGCCTCCCAGATGAGCTTCCGGTACTTGATAGGCGCATCTCCCAGCTTCAGCGTGCGGTGCTTGTAAACCTTCAGGTACGTGTCATGGAACTCCTGCGTTGCCACCTTGAAGGCAGAAACGGTCTCGTTCGCGGCATGCTCCTCCTCCGGGAAGACCCGGAGATAGTTCGTCAGCTTGCCCTGACCCTCCGACCAGCGCTCTAGCCACAGATACTGGAGCTTCGCCTGATTGCCGCGGAGCATGCGCGCGGCATTGTACTGGACAGAGCGGAGCTTGTAGCGCAGACCGGTACGGGCAACCTTGACCACAACACCCTGCCAGCCAGCACCCAGGCGCCGACCGTTTGCAGATACGCGGGCCTGGATATCCGTAACCGTGTGCAGGTCAAAGGTCTGGGGCAGATGCGGAATCAGCGGGCTATCGACCGACAGAGGGGTCGTCAGCAGCCGACGAACCCCCGCAGCATCAAAGGACG
>Ga0214921_10003498_pt1 | contig 23919 bp, 19 predicted proteins | sample LL1505_MetaG_FD_177992 | JGI IMG/M metagenome (GOLD analysis project Ga0214921, IMG submission 177992) | Freshwater microbial communities from Lake Lanier, Atlanta, Georgia, United States - LL-1505 | ecosystem: Environmental > Aquatic > Freshwater > Lake | place: USA: Georgia | collected...
CAGGCCTTCACTGATACAGGCTACGTCTGGTGGTACTTCAATAGTTTCAGTTGTCATTTTTGTTCCCTCTTAGTTCAAGAATTAATAATTTTCCAGCCACCGTTTAGAACCAATACACCGTTATCGTTGAGTTTTGCTAAAGTGCTATTTGCGCGAATGTAATCGACGAAAATTGATCCGTTTTCATCTTTTGAAAATGTGAGATCGTCACCGACTTTTGCATCGATAGCCCGTAAATACTTGGTCATGCATGTGAGGCGGTATTCGTTTCGGGTACCTCCGAAAAGCGCATTGTTGTAATAGATGAAGTTAAATTTCCATTTCGAGCCGTCGGCAAGTTCGCGGACCAACAAAGTCATTCTGGGGTTTTTGATCGAAGCATTCAAGGCAGGGAAAAATGACAGAATGTCTTTCGCTTTTGGGACAAGAATTCCCGCTTGATGAGTACCGTTGATGCCAATGTCATTGGCACTCAGTTTTTTTGAAATTGTTGTCATCATTTTTCGTTTTCCTAAAATTTTGACAGTGGTGAAATTTGTAGGGCTCTGACTATTATTGACGCATCAATTTCACCATCGTGTCCAACAACAGCTTCTGTTGCCAGACCACGTTTAAATTGGGCGCGATCCAGCATGACCTCTTCAACGCTGTCTGCGTAGTACAGGTGGTGAATTGTCACGGGTTGTTTTTGCTTCCGACGGTATGCTCTTGCTGATGCTTGATCCGTTAGTGCTGGATTCCATTCCGGGTTGTAATGAATGACGTGGTTCGCGGCTGTAATGTTTAAGCCAGCGCCTGCCGCTTTTGGATTCAAAAACAAAGTTCCGTATCCGCTGAATTCATAAAACTGATCAACAGTAGGCTGCCTCTCTGTAATAGGCACTCTTCCATCAATAAACCTGAAGAATCCCGCAGGCCAACGCTGAGGGATATCTTGCATGAACAGATCTGCCATTCCCTGATAGGTTGTAAACACAAGAGCTTTTTGGTTAGACTCAAAAATCTCCGTGAGCAGTTCTAAAAGTCGAATGTACTTGTTCACATCAAGTGATGGATCACTAACGGCCTTACTGACTAGACTTGGATGTGTGCAAAACATTCGCAGTCGTACGGTCGCAACCATACCTGCAGCAGGCCCATATTCAGCCAAGGTGGTCAGTCGAAGTGATTCATAAGCATCAGCAAGTGCAGGACTCATCGTAATTGCCTGAGGCACTTCAATCTTCTCAGGCAGATCCTTTGCAACGTCCTTGACCTTTCGCCTTAAAAGAATTGGCGAGACAATCGGACTTAGCCGACTTGCGTCATTGAGATCATCTGTAAAACTTGCCCGGAACTCGTGCACCGATCCGAGCAATCCAGGTAGCGCAAAATCTGCAAGCGACCAAAGATCGTCGAGTCGGTTTTCAACAGGTGTCCCTGTGACAGCTAAAGAGACGCGGCGGGGAAGTCGCTTGACCGCTTTTGTTCTTTGCGCATCCGGATTTTTTATCGCCTGTGCCTCATCAAGTACTAATAAGTGCCATTCCACTGATCCCAGCAGAGGCTCATCCCGAATAGCTGTATCAAACGACGTCACTACAACGTCAAATGGTGTCAGTCGCTCTGCAATACCGGCTCTTCCCTGTCCTGCATGAACGTGTACGCTGAGTGAAGGGGCGAACTGAGCAATTTCACGCCTCCAGTTTTCAACGATAGTAGCTGGCGCAATTACCAGTGACGGAGTAAAGCCCCGGTTTCTTTCAGATAGCAGCAATGCGATGACTTGCAGTGTTTTTCCAAGTCCCATTTCATCGGCAAGAATACAGCCAATCTCCTGCTGAGCAATCACTTGCAAAAAACCAACACCGTCAACTTGGTAAGGGTAAAGCTGGGCATTAAGGCCTTGAATTTCACCGATCTCACCACCTACAGCAGATGCAACATTGGAGGCAATAACTACAGATTCATCAATTAGTTTTGCAGGTGCATCTTTTGTACTTCGTAACTCGATTAATTTGCCAAATGAAAGCGAGCCCCCCTCAACCACACCACGGGCAGTTAGCCATTCTTTTGCAGATTGAATTGCATCTGTACTGACGGGGTACCATTTGCCGCCAATAATTATTTGATCGTAGCCGGCGGGCAAATCGCAATATTCACTATCTGTCCAGACACCAACTTTGACATTGATCGAACTGGGAGTGATGTTACTTATTCTGATTGCTGGCTCTGCTGGAAACCGAGAAAAAATCAAATCTGGAATCACAGATATCAAAGGTCGATCAAGTTGATGTCCATGAAATTCTTTTGTAACAGAAAAAATGGCTGAGTAAACGTCCAACGCACTTGGAAAAACGATCGCACCTGTGTTATCTTTTATTGAGATCCGATCGCCTTCCAAAAACCAATTCACCTTATTCATTTTCAGCCTCGCATCGTTTGAGAGGTTGCTGCCATTGATAGGTATCCATGACCAAGTATAGCGCTTTCAACGCCGAACAAAGTTTGTAGATTGCTTAGATATAAATGATGTGATCGCGGATCAAGCAGATGGATAGGCGTACAATCAACTGACCACCATCTCATCGCATAGCCTACTAATGGCACTTGCATATCGATGATAAACATCTCATCTTTCATTTGATAGTCGGTCTTAATTGCCTCAGGCTGTTCGACTCCAGAATGAGGAGTCAAAAAAAAATTCTGAGTAGCATTCATAACCACTTCATTCTATGATTCGTAAGAAAGTAAATTTTTTAAATACACTTAGATTCATTTGAGTATTTTTTCTGCTTTTGTATATGAATAATTAAATGTTAATTAAATTTATCATTTCATTACAATATTTTTCCGGAGAAAATCCAAGTACAGGGGCCGTATCTAACTTCCAAATCGTCATATTAAAAGTTGCATCTAATTTTTCTATATCGTTACCATATCTAAATGTTGAGTTTGTTTGACAATTACCTTTTTAGAAAAAAACGTTTATAGACAAACTCAGGGGTAGTGTAACTAATAAAAATTGATCTTGTTACACCACATTTAGTTTGAAAACCATAATCGTTTGAGCAAATCTAAGTGTATAGGTTAAACCGGGTCCCATCAATCGAAATCGGGATACTTAGAGACAATTGTCTCATGTATTTACTGCTGATCAACTGGCAACGTTGCCACTTCATCATTTAACTAGACCTTGGGTTGCGCATTACTTAAATAAACTTTCTTCCCCAAGAAAAATATGAAAACCTATATAGGATTAATTCGAGCTTTAGCTTTATATAATAAATTACGAACATCTTCTAAAGTAGTATCAGGATGATTGTTGTAATCCATTAATCGGTGAGTTTTAACTCGGTCACCACCGACTTCATTTAATACTTCTCGTACCTTTTCATGGGCTGGCTGTCTGTAATGAACTCCACCAGAAATCTCAACAGTAGCCTGTGTTAAGGCACAAAACAAGCTCCACATACTTGGATTTGGGGGACATATTCGATTGTCGTTTTTATTCCAAATCGACTGGCTACTCAGCAGATTTAAAGCACGGTCAATAATTTTTATATCATCTTGCGTTGCTGGTAAAACATTTTTGGCATTGATAGTTACGACAATCTGACCATTATTTTCAATGAGGGTTTGTAAAGGAAACCAGCCAAATGGTAATTTTGCGACCTTCTTAACTAAATACTGACTATCAACAATTTCGAAACGAGTGGGATCTTCAGGATATTTACCCTCCATTTTCCCGAGATAATTTCCATTTGCATCAATTTTTTTTAGACTTGCAACTACAATTCTTGGTGGAGCGTTTTCACTACATTTTTCTAACAACTTATCAAAGTTTGATCTTAAAGCATTCACCTGACAAGGAACAGAACAAGTTCCCATATATTCAGTACCTGTCATTTTTAACGTACATATAACGTTTTGGGTATTAGTCTGGCCAATGACTTGAGTAGAGGAAAAGATAATGAAAAAAATAGATAAAAATTTTAATAAACTAGTATTAAGCTTTGTAATAGTCAAAAAATAATTAGGCATATTTTCCTTAAATAATATGGTGAATTAGTGGGCGATTAAATAGACTCTAAATATATTATCATTGTCGGACCATGTATTTACTAATAGTCAACTGGCAACGTTGCCACTAGCGGTATGCCAGTGTGATACCCACTAGAAGAACTTAATTTAATAATATACCCCCCTATTTTTCTGTCCAAACAGTTCGGGGGGGCTTTTCTGTAGGATTTTTTTCATCATTATCTGATGGATTTTCTACCCCACCCCACTTTTAAGTATCTGATTCTATTACACTTTCAACTGTAACAGGTGTTACAGTCAGATTTTTAATGGCTGGAATACTATGCATACACTAGCCTAAAGTCAATGGGCACTTTTTGGGGGTGGGGGTATGGTGGGGTCAGGAATTCTAGAAATTGAGTAGGGGTGGCCTCTACTTCTTTAGCCAATCGATGAGTGGCTTCACTTCCTGAACAGTAATGCCGGTATTTGGATTACAGCGAATCAAGTTCTCACAGTCTTCTGGAAACTCTATCCATGAATCATCAAGAGCCATCCATTCTGCAAAGTGCTTATTTCTATCGTGGAGATACCCAACGATCTCATGATATCTGGAGTACTGGCCAATGTAAGCTTCACCAGTAACTCCGATAACAAGTGGTCGAATCACTGCAGGAAGTCGTAATTTAATCTCTTCTGCATCAAAATGAAAACGCCAGCTTGATGAGATCACAATATTACATTGATGTTTCGAAAAGACGTCTTCTAGTAAATGTGTATTTGAGAACAATAATGAGCCGTGAGTTGTTGGATGCAAAACACCATCAAAGTCTAAAAACAGATATTTATCACTCATAGGTCAGCCAATGAATTGGGGCAATTGATGAAGACTAAAGTGTAATGTGTGCGTTCTCCACGAGTATGAATACAAACAATGTGGGGAAAATTGTGGGGAAAAAACAAAATTTGTCAAAAAGCTCAATTACTGCTTGACTTGTTGGCGGAGCGGACGGGACTCGAACCCGCGACCCTCGGCGTGACAGGCCGATATTCTAACCAACTGAACTACCGCTCCAGTTTATAACTTGGCGTCCCCAGGGGGATTCGAACCCCCGTACTCACCGTGAAAGGGTGATGTCCTAGGCCTCTAGACGATGGGGACCTAGTAAATACGTACTACAAAAAAAGCAACTCATTCTACAACCAAATACTTTAAAAACCACACTTCAGCTATTGAAATCAAACATTTAACCGCTTTGTACTGGATTTTAGCATCTGTTTTAATTACTCAAATCTGGTGGAGCTAAGCGGGATCGAACCGCTGACCTCTTGCATGCCATGCAAGCGCTCTCCCAGCTGAGCTATAGCCCCGATCATCCCTAAAAATCTAATTACGACCGTTTTCGTTTTTTCATTAGCAACCAAAATAATCAACTATTTTAGCTTATTTTCATGGGCTTTTGCAACTTAACGATGTATATCGCCTAAAGACCATACAGCATAAGGGGCAGAAGCTACACTACGGCTAGACATTTAAGCGCTGGACAACCTCATCAACGCCTAAAATAGAAATAACCGCATCAATTGCCGGAGTCTGGGTCGTAGAAAATAATAAATACCGAACCGGCATCGCTAAGGCTGGCATTTTTAAACCGTGTTGAGACAAAACATCTTTCATGGCAATTCCGATGCTCTCTTTAGAGCCATCACTTATTTTCAAAGCTTGAACCAAATCTCTGATTGCCGGCTTGATAGCATCCGTAATTAAATCCTGATACTCCTTCGATTGCGTTTGATGCAGTGGTGGAGCCATGTAGAAAAGTTTTGCAGCTTGCGCAAGCTCCACCATGGTATTCGAACGCGCCTTTAACAGATCGACAACTTTGACAAAATCGGGGCCATTCAGTGCCACCTCTCCGACAAAATCAATTCCTGCAAGTTTTGCGAACGGAATAGCACTTTGCGCTAATTCAATACTATTGGCATGGGAAATATAATGATGATTAAGCCATAGTAATTTTTCTGGACTAAACTGCGCAGGTGATTTACCCAAACTTTCTAGATCAAACCACTGAATCAATTCTTCTTTTGAAAAAATTTCAGCATCACCATGCGACCACCCCAATCTAGCTAAGTAATTGAGTATGGCCTGGGGCAAATAACCTGCTTTCTGAAAATCCCGAACACTCATTGCACCATTTCTTTTACTCAACTTTTCACCTTGGTCATTAAGAACCGTTGGTAAATGTGCGTAAATCGGCACAAGTCCACCCAAAGCCTGAATAATGTTGATCTGCCTTGGAGTGTTATTGACATGATCGTCCCCACGAATAACATGGGAAATTTTCATATCCAAATCATCGACTACTACGCAAAAATTATACGTAGGCGTTCCATCCGGTCGAGCAATAACTAAATCATCTAATTCATCATTAGAAATTTCAATCACGCCCTTCACAGCATCTTTCCAAATAACACTGCCATCTTTGGGATTTTTAAAACGCACTACTGGCTTAACGCCACTGGGGACTTCGGGTAATTGCTTGCCCGGCTCAGGACGCCATGTGCCGTTATATTTTGGCTTTTCTTTATTAGCAACCTGTTTTTCTCGTAAGTTATTTAAATCCTCCTCACTCATATAACAGTAATATGCCAATCCCTGCTCTAGCATGTCCTTGATGACTGCACGATATCGATCAATCCGTTGCATCTGGTAAAAAGGACCCTCATCAATATCTAAACCTAACCATTTCATCCCTTCTAAAATGACTTCTACAGCCTCTGCTGATGAGCGTTCTAAATCCGTATCCTCAATCCTCAAAATAAAATCACCTTGCTTGGACCGGGCATACGCCCAAGGATATAAGGCACTCCGCAAATTACCCAAATGAATAAATCCAGTTGGACTAGGAGCAAAACGTGTACGAATAGAATGCGGTTCAATAGTAGTATTTTTCATACGAATATTATCCCATGAGCAATCAAGCTCTGAATGACTTAAGTGATCTACTTGGAGGGTTTAGTGATATTTAAAATTTTTAAAGGCCTTTGTTGAAGCGCTGAAAAACTTCCCAAAAATAAGATCACGCCTGAAACAATTAAACCAACTACTAAGCCACCACCGTAATCAGCAATATAGCCAATCATCAATGGACCAAGCATTTGTCCAATAGCAAAAAGTATTGTAAATAAACGGATCCCACCACTCCACTGAGTAACTGGATAGTTATGCTTAATGAAAGCTGTCGTAGATGACACCGCAGTAATAAATGCTAAGCCAAACAGCATCCCTGAAATAAAGATGATCACAATCAGCAAATCATTCTGGCCAACCTGCCCTAATAAAATGACAATGAAGGCTGGAATGAGGCAGGCTAAACCCATTAGCCCATTGACTACAGCTAATACCTCGCCACCTCGATAACGGTCAAGCATGGTTGACCATAAGCGTGATGAAACCATTAAGCACAGTCCTAGTAATGCATAAAAAGAGCTTACAGTCGAGGCCTCTAAACCCACCTCTTTTAAAAATGCAATCACAAAGGTCATATAACCAATATGCCCAATACCAAAAAGTAAGTATCCGAGGTTCATCCAAATACTTTTAGAAATAGCTATCATTTCTGATTTAGGTGTACTAATCTCTAGAATATAAAAGCTACCAATCGGCTTTATCATGAGCAACATGAGTAAGGATGCAATGAGAGCCATACCAATCCAACTAAATTGCCAAGCATGGCTATATCCCTGCTTACTGGCGAACATTTCAATTGGATTGACTAAAATACTCGCCAAGAAAATACCTAGTCCAACTCCGCCGTAATAAATACCTAAGATCCATCCTGATTGGTTAGGATGGAGTTCAGATAATTGTGCAGCTAAAATTCCACCAGAAATAAATATCAAAGCACTTGTTATCCCCACCAATAAACGGATCGTAAAGATCATTTCGGCGGAGATGAGAAAACCGAGAGTTGCCACTAAAAATACCGTAACAAATACAGCGCCCAAAATCACATAGCGCAATTGGCATCGATCAAATATCCACGGACAAATTAAAGCTCCAAGAAAATAGCCGATGGCATTACCTGTGTTCATATTACCCGCTGTTAAATATGACCAGTCCAGATCAGCTCGCATCAGTGGTAAAAATAAGGTATAGGCAAAGCGAGATATCCCCAAAGCAATTGCCGCACCAAATGCTAAAGCTAAGGCAGTATAAATTGGATGTCGTTTGGCAAAATTCACTTGATTATTCATTAACCAATACAATAGCAAATTAATCTTCCATCAAGATTGTTTTATTCAGTTTTACGTTCTTTTACTTCCAAACTTTATGACAAGCAAGCCAGAACCTCTTAGTTTCGAAAGTGATGTACTACAAACCTTTATTTTTGAACAGAGTCAAATCCGAGGTGAAATCGTTCGCTTGGGCGCGTCCTGGCAAACGATCTTGTCTAGAAAACAGTACCCGCCAGCAATCCAACGCCACTTAGGAGAAATGGTTGCAGCCGGGGCTTTATTAAGCGCTACCCTGAAATTCTCAGGGACACTGATTATTCAAGCTCAAGGAACTGGACTTGTTCGACTGCTAGTCGTGGAATGCACTGCCGATCTTGGCCTGCGCGCTACGATTAAATTAGCAAATGACGTTACTCCTGAAACAATTTCCAGTGAGGCGAGTCTAGCGGAACTCATCAATCCAGATGGACTAGGAAAACTAGTAATCACTTTAGATCCCTCTAATCGCCAAGAAGGACAACAAGCCTATCAAGGAATTGTGCCATTAAGTCTGCATGGCCAACCCATTACAAGTATTGCGCAAGCAATCATCACGTATATGAACTATTCAGAGCAGCTAGATACCAAAATTTGGCTAGCTTGCAATCATCAGTTTGCAGGCGGGATTCTCCTTCAAAAACTGCCTCAATTGGGCGGTCACTCGCCACTTCAAAAACTCACTGAGGAAGAACTTGATGAGGCCTGGGAAAGATTACCAATGCTCGTCCAAACAGTCAAGGACGCTGAGTTACTGAGTACCCCACCCAATGTTCTCATGAATCGCTTATTTACTTACGAAACAGATCAACAAACCGTGCGTAGTTTTCCTCTCAGGCACCTCCAATTTAGTTGCCAATGCTCCCGTAAGCGCGTCGGTAATATGCTGATCATGCTTGGTTATGACGAAGTTACAGATATTCTAGAGGAGCAACAGCAAGTAGAAACAACGTGTGATTTTTGTGGGCAAGTTTACGCTTTTGATGCGGTGGACTGTAAACAATTATTTATTGCTCGCAATCTCATCGATGGCATGCGACCAGCCAAAGGAAAACACTAAAGACGATTTGCTACTTAGCCCTTCTTAGTCCGTGACCAAATAATCCCGCGGGCCTCCAAAGCCGTGATCTGTTCGTCAGTTAAACCGATTTCTTGTAATATCTCCCGGTTATCTTGGCCAACCTCTGGCGCCTGTCGACTGATGCGCCCGGGAGTTCGGGATAGCTTGGGCACAATTCCTGGAACATGTAAAACACTTCCGTCTAACATTTGTTGAGCAATAATCATTTCTCTGGCATGGTAATGCGGATCTTTAGCAATATCAGCAACCGTAAAAATGCGGCCAGCAGGCACACTACAAGAATCGAGGATCTGCAATACTTCTTCGACAGAATGGGATAGTGCCCACTGACCAATACTGTGATCAATTAACTGAACATGTGCAACACGCCCCGTATTATCTGCAAAGCGGGCGTCCTGGGCAAAGGCGTCTTGCCCTATAGCAACCATGAGGCGTTTAAATATACTATCGCCATTCCCGGCAATCAAAACATATCCACCATCACGGCATTCATAGGCATTCGACGGAGCAATCCCCGGTAAAGCACTCCCAGCCGCCTGCCGTATCTCGCCAAAGGCACTATATTCCGGTAACAAACTTTCCATACAATTAAAAACTGCCTCGTATAAAGCCATATCGATTACCTGACCTTTACCACTCCGACTACGCTCATGTAGAGCTAATAAAATGCCAATGACCCCATGCAGCGCAGCTAATGTGTCGCCAATACTCACGCCGACTCGTACCGGAACTCGGCCAGGCTCGGCCGTTAGATGTCTCAAACCGCTCATGGCTTCTGCCACGACCCCAAAGCCAGGTTTATCGCGATACGGGCCTGTTTGACCGTAGCCACTCACGCGCAAAATAATCAACCGCGGGTTGATGTGCAATAGTTCGTCAGGTCCCAAAGCCCATGATTCCAGAGTGCCTGGCCGAAAATTTTCAATTAAGACATCACTTTCCAAAAGAAGCTGACGGACAATGTCTTGTCCTTCTGACTGTTTGAGATCTAAGGCAATCGAGCGCTTATTTCTTGACTGAACTTGCCACCAAACTGAGGTGCCATCTTTCAGTAAACGCCACTTCCGCAAGGCGTCACCCGTCACTGGCGCCTCTACTTTAATCACATCAGCCCCAAAATCAGCTAAAGTTTTTGCCGCAAACGGACCGGCAATTAATTGCCCCAGTTCCAAAACTTTAATACCATCTAAAGAACTTTTATCCATCTGCTTGTTTACTAGTATTGCCTACCCATTTATTGGGTGGGGGTTGATTTGGCTAATTTTGAATCTTCTGATAGTCTGCTAGGCTTTACTTTTGACAATTTTGGCGCCGTCTCATCAGATTGTAGAATTTGAACGAGCGTTTCATTTTCCTTCACCATGCCATGCTCGATGCGAGCTCGCTCCTCCACGGCCCGTGTTCCCTGCCTTAAGTCATCGACATCACCGGCAATTTTTGCATTGCGCTTTTCTAATTCGATATTCTTATTTTGCTGCTCTTTGACATCTTTATCTAATTGATAAACGCTTAACAATCCGCCCTTGCCAATCCACAAAGGATATTGGATCGCAATGAGCAAAGCGGCTAGGGTATAAAAAATATAACGCACTAATATCCTAAGTTATAAAATGCCGCGCGGCCTGGATAGGTGGCAATATCACCCAAATCTTCTTCAATACGTATCAACTGATTATATTTAGCAATTCGGTCGGAACGTGATAACGATCCAGCCTTAATCTGACCAGCATTACAACCCACAGCAATATCAGCAATCGTTGTATCTTCTGTCTCGCCCGAACGGTGCGAGATAACGGCTGTGTATCTAGCCCGCTTGGCCATCTCAATAGCGGCAAAGGTTTCAGACAAAGTACCAATTTGATTCACCTTAATTAAAATCGAATTAGCGATTTCTTTCTGAATACCTTCTTTGAGAATCTTTGTATTCGTAACAAATAAATCATCCCCAACAAGTTGAATCTTTTTCCCCAGTCGCTGCGTCAGGATTGCCCAGCCGTCCCAATCACCTTCATGCATTCCGTCTTCAATCGAAACAATGGGATATTTGTCTGCGAGCGTTCCTAAATAATCTGCAAACTCGCTTGAAGTTAACTCTAAGCCTTCACCAGATAAATGGTATTTACCATCACGATAGAATTCGCTTGCCGCACAATCTAGAGCAAGGAGGACATCATCCCCAGGACGATATCCAGCTTTTTCTATCGCTTGCAAAATAGTATTCAAACATTCTTCATTCGTCTTAAAGTTAGGAGCAAACCCGCCTTCATCACCAACTGAAGTTGGCATACCCTGTGTCTCTAATATTTTTTTGAGCGTTTGAAAGATCTCTGCTCCACAACGCAAGGCGTCTTTAAAACTCGTCATACTGACTGGCATAATCATGAATTCTTGAATATCAAGACTATTATTTGCATGCGATCCGCCATTGATAATATTCATCATCGGTACGGGCATTTGCATAGCTCCAGAGCCTCCAAAATAGCGGTATAGAGGCAGCCCCGCTTCTTCCGCTGCAGCTCTAGCAACGGCCATCGAAACTGCTAAGGTGGCATTCGCTCCAAGCCGAGCCTTATTATCACTTCCGTCTAGGTCGATCAAAGTACGATCCAAAAAAGCTTGCTCAGAGGCGTCTAAGCCCATGACGGACTCAGCGATTTCAGTATTAATATTATCAACAGCTTTTAAAACGCCTTTGCCGAGATATCGGCCATGCTCACCGTCACGTAACTCAATTGCTTCACGTGAGCCTGTTGATGCTCCAGAAGGCACAGCGGCACGCCCCATAATTCCAGACTCTAATAACACATCACACTCTACGGTGGGATTTCCACGAGAATCGAGAATCTCTCGTCCAATAATATCTACAATTGCACTCATATCTATCTCTCAAAAATGTAATTTTTTACAATCAACCCCTACAACCCCAAAGTATGTTCAATCATCATCCCAGGTCGTTTCACTAATTGATCAATTTCTTTTAAGGTTTCTAATAAAGCCTTCATCTGTTTTAGTGGTACGGCATTGGGGCCATCGGACATCGCTTGAGCAGGGTCTGGATGCGTCTCCATAAAAATACCGCTAATCCCAACTGCTATCGCAGCCCTTGCCAAAACGGGCACAAACTCTCTTTGCCCACCACTTGTTGTACCCTGGCCACCTGGCAACTGAACTGAATGAGTCGCATCAAAAACTACTGGAGCATGTGTCTGGCGCATAATCGCCAAACTTCGCATATCGGATACTAAATTGTTATAACCAAAGCTGACACCACGTTCGCAGGCCATAAAATTATCTTCTTCTAAGCCAACAGCCTTGGCTGCCGATCTAGCCTTTTTAATGACATGCACCATATCTTGCGGAGCTAAAAATTGCCCTTTCTTAATATTGACAGGCCGCCCACTTTGGGCACATGCTTGAATAAAATCTGTCTGTCGGCATAAGAAAGCTGGGGTTTGTAATACATCGACAACTTCACAAACAGGCTTGATCTCTGCAATACTGTGAATGTCAGTCAAAATCGAAACGCCAAGCTGACTTTTCACCTCGGCAAGAATTTCCAATCCCCGCTCCATCCCAAGCCCCCGAAAGGAATCTCCTGATGAACGATTCGCTTTATCAAAAGACGATTTATAAATAAAAGGAATTTGTAGTAACTTGGTAATTTCTTGTAAATGACCAGCTGTATCCATTGCCATCTGCTCTGACTCAATCACGCACGGGCCAGCAATTAAAAAGAAAGGTTGGTCTAAACCGATCGTGAAGCCACAAAGGTTCATGCCACAGCCTTTTCTGAAGAAATCTTGCCCGCATGAATTAATGCTGCCTCGATAAATGCATTAAATAAAGGATGCCCATAACGCGGTGTCGAAGTAAATTCCGGATGAAACTGCACCCCAAAAAACCAAGGATGCATCGATTCAGGTAACTCCATCATTTCAGGTAAATCCTCTGTTGGTGTTCGGGCAGAAATAATTAATCCTGCCTTTTCTAAATCAGGAACATACCCATTGTTTACCTCATATCGATGACGATGCCTCTCATTCACCTCTGAGCCATAAATTCGACTGGCTAAAGTACCGGCTTTAACCGGACAACGCTGCGACCCAAGTCGCATCGTGCCGCCAAGATCTGAGCCATCTGAACGCTGTTCAATCTTACCATCACGATTTTTCCACTCAGTAATTAATGCGACCACAGGGTGCAAGACATTCGGTTCAAATTCCGTACTGTTGGACTGCACAAAGCCAGCAACAGAGCGCGCAAATTCAATCACCGCTAATTGCATCCCTAAACAGATCCCTAAATAAGGGATCTTCTGAATTCTAGCGTAGGCAATCGCCTTCATCTTGCCCTCAGTACCCCTTTTTCCAAAACCGCCAGGCACTAAAATGGCGTCTAAGCCCTCTAAATTGGCAACGTCACCGTGCTCTAATAATTCCGAGTCAATGTAGCGAATATCGACCTTACTCTCATGATGTATTCCAGCATGTCTTAAGGCCTCAATTAAAGATTTATACGATTCAGTTAAATCAACGTATTTACCAACCATTCCAATCATAATGTGATGCTTCGGATTTTCCATTCGAAAGACTAAATTACTCCAGATACTTAAATCAGCCGGCGCAAGTTGTAAATTCAATTCATCACAAATAATTTGATCTAACCCTTGTTCATGCAACATCTGTGGAATTTTATAAATAGTGTCCACATCCCATACAGAAATGACGGCCTCTTCTCTGACATTAGAAAATAAAGAAATCTTACTGGCCTCTTCCTGCGGAATAGGCCGATCCGCCCTACATAAAAGTGCCGTAGGTAAAATCCCGATCTCACGTAACTTTTGGACTGAGTGCTGGGTTGGCTTGGTTTTTAACTCTCCAGCACTAACAATATAGGGCACTAGCGTCAAATGAATAAAGGCTGTGTCACCTCTCGGTTTACGAAGATTCATCTGCCGAGCAGCTTCTAGGAATGGCAAGGATTCAATATCACCAACCGTCCCACCGATTTCACAAATGGCAACATCAGCCTGCCCATCATGGCTAGCAGCAGCACCGCGCTCAATAAATGTCAAAATTTCATTCGTAATATGCGGAATTACCTGCACTGTCTTACCCAAATACTCACCGCGACGCTCTTTACGGATGACCGACTCATAAATTTGACCAGTTGTAAAGTTATTACTTTTACGCATTTTGGCAGATACAAAACGCTCATAATGCCCTAAATCTAGATCTGTTTCAGCACCGTCTTCAGTGACAAAGACCTCACCATGTTGAAAGGGACTCATCGTTCCAGGATCAACATTAATATAAGGATCTAATTTAAGGAGGGTGACTTTCAGGCCGCGGGATTCTAGAATCGCAGCCAGGGAAGCGGCTGCGATTCCTTTCCCTAAGGAAGAAACCACACCGCCAGTAACGAAGACAAATTTGGTCATCGCACATTCACTCTGTTGGTAATACTGAATTATATACATGACTTGCATAAACCACTAAAAAACTCTTCGCGCGATCCAATTTCCTGCTCCCAAGGCTTATAAAAACGAACTCAAGAAGCAATTAATAAAAATCATTTAAAATATTAATCAATATAAATGATAGGATTCTATGAGACTTGGTTACTTTACAATGCCCTTACACCCTTTGCATCGCGATGGGACTGAAACACTCCACGAAGACCGTCAAACAATTATCTTTGCGGATCAGCTGGGCTTTTATGATGCCTTTATTGGTGAACACCTTACTGATCAAGCTGAAAATGTTACAAATAGTATGATTTTTTTGGCAACGCTGATTTTTGAGACCAAACAAATCAAATTAGCCACTGGCACCTCGAACCTCTCCCACGCCCATCCAACTCTCCTAGCCGCTCAAGCAGCCATGTTTGATCACCTTGCTAAAGGGCGCTTTATTTTCGGCATTAGCCCAGGAGCACTAGCCTCCGATGCAGAAGCTCTTGGCATCTTAAGCGAAGATCGTGGCCAAATATTTGCTGAGGCAATCGATGTCATCTTAGCTATTTGGCAGGGTGAGCCGCCCTACAATATCGACCTTCCTAATAATCGCTTTAAAGTGAGTGTAGAAAAAACCCAAGTCCTTGAAATTGGTCGAGGACACATCATGAAGCCCTTCCAAAAACCCTATCCTGAAATAGTTGGAACTGTCGTCGCACCTTTTTCTAAGGGTGTAATTGCCATGGGACAAAGAGACTTTCATCCCATGTCAGCAAACTTTCTTCTAGATAATTGGCTACCAAGTCATTGGGCTAATTATTCAGCAGGCAAGGAACTGGCTGGACAAAAAGCTTTAGCGAAAGACTGGCGTGTGGCCAGAACAGTTTTTGTTGGCGATAACTCAGCCATTGCCAAGAGCTATGGTAAAGAAAATGCTGATAGCCCCTACCGCTACTATTACCAACAAATGTATACCAAAATGAAGATTTCTAATCGGCATGTCATCTTTAAAAAGCATCAAGATGACGACGATAGTACGATTACTCTGGATAAAATTTTGGATGAGCTTGTCATCTCTGGAACAGTTCATGAAGTAGTCGATCAAATCCTCGCTCTGCAAGAAAAAGTGGGTACGATCGGAGAAATAGTCTATGCCGGTATGGATCTAGTCGATCCAGCACTTGGCAGAAGATCTATGGAACTCATGGCGCATGAGGTGATGCCCCGCGTGAATGAGGCACTGGGTCTTGGCTATCAAACGAATGCCGATGCTACTTAAATTGCTCTAACAATACATTTCGTTGAAAAATTCTGGTGAATACGTCTTTTTTTGATGTCCACGTTTGCGCACCCGTCTGACTTGTGTCCTTTAAATCAATACCCATGGCCTGATATCGCCTTACCACTCCCGGATGAGGATGGCCATATCGGTTCCGGTAGCCCGTTTGTGAAAATGCATCATGGGGTTTGAGCTGATTCAAAAATAATGCCGTCGATGAAGTCTTACTTCCATGATGTGGGGCCATTACAATCCGGTTTCTAGTGGAAATCATCTGAGTGTGCTGCACTTGCGCCATCAAACGATTCACGACCTCCCGCTCAGCGCCACTTTCAATATCACCCGTTAACCACACTGAATGAAATCGATTTCTGACCTCTAATACACAACTCATTTCATTGGGCTTGCCCTGAAAAAAATGCTCCTCAAAAGTGGTCTTTGCAGGTGGGTGCCAAATAATAAAATCGACTCCATCCCACTGCCACTGCGATCCTGCTTTACAGGGCTTAAGTGGGACTTGATTTTTAATAAATTCGCGTTGCAAAAGATGTTTACCCGGAATGCTGCCAATTGCCGACTGAACAGGATATTCCTGAATAATACTCACTAAACCACCAATATGATCAGCGTCTTGATGACTGATCACCAAGCGATCTAAAGACCGTATATCCTCAGCACGCAAATAGGGCATGATCACTCTGCGACCAGGATCAAAGTTACCTCGACTAGTTGGGCCCGTATCGTATAGCAAGTGATGTTCCTGCGTTTTTATCAATACGGCACTACCTTGGCCTATATCCCAAACGAACATCTCAAACTCTCCATGGGCAATGCCATTCCCAAAAAGCCATTGCCTAGGAATGAGTAAACTGAAACATATACAGGTTCCAAATAATCTAGATTTCCAAGCATGCCTTAACGGCCCGGGCCGAATACTAAGCACAACACCTACGAACGCAATAACTAGCATCCAACCCCATGGCTTAGCACCATGTATAACCGCCCATTGCCATTCAGCCATCGGTTTTAAAAACCAAGCGACTACCCAAAAAGCTTGATGCGATAACCACAGACAAGTGTCACCCAACCACCACGGTAAAACGACACCCAACATCGCTAAGGGCGTCACAATAAAGCTAATGATGGGTATGGCAATCGCATTAGCAAGGGGTGAGACTAAAGAAATCTGCGAAAACCACCATAAAGTCATTGGTATTAAGGCAATCGTAACTACCGCCTGCACTCGACAGGCCGCCCCCAAGGATTCTTTTAACTTTGCTATAAAAAGTAAATCAACATCCGCCACCTCCCCATCTCTGTCCGGAGGCATCGCATATAAAATTGCCGCAACCGCACCAAAAGAGAGCCAAAATCCCGGTGTATAAATGGCCCATGGGTTCAGAAAAAGCACCATGCCTAAAGCCCACCACCAAATATCAAAGGGCTTTAATACCCGCCCCAGCCATAATCCAAGCCCAACTACCCCAACCATCAGCATGGTTCGCTGGGCTGGTATCTGAAATCCAGCTAGCCAGGTATAAATGAAAGCGGTCAAGAAGCCGACTAAAGCAGCAATCTTTTGTGCAGGTATCAGTATAGGTAGTCGGCCATTGCGCCATAATTGGTTAGCAAGCCAAGCACCTAGTCCAGCAAGCATCGTGACATGTAATCCTGAAATAGAAATTAAATGCCCAATTCCTGTCGCGTTAAAAATCTTCCAGTCCTCTTCGGAAATACTATGTTGATCGCCCATCACTAAGGCACTCATGACCCCTCGGTAAATTGCGCCCTCGCCAAGAGATTGATGAACACGCGCTCGAATCCAAGATCGTATCCGCTCCACCATGACGATAAAATGCCAATCCGAATAACCCACAAAACGCTCACTCCCTTTTTGAACCTGACCAACCGCACCGATATCTTGCATCAGCAACCATCGCTCAAAATCAAATGTATGGGGATTCTTAAGACCTCTTGGTGTATTTAACTTCACCTGAAATTGCCATACTTGCCCAGGATTGACTGGCTGCTTGACTACTGGCATTGATAGATAAAGCCGCTTAGGAATTTGCGTCGCATCTAAATCAGCGCGCTTTTTTGAAAGAGGCTTGGCAGATTCGACTATCAAATTCAGTTGCGCACTCCGCGCTGATAGCTTCGGTAAACTTTCTATATATCCTTGGATTAGCCATATTGTGCCGTCTAATGATGCGGGTAATTGTTGTGCTACTTTGGCGCGCTCAAGATAAGCTGTCCGGCAAAATCCGAGAATAAAAACTACCAGACAAAGACTACCCCATACGCGTAATTCGGATCGCTTGATCCTTCTCGACTCCAAGTAATACAGTTTATAAATAACCGATCCAGCATAAATGATGCCAAAACCTAAAAAAGGAATGATGAGGCTGAGATAGAGTTGCCACGATTCAAAAAAAAGAGCGTAAGACTCCCCGGCAATCAATGCACCAATAAGTAAACGCATACAATTTAAGCAATAGGGTTTGCTTGAATCAAGGACTGCCAGCGTGGTAGAACTGCCAGCGCATTTTGTAAGGCTTGCTGACTAACAAATTCTTCCTCTAGGTTACGCAACTTGACAAACTCTTGCGCAATGCGCGGAAGATTCGCCGGCTCATTGCGGCTCTCACCCTCCTCTTTTAACCAAGCTGGTGGTATGTCAGGCGCATCTGTCTCCAAGACAAAAGCGTCTAGAGGTAAGTCACAAGCTAAGCGTCGAATTTGTAGAGCACGCTCAAAAGTGAGCGTGCCACCAAAACCCAATTTAAAGTTTAAATCTAAAAATTGTTGGGCTTGTACAAAACTCCCATTGAATGCATGCGCAATACCACCAGATACCTTAGTTTGGCGTAAACGCTTGAGTATTTGATCTTGAGATTTGCGGACATGCAAGATCACTGGCAATTGATGCTGCCTTGCTAATAAGAGTTGTTGCTCAAAAAACCACTCTTGCTTGGTATTGTCTAATTCTTTGACAAAGTAATCTAAACCGATTTCACCAATACCAACAAATCTTGGATGATCCAAATATTTCAAAATAGCCTCTTGCAAGAGGTCTAAGTCACTCTCGAACGCCCCAGGTGTATACAAAGGATGAATCCCTAAAGTAAAGCCCAAATAAGGGATTAACCCATGCCACTGCTCGACAATGCCAACTACTTTTTCAATATCAGCGACTTGCACAACCGGTATTAAAATACCCCGCAGGCCACGCTCGGCAGCTCTTGCCAAAACGAGAGATAAATCCTGCTCAAACTCCGTGGCGTCTAAGTGACAATGGGTATCTAACCACATATCACTCTAAGCACTATTTTGGGTGGGCGTCACATCAACTAAAATTCCCTGTTCTAAACGTAAGATACGATCGCAACGCTTTGCGCGTAAGGGGTCATGCGTCACAATCACAAAAGCAGTTCCTAGATTTTGAGCAACTTCGATCATTAAATCAAATACTTGATCAGCAGTCTTTGTATCTAAGTTACCGGTCGGCTCATCTGCTAGGACGCAACTGGGTCGCCCAACTAATGCCCGAGCAACTGCCACGCGTTGTCGCTCGCCACCAGAGAGCATACCGGGTGTATGCCTGAAGCGACCACCTAAACCAACTTGAATCAAAATAGCCTCCGCTTGAGACTGTGCTTGGGACTTTGATAGCCCCCGAATACGTAAAGGCATCGCCACATTTTCTAAAGCGCTAAATTCAGGTAATAAATGATGAAATTGATATATAAACCCTAGTTCTTTATTTCGTAAATAATTTTGCTGTGCTTCATCTAATTCGGTAAATTCAATACCAGACAGGGTAATCGACCCGGCTGTAGCATCATCTAGCCCACCTAAAATATGCAGTAATGTACTTTTGCCAGAGCCTGAGGCTCCCACAATCGCAACTTTTTCACCAGGCTGAACTTGAAAATCAATCCCTCGTAGAACCTCAAGTGCTTCAACGTCTCCCCCAAAAACCTTCACAACTCCCCGAGCTTCTAAAGCCGGTGACTGCATTTGGGGCTCAGGCGTAAAAGCATCCTGCTTTAAATTCTCCCACATACTCTCACGGAGCCCTTTATTCATATCTCAAGGCCTCCGCAGGTTTGACCCTTGAAGCCCTGGAACTTGGGTATAACGTGGCTAACAAACTCAGGCCAAAAGCCATACCGCCAACCTTTACAACATCTTCAAGGTGTATATCAGAGGGTAATTGACTAATAAAATAAATATCTTTAGGCAAAAACTGTACTCGAAATAAACCCTCAATCACCGGCACAATGACATCAATATTGCTAGCAATCAAAACCCCAATCAATACACCAAGTACTGAACCTAAAATTCCAATGGATAAACCCTGCACAAAAAAGATTTTTTGGATCATCCGCCCCGAGGCTCCCATGGTTCTTAAAATGGCAATATCAGCTTGTTTGTCAGTTACCGTCATCACCAAAGTTGAGACTAAATTAAATGTTGCAACAGCAATAATTAAGGCCAAAATAATAAACATCATCCGTTTTTCAGTCTGTACGGCTGCAAACCAGTTACGATTCAACATGGACCAGTCCACGGCAATTAAATTGGGTGGAATTTCAGCATTTAATCGTTGCGAAATTAGAGGCGCCAAAGCCATATCGTCTAATTTCACCCGCAAACCCGTCGGCCCAGGCGCCTTCACTAGAGCCGCTACATCTTGCCAATGCATAATCGCTAAACTACTGTCGTACTCATAATGACCACTATCAATAATCCCAACAATCGTGCAAACTCTTTGCCGAGGTAACACACCTGCCGGAGTCATATCACCACTTGGAACCATCACCGAAATTTTGTCATTTAACTGAACACCCATCATCTGTGCCAATTGACTACCTAAAGCAATTCCAAACTGCCCGGCCTCTAAGGAGTTAATCGATCCCTGACTAAACTGACTCGGAATATCCGAAACTTGGAATTCCGCTTGGGGCGCAATTCCCCGTAATTCGACCCCTCGCATCATGCCTTGGCGAACCAATAAACCCTGCGTTTGAAGTAAAGGTGCAACGCCAATAACATGCGCTTGCTTCGCTATAAAACTACTGACTCCCTCAATATCATTAATTCCTTCTTGAGAACGAATCTCTACATGCGAGAGCACAGAGAGCATCTTATCCCGAACTTCTTTTTGAAAACCATTCATCACCGATAAAACTACAATCAAAGCGGCAACACCCAAAGCAATTCCAACCATTGATAAAGTTGATATAAATGACAAAAAGCCATCCCGACGAGAGCCTAAAGTCTTCCTTTTAGCACGCACATAACGCATACCAATTTCCATATAAATCGGCAACTCTAAAAGGGATTTGAGTGATTTCATCCCTATAGTTTAGTGTTTTCTGAAATGCCACATAAAATAAGGGCTATGTCTACACATTTATCGATACTTTGCCCCAGTCTAATAAGCTCCCTGGAAAATTCAGATGATTCGATTTTCGAACAAAAGGGCAGCTGGCAAGAAATTTTCTGCCTAGGAAACGATCTTCCCTGCGCGGCCCTGTGGGCGAATGCCAAAGCACCTATCGAAAGCACCTCTAACTGGTCTTGTCTAGAGCTAGTCCATCTCCACGCAACCCGCGACCACCTCGTCTTAATTGATCCGAGGATCCTTGAGGTGGATGCTACAGAGGAGTTGGCTTTGCGTTTAAGCGTGCAAGATATCCTCCAAGAATTCTTACCCGGACCGAGCATTTTTACTAAAAATCGCTGGCTAATCTCCTCAGAGCTATTGAAGTCCGTCAAAACATCCAGCCCAGCTTTAGCCGTTGGCAGAAATATTGATATTTGGATGCCCCGAGATACCACTCAAGCTGGTCTGGCAAAAAAATGGCGACAGCTTCAAAATGAAATCCAGATGGTTTGGCATGATCATCCAGTCAATCTGCAACGCCAGGACCTAGGACAATTACCGATCAACTCGCTTTGGCTCTACGGTATTGGTACCCTGCAAGATATTCAACCGCATCCCCTGATCGAATCAATGACTCATGTCTATTCACCGAATGAGCTCATGCAAACTGCCGCAATGTATTTACAAAAAACATCTACGCCTACCCCCCCCAATCTGTTACTTCCCATGCCTGATGGTCATCACCTCATTGATTTTTATCAACCAACGAGTGCCCAGGAATGGCAAGTCTTTTGGGAACAGCTAGTCTTAGGGATCAAACAGGAAAAATTGACCCAAGTACAATTGCTTCAATGCAAGAATGGCAACTTCTATAGTACCTATATTCATAAACAATTATTCAATACAAGCCTCATTCAGCGTATTTTCTCACCCAAAAAATCTCAACAAACTCAAAACCCGTCTTGGACCGAGTTTAGTCAGCAAGCTATTTGGCACCCCTATAAAACCGCTCCCAACGAATACTAGACTCTATGCACATCAAAGAACGTCCAATTAACCAAGAGGTATTGGAGCATTTAATTGAAAATGAGATCAGCCCTGTCATGGCTAAGTTATGGGCTAGCCGTGGCATTCATCATGCCTCAGAGCTGTCTTTACAAATCAACCAGCTGATCCCTCCAAATGATTTAAAAGGCTGCCAAGAGGCTGCGCAATATCTTGCGCAGGCCCTAGCTGAGAACCGAAAAATCGTAATCGTCGCAGATTATGATTGCGATGGTGCGACCGCATGCGCTGTCGGCATCCTAGGTTTAGAAGAGCTCGGTCAATCTTTTAATAGTCTGATTGATTTCATCGTACCAAATCGTTTCACCATGGGTTATGGACTTACACCCGAAGTGGTTGAATTAGCAGCCAATCGAAATCCTCGCCCCGAAATTATCATCACGGTTGATAATGGTATTGCCAGTATCGACGGCGTTGCCTATGCCAATCGCTTAGGAATCGATGTCATTGTTACCGATCATCACCTCCCGGCAGATGAACTCCCCAAAGCCAAGCATATTGTTAATCCAAATCAACCAGGGTGCACCTTTTCGAGTAAAGCTCTGGCTGGCGTTGGTGTCATGTTTTATCTCCTACTCGCAGTTCGAGCTGAGTTACGAGATCATTACAAGCTGTTTACAAAACAAACACAACCGCAGCTTTTAAACTTATTAGATCTAGTCGCCTTAGGTACGGTCGCAGATGTTGCCCAGTTAGATCGAAATAATCGTATTTTAGTATCCGCTGGCCTCAAGCGAATCCGGCAAGGTCTAATGTCACCGGGTATTGCAGCCCTCTTTCACATTGCAGGCAAAAGCCCAGGTGAAGCGAACACCTTTGATTTGGGTTTTAGTTTAGGACCACGCTTAAACGCAGCAGGCCGCTTAGCAGATATGACCCTCGGAATACAATGCCTACTGAGTAAAGATCTTACCCAAGCAAAGCGCCTAGCGCATGATCTCGACCAAATGAATCGCGAACGACGTAGTATCGAAAATGAGATGAAAGTAAGCGCTCAGACAACAATGGCCCAACTTTCAGTCGAAGGTCGCCATGCACTTACTCTCTTCGAGCCATCATGGCATCAGGGTGTAATTGGCATTCTAGCCTCGCGTTTAAAAGACCAGTACCACCGCCCAGTCATTGTATTTGCTCTTGCCGAAGAAAAAATGCCAGACGGTAAAGGCATTCTTAAAGGCTCTGGCCGATCGATAACTGGCTTTCACATGCGCGACGCGCTAGACTGGATCTCTAAAAAATACCCTCAGATGATTTTAAAGTTTGGTGGACATGCGATGGCAGCCGGCCTATCTATTTCCGAGGAAGATCTAGCATCTTTTGAACAAGCTTTTGCCAAAATAGCCCTGCAGTGGATTGAACCAGACGCC
>Ga0214921_10003499_pt1 | contig 23918 bp, 21 predicted proteins | sample LL1505_MetaG_FD_177992 | JGI IMG/M metagenome (GOLD analysis project Ga0214921, IMG submission 177992) | Freshwater microbial communities from Lake Lanier, Atlanta, Georgia, United States - LL-1505 | ecosystem: Environmental > Aquatic > Freshwater > Lake | place: USA: Georgia | collected...
TTCTCTTAATTTGACATAATGATCTTTATCATCATTAATATTCATTTTTGAAAATGTTTTTTCACTAAATCCAATTAAATCATTTTCGTTTTTGAATTCATATTTAAAATATTTTATTAATAAATTTTTAAATTTATTCCTATTTACAATTTCAATTTTATTTATATCATTATCACTACATTTAATATATCTATCTGAAAATTGAGTAAATGCAAATATACCCCTCATATCACCTTTTTTTCTTCTTAATTCAAGATTACGAGCCATATCTGATAAATTTGTAAAAAGATTGATAATATATAATTTTAATTTTTTTGATTTCATAACATTAATAATTTCTTTTTGTGAAACATGATCAAATAATATATTTTTATTTGTTTTTATTGCATCATCTACCATGTATTTAACCGGTACATAAGTATAAATTTTATCAATTTCACCATAGTTATTTTTGATTTTTTTAAATATATTATTAAATTTTATTCTTTTATCATTAAAATAATTGTCAATTTGAAAACATGCATAATTTTTTTTACTAAAAAATTTACATATAGTGGTTTTACCAGATGAACTAGTTCCATCTACTAATATAAATTTATTATTTTTACCACCACCAATCATATCCATATTATTATTTTTTAATTCCAAATATTTACTTTTATATTTTAAATATTTATCTTCAAAATTTGACATTTTAGATATATATATATTAGTATATATTATTTTTTAATTCCAAAAATTTACTTTTATATTTTAAATATTTATCTTCATAATTTGACATTTTAGATATATATATATATTAGTATATATTATTTTTTATATACATTCGGTATCAAATTTGAAGCTACATTAATCGATTTACTCTATTCCAAAATAATATATAATTAAAAGTTTTAATATCATCATATGATGAAACACCGTATTTATTATCTTTATAATAACTATTTGAAAATGATATTAATGATTTATCATATTCTGTTAATAATTGATATTTTTTATTTTCATTAACATATTTTTTATTTTTAGCATATTTAAATTTCTTATAAAAATAATTTAATTGCCATGTTCTGGTATAACATGCGTTACCTATACAATATCCATTAAATCTATTTTCGCCTTTATATGCTTGTGATAAAATTATACAATAATCATCTTTTAATTTTTGTTTAAGATAATGACCACAAAACCATTTATGATTTTTGTTTTTTATATAATTTAAATTATCATCACATAATGGTAAATTTGAAATATGATAATTATGAGCCCATAAAAAATTAATATTAGTTGGTTTATAATTTTTCATTATTATTTTATACATATCATAATCTCTATCAATTTTATCATTATCTATACCATATAATATAATTCTATCTTTATTTTTTCTAATATATTTAATAATCTTTAAAAAAATATTACTTTCCATAGTATGGCTAATATATTGCCATAATTTACCACCAACATAATTTTCATTTTGTATAGGTTCTTCAATTTTAATACCATCATATTTAACAGCTTTATCTAATTCTATTGACCAAACTGTTTCATTCATAATATTTTCAGCTTGCCAAAAACTCATTTCATTAAAAATAATAATTTTTTTATTGGTATTTTTCATAGCATATTTTAACATTTTGAATCTAAAATCCCAACTTTCTTGAATACCATGAGAAAATTCACCAATACCAATTAATTTATAGGATAATATTTTATTCATTATTATATTATTTTATAAAAAATTATTATAAAGCTATGTTTTATGTTAAATTTGATAGAACTATGTGAAAAAAGAAACACTCGCTATAAATCTAAAACAACAAATAAAGTTTTATGTTGTCAAAATTGTAATTTAGAAATTGATAGAAATATATTTTTATAGTATAAATTAGGTAGTACTATAAAAATATAATGTGTACTAATTTTGTACAAAAAATTAAATGTTTTTTTTGAGAATAAATTATTCTAATTATTACAACAAGTTTTATATTCTAAATTATGTAATAATAGATTAAATTATTTTTAATTATTCTTACAACTTGCCCGCCATTTTCTTATCATAAATTTATCAAAATCACAATTTTTTTCATCACATATGTCAACAAAACGATATTCAATATCATTTAAAAAAATAGCAGAAAATATATCAATAAATTTAGGTTTTAAACATTGTAATATATCATTTTGAGATAAGTTACTCTTATTTTGTAAAAACTCATATTCTTCTTTTTTTATATTATTTTGATCTACAACTATATAATTTAACCAATGCATAACAATACTTTGACATTTTGTCATATTATAATTATCAGATAATTCTCTTAAATTTTTAAATTTTTCTTTTATAATATTATGTAAATATGTAGATATTTTAATATATGTATGTAGTGATCGTGAAATATCTGGATTAGAAACACTATATTCCTCATTACATAAAGGATATATATTTTCTCTATAATGTTGTCTAGATGATTCTTGTATATCAATATTAATTGGTCTTACTGTAAAAAAATTATAATCTATAAAATTAGACATTAAATAATATATAAAATTTAATAATCTATATCTATATTCATTATGCTCATCTATATCTATATCATTTTCTTTTGTAATATTATAAATATCAGATGTTATAGATCTATTTATATATGGTTGATATTTTTTACAAAAAGAAAAATTATTTGATACTATTTCATGTGAATATCTATCTAAATCATTCTTAAAATCTTCCATTATTATTTTATTATATGTACCTATTATAAAATCTAAAAAGTTACCTAAACGTGGTAATACTGATAATAAATGTTCATTAAATGATGGTATAGATGACGATCGTGATATTTTAGATAAACTTATTAATTTTGATAAATGATTATAATTTTCTGTAAGTGTAGTATTTTGATATCTATCAAAATTTAAATTATATAATAATTCATGCTTAAATTTTAAAATATTAGAATTAAAGCCATAATTTAAACACATAGAATTTGGATAAGTCTTTCTGTTTTTACAATAATTAAATGATATAAATGGAAATAATAAACCTGCTCTTAATTTATTAGTATTTCCATCTGACATATAATATGGTATTTCTGTTTCTTCTACTATTTCATCTGTTAATTTATTTCTTAATATAATTCTATAAAATATAATATATGATGTATCATCTATAATATCATAACATCTAGTTGGTATTAAATTTATAATTATATCATCTAAATCAATAATAAACTCATATAATAACATATTAGAAGAACTTGAACATTCTGAACCTCCTAATATTTGTTTATAGTTTAAATATTTGTGTTTATATTTAAAATATTTTTTTTCATACATTATTATTATATAAGAAAATATTTTGTATATAATATTTATAAAGTTTACAAAACAAAAAATATATTCAATATAATAAAAAAATATTAATATTATCACTTATTTAAAAAAATTGATTTAAAAATATTCTAATAATAAATTGTTAGTTAATAAATATGGCAAAACCTAATTATGAATATATTTCTAAAAATTATATCTTACCTAAATGGTTTGTTCATAATGATATTGATTGGCTTAGATATTATCCAATGAAAGATAAAAAAATTTACACTAAAACAACAATAGAAAAATCTGGTTTTAATGATTATATTTATGATGAAGAAAAAGTTAACATACATAATATATTTGTTAAATATTTGGGATATATAAATAATGTAATTCCAAATAATGATATAACAGATGAAGAAATGAATAAATTATTAAATATAAAAGTATGTGATTATGATTGGTTATTTTTATGGAGTAATCCAATATATGATAAAGATAGTGATGAATTACTTTTACGAAATAAATAAATATTTTTGTTATTTTGTAAATATTATTTATTTACAAAATAACAAAAATATTTATTTATTTCGTAAATAAATATTATTTATTTCGTAAATAAATACCATAAAATAAAAGGAAAAAAATAACTTAATACAAAAATTAATTTACCATTATCTAATATAAAATAATAAGGCTTTGTAATAAATTTAAAATGATTTTTTTTATAAAAAATTCCATATTCACCACATTTATCTTCATCATTTCTTACACTTTTAGCAGTTTCATAATTAAATTCACCTGTAATTATATTAACATCTCCAAATTTACTACATTCATTTTTATTTGAAATAAAATATCTACAATCTCCACAAATTGGTTTATTTTGGTTTTGAATAAAATAAAGTTCAACTTTATGAATATTGATTAATAATAATATATAATGTAAAATTTTCATTATATATTATTATCTGAAATATGTTTAAGTAATTGTAATTAAATATCTATTGGTTTTGAAAATAATAAAGCAATAGTTTCAATTTACATAATTTTTATAATTACTTAAACATTTTATATATAATAATATATAATGAAATTTTTATATTATTATATAAATTTTTTTATAATAATATTATATATGGAATATAAATATATTAAATATAAAACAAAATATTTAGAATTAATAAATATGGATACTAATAATCAAAATGGTGGTGGTAAAAAAAATAATAATTCAGATAAAATAATAGATTTTGATGAAATAGTTAATTTTATAACAAATTCAAAAAAATTTATTTAATATAATAAAAAATACTAAATATTGTCCAATAATATTAGGAAAAGGGTTTAGTGGAAAAGCATATTTACCAGAAATTGACAGAACTTTTCCATATAAAATTGGTAATAAAACAATAAATTTACCTGTAGTTGTTAAAGTTGAAAATAATGATCGTAATGATGGCTCGCATTATTTTGGTCTTAATATATTAAATAATAAATTGTATATAAGTGGTTATGGTGGATTAAGTACAGAAGCTATAATTTTAATGTTTATTAAAAATTTACGAAAAAAAACTGTTCATTTACCATTATTACTAGCATATGCAACTTGTTCAAAAACAAATATAATTGATAGAATATATACTTTAAGATATGGTTTAGATAATCCTATAGAAATTAATTTATCTGGAAAAATATATGACGAAGCACCATTATGGCATAAACAAACAGAAGAAAAACAGGATGAAATATTTACAAGTACATTGGCAACAATTCGTGATTTATTAGCTTATATTTATTATTCAAAAAATAAAGATGATACTGTATTGTTACCAAATAATATTAAATGTAATATTGATGAATTATTTGATTATTTATGTATTAGTTTTTTGGCAACACATCATTTATTAACAGAAAATAATATTTTTCCAAGTGATATGCATGGTCGTAATTTATTTATTCACTGGCTTGATGATAATTCATATTTTAATGATAAAAATATAAAAGATCTTAAAGAAATAATATATAAAATTGGAAATAAATATTATAAAATTAAAACTTTTGGATTCGTTTTAATTTTCGGAGACACTGGCACATTTATTATGAAAATTAAAAAAGATATTATATTAATTGGTCAAGCACCAGATATTAAAAATGATTATTTAAAATATGATAGACGAATGAGAGCAACACATAATAATATGGATTTTATTAAACCTTCTAGTAAATTTTTAACACCAAGACAATTTAAAAAAACAATTGCGTATAAAATTATGAATTCAGAACCATATTGTAATTATCCCGATTATACTTCACATTTAGTGGGACATGATATATCTTATTTAGATAGTATGAAAACAACACCTGAATTATTAGATTTATTTTATGATAAATATGGTGTTGATAAATATGAAAAAAAAGATGATAATATTTTGATAACTATTAATTAACAAAATATTATAGTAAATATAAATATAATTAATTTAGAAACTAATTAAAAAAACTAATATATAGCTGTTTGAAGTTCTATATAAATATTTTTATTTATCCATTTTTTATTATAAGTAATAAATATTTCACTTTTACCACCAACTATACCTCCATTATGTGATATTTCAAATTCTTTTTCATTTTCTCTAAATATATAAATATTTTTTAATAAAAGTAAAGTTTTATTTTTTAGTAAATTAATAAAACTACTAAATTTTTTTAAATTATCAATGCAACTTTTTAATTCACCTGCAGAACTAGCAAAACTTCTTTCCCATTTTTGATATTTATTTAATTTTTTATATTTACCATCATATAATGTTATATTACAATCTTCTATACTAGTATTATTCATTTTTAATGGTATTAAGATGTTATTCTTAACATATTCTGAATATGTCATATTGGTTATATTTTCAATTAAAAAACCTAAAATAATATATCCAAAATTAAAATAAGAAAATGTACCAATTAATTTTTTATCAATAATAATATTATTTTTTGATTTTTCTAATATTTCTGTCGTGCAATTATATTTAATTTTAGATCTTCCAATTTCATAATTATCAAATTTTAATTTAAGTCCACTTTTATGATTTATTATATCAATTATTTTAATATTATTAATATCTTTATCATTAAAATAATTATCAATATAAATACCAATATTATCATATATATCAATTTTTTTATCTTGATGTAATAAAAGTAAAGATATTATTGTAAATATTTTTGTTATTGAACCAATTGGAAATTCTGAAAAATTATCTAATTTTTCATTATCTATATTATTTAGAATATATGTTTTTTTATTTATATACTCAATCATTTTAAATTTTTTTTCTAATATTTTATATCCACCCATTTGATTAAATATATCATTATTTGTATTTTTTAATTCAATATATTTTGTTTTATATTTATTATACATATTACTATACATTATAATATTATAATATTATAAATTTTATTGTATATATTTTTTATGAGATTTAATAAAAAATTATCGTCTATTTATTCTATATTATTTTTTAATTTCAAATACTTTTTTTTGTATTTTATAATATTAATCTCTATTATTATATATGAATAAATATTTAAAATATAAAATTAAATATTTAAAATTTAAAAATAATCAAATAGGAGGACAATATCTTGATAATTATCAAATAATAAAACCTTTAGGGAAAGGTATGCATGGAACAGTTTTTCTTGTTAAAAATATTGTATCTGGTAAAGAATATGCTATGAAAGTTGAACAAGTTTTAGAAAAAGATTTAGAATCAAGTTCTAAATCTCCTGTTTATAGAGAAATTGAGTTTGCTAACACAATGTCATCTAAATATCCTCAACAATTTATGACAATATATGAATCTGAAAATAAAGAATGTGGTTATGTTCATGAATTATCTCCTGAAAAATGGAGTTCTTTAGATCCAAGAACAAAAGCTTATTATGAAGAAATATTTGCTTCACCTTGGTGTTCAATAAAAATAACAAATATTGTGAATGATATGCTTCATAATATTATTTATAAAATAACAGATAAAAAAATAATTTATGATTTATTCATTCAAGTTGTATATATAGTATATTTAATAAATAAAGAAGGTTATTATCATAGAGATTTACATCCAAAAAATATTGGTGTAATTCATACAGAAGAAGAATTTATTCGAATTTTTGATAAAGATGTTCCAACACATGGTTATATCTTACAAGCAATTGATTATGGTATGGTAATACATTCAAAATATGAATTAGATGAAAATGAACGTTTACAATTAGAACATGATAATGATTTATATCAAAATGTTTATAAAATTATTTTCAAGATAATGTTAAAGAATTTAATAGAAAAATATCCAGATATAGATATAAATCAAATAGTTCCTATTTCTGAAGAAGATAAAGATGTAATAAATATAATTATAAATAAATTTGGTATAGGAACAAACAAATATGTTTATTTTGAAGAATTATTATATAAGATACTATTTTTTGATAAATTTCAAGAACAAATTGGTATATGTGAAAAAGTTAAATTATTTAAATTTTTATCAATAGAAAATGTTAAATATATTTTTGAAAATTATGATAATTTAGAAAATATATTGCGATATTTAATTGATAATTTCCCAAAAGAAATTATAAAGATTACAACTCAAGATGAATATGAAATGTATAGAGAAGAAATAAATAGAGTTAATAAAATATGTGAACCTGATGATAGTGATCCAATATTTGATGAATTATATAATATTTTTTTTATCATGATATGTTTAGTATCTGATACAGTTTTAGGTTTTGTTAAAATAACTGATGCAGTAAAATATGAAGATGAAAATTATTTTGAGGCTATTGGTGGTATAAAAGGTTCAAAAGGGTTTATGTTAAGTGGTGTTTGTGCAAATAATAAATATAATGGTATTGCTACACCAATCTTAAAATATGTAGATTCTTATGCTCAAGAAAATGGTTATAAATATATTTTTTTACATGCTATTGTTGATAGATTATATTTACATCAAGACACAGAAACAGGAAGAAAAGGATTGTATATAAAAAATAATTATGTAAATATAGGACAAGTTTCTAAAAGTTTAGGATGGGATAATGATTTTTATATTATGCGTAAAGAATTTTAAACTTTATTATTTCATATAAAGATATATATATATACATTATATAATAATATGAAATTTAAATATACAATTGCAATAACAGGTTATTCATGTTGGTCTGGTTTAGGATTTTATAGAGGTATAAATCATTATAAATATAAACATTATAATGATAAATATAAAATAAATAAAAATTATTTATATTCAGATTCAATTAAATATGGATTTTATGGACTAATTTTCTATATTAATCCTCCATTTATACCTTTTGCAATATATAAAGAATTATATAGATTAGAAGTTAATATGAGAAATTTAGAAGATGAAAAAAATACTGAATATTATAATACTGTAATCTAAACAATATAAAAAAAATTGAATTTTTTTTTTCATTATATATTCTGAATAGTTTATAAAATGTCAAATCATCCAAAAATGCGATTTTCTCAAGATAATAAGATTAAACAAGATTCAATAGAATATCTATGTTATCAAATGTTTATAAATAATCTTTCATTCAATTTTATTGAAAATATGGTTATAAATATATTATTAAGTTCAATTCTCATCCCAACTTTCTTCAAATATTCTAATGATATTTTTATTACCAATACAAACATAAATAATGCAATGTATTATGTAATAGTTGCAATTAGTTGTGAGATATTATCAACGATACATAAAAATATCTTCATAGAACCTAATAAACTTCATTTTATTAGAAAAGTTCATTGTGGATTAGAAGATGAAATTAATAAAAATATAAAATATATTAATTGGAATAAATTGCGAGATTTAAATAAAAACGAGTTGGACAGAAAAAAAGATATAGCAAAATGGTATATGTTAGGATTAATAAATAGTATTATTAATACTTTTATAAGTTTATTTTCATTCTTTGGATATACTTTTTGGGTTGGAATGATTTATCCTTTATCATTATTAATATATATTGTTTTAATATTAATATTAATGATTTTATATCCTCATAAAAAAAAGAATAATAATGATAAGAGACATGAATTATGGGATGAATATTCAAATTTACAAACAAATTTATATACAGATATTATTCATCATGATGGTAATAAAACTCTTGAAAAAATAAAAAAATGTACAGATTCAATAGAAATGAATAGAGAAGAAGATAAGAGAACTGATTCTCAATTTACTGATACTATTAATATTATTTTTAATTTAGGATTTATAATTAATTGTATTTTAATTATAAATTTCATGTCATCGTTATCATGTTCTGATATAATCATATATATTCAATATTCCAAGTTAATGAAAAATTCTGTTATAATGTGTATAAATATATATACTAGTTACAAAGATGCAAAAAGAGAATATAATAAATTGGATAATATTATTTCAGAATTAAATATGAGATTTGAATTTGAACAAAAAAAGAATTTTTTAGAAATTTCAATTGACTCATTAAAATACACTTATCCAAATGATAAAAATGATTCTAATATACCTTTTAGTTTAATTATCTCACCTGAAAATAAATTAAATTTTAAATTAGGTCAAGTTATTAAATTAGATGGTAATTCTGGTAATGGTAAATCAACATTTTCAGATATTATCAATGGTATAATTCCTTTTTCTGAATATACTTCATCTATATTTTTAGATGGATATAAAATAGATGGTTTTGATTCTCTAACATCTATAAGATATTATAATGAACAAAGTGAATCAATGGGTTGGAAACCATCTGTTTATGAAATTATCAGTGGTTATTACATTGAATATAATGATGATAATATTCCAATCTATATCAATAAAGATAATGAAAATATTGTTTGGGATGCTTTAACAATATGTCTTTGTTTGGATTTTCTAAAAAAAGAAAATATTAAAAATGAACTCAAATGGATTCATACTAGAAATATTGGATTAAGTGGTGGACAGAAAGGAAGAATATCATTAGCTAGATCTGTTTATCGGATAATGACTAGAAAACCTATGTTTATTACATTAGATGAAGTGGATAAAGCAATTCAATCAGAATTAGTAGTTCCAATAATGCAAAATATATATAAATATACTAGAGAAAATAATATCCTATTATTTGTAATATGTCATAATCCAGATGTGAAAAAATTACAAGAATATGACCAAGTTATTGATTTTATCAATGGTATAGCTATTAAAAAGAATTAATTTATATTTTCATAATCATTAAATTGCTTATATGTGAAAAATCTTCTAATTCTAAATATTCATAAATATCTATATATATTATTGCGAAAATATCACAAGATTTATATTTTAATTCTCTCATAAATAAACCTATATTTTTATCTTTATTTTTTTCATATATTTCTTCAATTATTTTTACAGATTTATCTATAATATTTTCATCTTTTTTCTTTATAGTTAAATGATATTCTAATATTCTTTTTATAACTTTAATATTTATATCTTTAGTTAATGTCATTTCTATTTTTTCAGTGTTTCTAATAACTTTTTTATGTGAAGATTTATCTTTATATACAAAACCATATTTATAATAATATGGTTTTCCACTAGTTATTGTATTACCAGTATCTAAACGATATTTTATTCCTGATTGTGAACATGTATGATATGATGAATCAGATAATTCTATATATTCCATTTCCATTTTTTTACAAATTTTTATGATAATCTTAATAATTTTGTTCATAATAGGTGTATTTACTTTTTGTTTTAAACAAGATACATCTGATAATAAATCATGAATAGTTGCAACTTTTCTTTCTTTATCTAGAATAAAAATAGAACATGTTATTTGAGAATTAATATTAACAATCATTACTTCAATTTCATCATTTGATATTTTATCAATTTGAATATTAACAATATCAGAATATTTTTTTATAATTTCTTCAATATTAGGATTACCACCAATTAATGATATTTTTGATAAATTAATATATTGATTTTTTTTATTTATATTATATTCAAAGGTTTTATTAAAAACATATTTTTTTATTTTTCTGAACATATTATTAAAATTCTCATAATTGTTATATTTTTGTCTAAAAATATCCATATTATAATATATAATTTAGATATTAAAAATATTTTAAAATAGTTCTATTAGATTAAATTTTTTTATTATAACATATTATATGATAAAAAACATATATATATTATGGTTTTAAGGTTTTGATAATTCTCCAGATATAATTAAAAAATGTGTAGAATCATGGAAATATTATAATTCTGATTGGAATATTTTTTTATTAGATAATAATAATTTACATGAATATCTAAATTTAAATTTATATATAGATATAACTAAAAAAATATAGAATTATGTCATATTTCAGATATTATTCGTCTTATTTTATTACAAAAATATGGTGGTTTATGGATAGATTCAACATTATTTTGTAATAAAAAATTAAATGAATGGTTACCAAATTATATTAAAGAAGGATTTTTTGCTTTTACACCTTTGCACATTTAAAATGCCGAGGTATAAAAATTTGGTTATAATCCGTCGTAAAACGGATATGAATTTATAAAACACTTCTACAAAATAATTCTGGTCTTAATCCAGTATCAAATATTGATTTAACAATATTCAACATATTTTGTACTGCATTTTTATCTCTGTTATGATATATTTCACTTTTATGTTTAACCGATTGACATCGTAATATACCATATACAGATTCTAACTGTCCTAATTTTTTTGGCTTATTGCTAAGCCTTTCCTTAAAATACTCTAATGTGTTTCCACAACTACTACATAATTTAGAAGTTCTGAATTCATTTACTAAATATGTCTGATATCCAGCATTTCTAAATATTTTTCTAAATTTTTTACAAATTACAGGCTCATTACCTTTCATATGATAACTACCACTATCATAATCACCCATAACAAATATAGTTTTATTAGGCTTACCAAATTTATTACTAAAATTTTTAATCATCTTCGATTCGCTTTTTTTAGTGTTTGTATAAGCATTTAATTTAAATTTTCTAAAAAATGATTGCTCATAATGAGCATATAAAGTATTATTTAATTTATTTTTTTCAATACAGTAAGTCTTAAATTTTTCATAATTACAAGTCTTGCTATTTAATATAGATAAAGTTGTTTCAATTTCTTTAATTGACTTATCTTCTATTTTAGTATCTTTATTAACTTTATCAATTATTTTGCTATATTTTTTATTCTTTGTTTCTAATCTTCTCTGATTTTGTGTATATCTAAAAGTTTCTAAATTACTATTCTCGTCTCTTAATCCACAATATAAGAGGTCGCTTTTTCCCGGATCGCAACATACTATTTTCATATTTTTTAATTCATTTGTTATCTCAGTATTTTCAATATATTTAATGTTTTCTTCATTACAGCATTTTTTATTTAAATATGATTTAGGTAATGGTTTTCCACTTGCATCAACTCTTACAAATAATATACAGCATGATATACCATCCGTTCTAATCATATAATTAAATGTATATTTAGTACCTTTTTTGAAAACTCTTTTATTTAATCTAAAATATCTATTCCATAAATCAAATTGCATATTTGCTTCTTTTTTGTATCCAGTTAAATACTTTGATGTTGGTTCATTTTCTAAAAAGTTGCTTATTAATCCGCAAGTATCAATACAGATATTTTTACCAATAATATTTGTCCTTAATGGTAATACATTAAATAATCTAATTTGTTTAAATCCTTCAACATCTTTATTAGTATCATTTATTTTCTCCATCTCATTACAAATATGAAACATCGATATTAGATAATATTGAGTATTACTTTTTAAATCATAAAATATACTATCATTGTCAAATTTTACCTTATTAGGAAATAATTTAATCCTCTCTTCTATAATCCATTGATGATATTCTTCATTGCTTGTTAATTCTGGATTAAGAGATATTAAATCTTTTTTAATTTTGTTAAATTCTTCATATAGTTGTTTATGTAATACTTTTCTAATTTCTTTATCTGGTGTATTGAGGGTAATTTCTGCTCTTTTATCCTTTAAAGAAAATACAATATTAACATATTTATTTAGATGATCTATAAAATGCTCTTGAATATTGTTGTTAATATTAGTTATCATATCAATTGCTTCATATGCTAATATATAACTCAATTTATCATAATATAGTACTTCATCTTGTATAACTGTATGAGAATAATGTTCATCATAAAATTTCTTTAATTCTCTTAATTGATCTGGCATTTTTGCCTCTGAATAGCCACCCCTATTAGTTGTCCTTTTAGTTAAAACTTTAAAAATATCACAAATATATTCTTTGTCTAATTCTGGAAATGGTAAATTTTTCTCATATAGATGAATTAAATATAATTTTAGAAATTGATATGCATGAATGACAATTTTATTAGTTGTATTAACAATACTATTTATTTTTGGTAATATAGAATCATCGTTAATAACATTTTTAATATTGTCTTTATTTGTTTTCATATAATCAAAGGTTTCAATTTCATTATTTGCCTTCTTTTTCTTTTTTGGTTTATTCATTTTAACTAAAAGTTATTTTAAATATATATTACTGTATATTTATATGTTTAAATAGTTTTATGCCAAATTAATTAAAATTGAATATATTAATTTAAAGAATATATAAGTATATAAAAACAATAATGTCAAAAAATAAAACATATGCATTTGGTGAAAAAACAAATCGCCAGAAACAATATGAAGAAAAGCATTTATTATTATTAAATAAATGGAAAAAAGATTTTGATGATAACAAGATTACTGTGGGTATAATAACATCTAAGTCAAAATTTGGAGTTAAAAAAAATATTGATAAAAAAAATAGAAAAATTATTCAAGATAATGATAATATTTTAATAGTAGAAACATGTCTTAAATGTAATATTGAAAAACCAATTACTCCATTATATTATCATAATGAATATAATAATAGTGGTATATCTAATATTAATAAAATTAGTGGTAATGAACAATTTTGTAATTCTCCTACCTATGGGTGTAGAGACTGTTCAAAATTAGTTTCTAAAGAAAAAAGTCAAACACAAGATGAATATATTAGAATATTATTAAAGCCATATAAACAATTAACAAAAGAATGGTATAATTCAATACCAAATATATGTAGTATAAGTAATTTACCATTAAATGAAAAAAATAATGTTGAATGGAGAGTAAGCATACAAAATAATGGATTAATTAAAGATCATTTACCAGAGAATTGTATAAAAATTGCATATGAATTTAATGTTCAAGAACAAAATGCTATTATAAATCTTAAAGAATGTTGGAAAGAAGTATTTCAAGAATTTGTAAATGAAATTATAAAACCAAGTGATACAACTGAATTATTAAATATATTTATAAAAAATTATAATAATTCTCCAATTGAAAATGGGGTAAAGGTAGATCATAGAATTATAGTAAATGGTGTCAAAAAAGTAAATCCAGAATATACTAAACAAAGTTCATTATTACATTTAAAAAAAATATTAGGAAATAAATTGTTCAATTATAAAAATGCTGATAAAATATCTAAAAGGGAACAAAATAATGATTATATTACAGTAGAACAAATGTATAATAAATTATTAGAGCAAAAATGTAAATGTTTTTATACTGGAATACCATTTTCACTTAATAGAGATAATTGGAGGCATTTTAGTTTGGAAAGAGTTGATAATAAAAAAAATCATACTAATGATAATACTATATTTATATGTAGGATATTTAATACCGCTGGACAATTAAATAAAAATAAAATATTAACTGCATTATTATCCCAACAATTGATAATTCTCTCAGAAAATGAAAAAAATAAAATTGAAGAATTATTAATAATATAAAGCTATATTTAATTAATTACTAAATTCAATTTTGAATTTATCCATTATTATTTTTTTCTTTTCTCTTTATATATGCATTATGCCTCCATTCTTTTAATTTTTCTGGATTAGTTTCTTTTATTTTTTCCATATATTTTTTTGCCCTTTGTTTTACAATTTCTGAATTATTGTCGTAATATTTTTTATGTCTACTATTATTAGTATATGATTTTAATCTATCTTCTAAAATTTTATTTTTTTCTTTTAACTCTTCTATTTCTCGCCTTAATGCAATCTCTATTTCTTCCATGGATAAATTTAACTATGTTAAATTTTCTTTATTTCCTATATTATATATTTTATTATTTTTAATTAATAATAGTAATGTCTAATAAACATAAAAGTGAAGATCATAAGATTAATGCAGTACAGTATTATTTATCAGATGATAGTATTTCTCAATTAGAAGTGTCTGATATATTTAAATGTTCTCCTCGTAGTCTTATGAGATGGGTTAAAAGGTATAATGAAGAAAATGGCATAAAGAAACATAATAAAAAAATCTATGTCTTATAAAGTTAAAAAGGAGCATATTAGGTTCATATTGAATGAGATCAAGAAAAATAAAACTATTACAATGGCAGAATTAAAAGAGAAAATAAATGATGTGTTTAATATATCATTAAGTAGATACCATATAAATAGAATTGTTAAGGATAATAATTACACATTAAAAATTACAAAAATAAGACATGTACCAAATCTTTTATTTGGCAAAGATGTTGATATAAATGAAAAATTAAAAGAATTTTATAATACAATTAAAAAATATGATATGAGGCAAATAATTTGCATTGATGAAACATCAATAAATGCATTACAAAAAAGACATCATTGTTATAGTAAATTAGGTAAAAGATGTGTAATTAAAACACAATCTCAAGAAGTATTTAAGAAATATACTGCAATTTTTGCAATATGTCATAAAGGTGTATTAGGCTGGACTTTATATGAAAAAGGTGGAATAGATAGCAATAGATTTAAAACATTTTTAGAAGATAATATTACATCAAAGTATAAAAATAAATTAATTATATTAGATAATGCTAGTTCTCATAGAAATGAAATAATAAAAAATTTAATAAATAAAGATAATTATTTATTATATAGCTGTGTATATCAACATTATACTAATGCAATTGAAAATTTTTTTAGTATGTTTAAATCTAAATTGCAAAAATTAAATGGATTGACTTATTCTGAATTAAAAACAAATATAAGTGATGTAATTAAAAAAATTACAAAAGATAAGTATATAAATATTCTTAAAGGGGCGTATAAAAGAGAACAATATGTAAAAAAGATATCAAATAGAACAAAAAAATTAAAGGAATATCTATAAAAATCGGCATTTTAAATGTGCAAAGGTGTAATAAACCTTAACCAGATATATTATTGAGTAATTTTTTTTTATATTCAGAAAAAAATAATTATATTATAAATTTATGGTTAAATTCTACATTAAATTATTATTATTATAATGATAAAGCACATACATATTTTATTCATCATTATTTATTTGCAGAATTATACGAATCTGATAACAAATTTAAGGAAATATGGGATAAAGTACTTATAATATATGCAGAAAATTATGGACCACATTATTTTTATAAAAGAGGATTTATTAATAAGATAACTGATGAAATCAAGAAAGATATTAATGATAAAATAACACCATTATATAAATTAACATATAAATTAGAAATTCCTGAATTTGATAAAGATATTACTTTATACTATTTATATTCAACATTAAAATAATTTTTTCTATTATTATCTTAAGTATGATAGTAAAAAAAACTTTATTTATTTTTTTTGGTGGTTATGGTATGGCATCTCAATTATGGAATTATAATTTATTAACAATGGAAAAAACAAATTTTTGTAACAAAATAAAAAAATTTGGCGATATATATATTTATTATCCAAAATTTTATAATATTAAATATTTTACAGAAAGTAATAATAAAATTAAAAAATTTTATAAAGATGATCTAGATTTTACATTAGATGATATAAATTATAAAAAAGAATGTAAATATATTTATAATAATATTGATAATTATGATAAATATATTATAATATGTACGAGTATTGGAATACATTATGCAATTGAATTATCTAAATTATTAACAAATTGTAAAATTATTGTAATTGAAGGTTCTAGTGTAGGAAAAAATGCAAAAATTAAGTTTAATAAAACACTTTTAGAATATGAAAAAAAATATAAAAAATATACAAATAAAGACTTGGATAAATTAAAAAATGATAAAAATTATCAAGAGATTGATAATTTAATTACTGCTAAAATGATTTCAAATATTAATTTTTCATTTAGAGCGGTGCGTATTTTAAATGCCGGTTTTAATAACAAAAAAAATATTTATCGCTTTACTCATTAAAGAGTTTCTAAATTCTAAATAATGGGCTTTCTTAAGTGTATTATAATGGTAGATACACTTAATCCCATCAGATGCTATTTAATCTACTACCTTGATTAAACAACAATTTCTTTTTTCTGTCTTGTTTTTCTTTGTTTTATTATTATATTATTTTCTTTTGGTTTAGGACTAAATTCTTTAGTTTTATCTTTCCCAGTCTTTACAGTTTTACAAAACTGTAAAGGTCTTAATTGATGTTCTAAAAAATATTTTCCAAGATATAAAATATTTTTACAAGCATTCTTATCACGATTTACAAAAATACATCGTTCGGTTTCCTCTTTTGGAGTTAGTATTTCATGTAAATGTTTCTTATGCTTATTTTTTCTTACTGATACATTTTCTAGTTCTTTAAAAGTTTTATTATATAATTTACTTGTATTATATTCATTTATTTCAAATATTTCAAATCTTTTTAATAATAATTTTTTAAATCCTATATTAGGTGTTGATATTGTTCCTTTCATTTGACTTGTACGAGAATAGTCTCCGATACATATTAATAATTTTTTATTATTTTTTTTATCTTCTTTTGTCAAAAACTTGTTTTCAATTTCATTTAGTAATACTTCTTCAGATTGTTTGGTTCTTGTAAATCTTCTAAAATTTAGTTTTCTAAATAAAATATTATTGTAAAATGTTTTAACATTATTATTAAGTTTATTTTTATTTGTTATAAATTTTTTATATTCATCTATTTTTAATGTTTTTGAATTAAATTTTGATAATTCTGTTTCTTTTTCAATAATTTTATGTTTTATCTTTTCTGCATTAATTATTTCATTGCATCTCTTTGTATATGTTTCAAATCGTCTTCTACATGCTGTATATTTATAGAAATTATTATTTTCATCTATCATTGAAATTGGTCTAATTTTTCCTGGGTCTAAACTGACTAATTTATATTTATCAGTTAAATATTTATTACATTCATCTTTTGTTAAAGTATTTATATTTTTAATAATATTTTCTTCATCTAAATTTTTAGGTATTTTATCACCATATTCTTTATCCTTATATTTTTTTAAGATAAATAATAAACTACAACTAAATCCATTAGTTGTTATTTGATTATAAAATACATAATCTTTATTATTAAATATACTTCTTTTCTCTAATTTTAATATTTTACTCCATACATGTTTTTGATATTTTTTACAATGTAAAACAATCTCACTTTTGGCATAATCAAAAAGTTTAGGGTATTTATTACCAATATAGTCTGCAATTCCTGATGTATTTAATACTATATTTTTAGGAACTATATTATTTCTTTGTGGTATTATTTGAAATGTTTTTTTATCAAGTTCTTCAATTTTAGAATTAATATAAAATGAATGTATTAAATATTTTTCAGGATGTATTTTTACATCATATGCTATTGATTTAGTAATTTTTTCAGGATATAAATATTTTTTATTTGTATTAATCCAATTATGATATTCTTCTTTTGAATCAAGTATTTTATTATTTATTAAATCTGATTTAAGATTTATAATTTCTTCATTTAATTCTTTATACATTAATTTTCGTTTTTCTTTATCTTTTTCAAGTTTAATTTCTTTAGATTTTGGATCTTTAAACAAACAATTAATATATCTAAATAAATGTTTAATAAAATGAGTTGATATATTAGTTTCTAAACATGTTATCATTTCTTTTGCTGTTTGTTCTAAAATATGAGTTTTATTTGAATATGATAATTTTTCATCAACTAAAGTAGAAAATATATTTTTATAAAATAATTTTAAATCATCTTTACTATCTTTATTTTTATTTTTAATATTAGTATCTTTATTGGATTTTCCTCTATTAGTTTCACTTGTTGCTATTGTTTTTAAAACATCTAATATAAAATTTTTATTAATAGTTGGAAATGGTTTATTATTGTTAAATTTATCTAATAAATATAATCTAATAAATTGATAACCAATAATAACAAATTTATTAATATCTTTTACAACATCATCTATAATTGGTTGTAATTTAGTATATTCTTTAAGGACTGATTTAAGAGGACATTTAATAATTTTATAAACTTGTTCTTGATTTTTATCAGGTGGTTTTTTTTTGTTATTTATCATTATAATATCATGTATTAATATGACTTTAAATAAATTTTAATTAATATTTATTTAAAATTTATTTATTAGATTCAAGAATTTGATTTAGTAATTTATTTTTGCGATTAAGATATGCTCTTCTATTGTATTCTTTAATTTTATCAGACGATAAATTATTTTTATATGTTCTAACATATTCTTTATTTTTTTCAAGAATGATATCTTTATTTTTTTGATAATATATTTTACTACCTTTATGAGATGTATATTTTTTAAGATGTTCAGATAATTCAATAATTTTATTATTTAATATATCAATTTCATTTAATTTTTGTTCATATAATTGTTTATAATTAACCAGTTCTTCCATTTACTATATTGTAATAAATAAATGTTTAAATAAAATTATTGAATTTAAAAATATTTTTTGTATAATGGATCATTAACAAATTCATTCCATTTATTATATATTTCTTCATTTGACATTATATTAATTTTATTTTTATAATTAGTTTGCTGTGTTCCTATCCATTTACCCAAATTTTTAATATCAATATTTTTATTAACCATCGATGGTCTTTTATTATTTTCATTTATATAATTAATAACTTTTTGTAAAGTATCATTCCATACTTCTTCATTTGATTCAAAATATATTTTATATTTTTCAATAAATTTATCCCATATTATTCTTATATTTTTTTCTTTCATCAATTGTTTATTATTTCTATAATTATTTTTTTGTGTATTAATCCATGAACCTAAAAATTTGATATTATCAGTTTTATCATGAGAAGATGGTCTCTTACCATTTTTATCAATATATTTTTTAACTTCTTCTAAATTATTTAACCATTTTTCTTCGTTTAATTGAAAATATATTTTATATTTTTCAATAAAATTTTTATATGTATTATATATTTCTTCATTTTTCATTATATCTGTTTTATTTTTATAATTATTTTGCTGATGGTTTATCCACTTACCTATTTTGTTAATATTTTCATTTTTATCAGATTTCGATGGTTTTTTATTATTTTCAATGATATATTTTTCTACTTGTTTTAGATTGTATATCCATAATTCTTCTTTTGATTGAAAATATATTTTATATTTTTCAATAAAATCTTTCCATAATTGATTAATATTATTATCTTTCATAATTTGGTTATTATTTTTATATTTTTTTTGTTGTCCTGATACCCATTCTCCTAAATATTTAATATTATTATCTTCATTTCTCGTTGATGGTCTTTTATTATTCTTAATAATATATTCTTCTACTTGTTTTAAATTGTATATCCATAATTCTTCATTTGATTGAAAATAGATTTTATATTTTTTAATAAAATCTTCCCACTTTTTTCTTATATGTGTTTCTTTCATTAACCATATATTTTTATTATAATTATATTGTTGTGTATTAATAAATGCTCCTAATTTTACTATATTATTATTTTCATCATGTGTAGATGGTCGTTTATTATTTTTAATAATATATTCTTCAACTTGTTTTAAATTATAATTCCATTTTTTTTTATTTGATTGGAAATATATTTTATATTTTTTAATAAACTCTTCCCATAATTTTTTAATATTTTCATTTTTCATTATATATTTATTTTTTTCATATATAGATTGTTGATGACAACACCATAAACCTAAATATTTAATATTATTATCTTCATTTCTCGTTGATGGTCTTTTATTATTTTTAATAATATATTCTTCTACTTGTTTTAAATTGTATATCCATAATTCTTCATTTGAATAAAAATAAATTTTATATTTTTTAATAAATTCAGTCCATTTATTATATATATCTTTAGTTTTCATTATTTGTTTTATATCTTTATAATTTTTTACTTGATTACCAATCCAACAACCTAAAGATTTTATAATTTTATTTTTATCTTTACTACTAGGTCTCTTACTGTTTTCATCAATATATTTTTTAACATCTTCTAACCGATTCATCCATATTTCTTCACCGTTCTGTAAAATACCAAAACTGTCATATATCATATTATACTTAAATTCTATATCTTCATCTTCGTCATTAGTATTTTCAATTGATATATAACCACCTAATATTTTATTTTCAAATGATTGTTTAATACGACTATCATTTTTTGCCATTACTTTTAAGAAATTACATATATTCTTCTCATCTTCTCTTGTTGAAAATGGTAATATTATATTTGCTATTGTTTTAGTTGGATGTAATCTTAAACATCGTCCTATTATCTGAATTAATGTTGTTTTATTTGTTGGTAAATGCATAAAACATACTCCTTTTGTTATAGGTGCATCAAATCCTTCTACTAGTATTCTTACATTAACTAAAAATGGTATATCACCTTTCTGATATTTTTCAATTATATTATTTCTTGATTTGTTTGATGTATTACAATCAATGTACTCTGAACTATTTAATTGTAATTTATTCATTAACTTATTTATTAGTTTGCCTTCTTTTTGTGAATTACAATAAATAATTATATTTCTATAATTCTTTAATAAATGTTCACAAATATTTTTATTAGTTGGATCATCATTAAATATAGGTACATGAATTTGATAATCACATAAATATCCTAAAGTTATCATATCTCTTATATCTTTATTATAATATTCAAAGTTATCAGTTTTATCAATGGTTGCTGACAAATATACATTATTGTTATATTGAACTAAACTTTTTATTATTTCAGTATATTTTTTTACATTAACTAGTTCATCTTCGCTATCATCAATCACTATATATTCTTCTGAATCTTCATCTAATTCATTATCATCTTCATATAAATCATTATTATCTTCATATAAATTATTTTTATCTTCATATAAATTATTATTATCTAAATCATTACCATCTTTATCTAAATCATTATCATATTCTTCATTTTCGTAATAAATAGCAGGTTTATTAATATGATGTGCTTCATCAATAAATATTTTTTTAAAAGTATAACAATAATTTTCAATAAGATGAACTGAATTAAAAACACATAGAGTAATTAATTTATTTTCATCAAATGTATTATTACTATCACCAATTAATTGTATTTTACTTTTCCATGTTGATTTATGTTTAATAATTTCTTTTTTTAACTGTTCCATTAATATAATTCTTGGTACTAGTATTAGATATTTTTTATTTTCTTTTAATGAATAAATAATAACTGAATTTTTACCTGTTCCAGTTGGTAAATTTATAATTACATTCTTTTTATTTGATTTTATTAATTTAATTGCTTCTATTTGATAATCTCTCAAGTTAAAATCATTATTAATAACTGGATATGTTGGAGGATTTATTATTAAATTTTCACAAAAATCAATTAACTCATTTTTATTATATGGTTTATCAATAAATAATTCTTTTCTTTCTAATAAATTTTCTGATAAAGTACAATCATTATTTCTTGTAATAATTAAATTATCCCATCTAACAATAGGTTTTTTTAATTCACTATTGAAAATAACTTGACTACCAAAAAATGTAGAGCATTCTTTCCATGTTAGTGTATTTTTTCTTAATTTACATTGAACTATAGTATTATCTAAATCAGAACAATCAATACCAGTATCATTACGAGACATTTTATTGATTTCCTTAAATGTAGGATCAATATCATCATATTCATAAAACTGTTTATTATATTCTTCCGATAATTTAATACATGAATAATATTCAAAGATTTTCCATAGATCGTTATTATCAAAATTATCTTTTTTTGATTTTTTCAAATCTGTATATCTTTCAAAGATATTTATTATGTATTTATTATAATGTTCCATTACTGTCTTATTATTCATACTATATTTACTTATTTATATATATACTTAATAAATCAATTATTTTTTATATTATATGTCAATAATTAAACAAGTCTGCCTTAATAAATGATAATAAGTTATTATTATTTATTAAATTGTAATTTAAAATCATTTTCCCATATTTTAATTAAATTATACCCAGCATTTTTTATTTCAGTTTCTTTAATTAATGTTTTTTCATATAATTCACCATAAGTATTTTTTGTAATTGGGTTTATATCATTTTTATTGTATTTATTTGGATTTCCATGGAATATGTCGCCAT
>Ga0214921_10003500_pt1 | contig 23915 bp, 21 predicted proteins | sample LL1505_MetaG_FD_177992 | JGI IMG/M metagenome (GOLD analysis project Ga0214921, IMG submission 177992) | Freshwater microbial communities from Lake Lanier, Atlanta, Georgia, United States - LL-1505 | ecosystem: Environmental > Aquatic > Freshwater > Lake | place: USA: Georgia | collected...
AAACATTGGTATGTGGTTCGAGCGTTTTGTAATCATCGTTACCTCTTTATATCGTGACTATTTACCATCTAGCTGGTCTGTATACTACAGCCCTACCATTTGGGAAATTGGTTTTTATGTAGGAACATTTGGTTTGTTCTTCACTTGCTTCTTCTTATTTGCTAAATACTTCCCAGTGATTGCTGTGGCGGAAATTAAGTATGTATTAAAGAGAAGTGGTGAATCTTTCAAACCAGGAATGGAAGGCATTGAGGCGCAACCTCTGGACAAATTTGTTCATGACAACGCGCACTAATCGCTTTTAAAAAAAGAAATTATTTGGATCTGAATATTAATAGAAAATAATTATGGCACAAAAGAAATTCGTAGTTGGCTGTTTTGATGACGAAGCAGTTTTATTTCCTGCAGTAAAGCAAGTGCGTACTGCTGGTTATAAGATCAAAGATGTGTACACGCCATTTGCAGTGCACGGTTTAGACCATGCATTGGGTATGCGTGAAACAAGTTTGCACACTGCTGGTTTTATTTATGGTATCACTGGTACCACAACAGCAATCAGCGCAATCAGCTGGATCTTCACAAAAGACTGGCCTTTGAATATTGGTGGTAAACCACATTTTGCTTTGCCAGCTTGGATCCCAATTATTTTTGAGTTAACCGTGTTGTTTGCTGCGGTGGGTATGGTGTTGACTTTTTGTTACCTATGTCAATTAGCACCAGGTGTAAAGAAGCACCACTTCCATAAAAGAGCAACAGATGATTTATTTGTAATGGCAATTGAGTGCACGGATAAAACAAACACCGATGATTTATTGGCTTTATTAAAAGCAAACGGTGCGGTGGAGACAGATGTGCAAGTTGCAGAAGAAGATTGGTGGTTTGGTACTTATGATAAGGAAGAGAAACTTGCGGGGCAAGTTTCGATGTAGCAGCTAGGGCTTGAACACTTTCGATATAAATAAAAAGAACTAAGAGAATTTATAAACTGATTAAGATATACATGATGAAGAAATATTTAATAATAAGCTTTTTAGTAGCGGTAGTTGCTTTGGTTAGCTGCTCCGACGTAAAACGTACTCCTGGCAAAGTATATATGCCGGATATGGCCTACAGTCGTGCCATCGAATCGTATACCGATTTGGCTTACTTAAAAGACCAAGGTATTCACTTTGATGCAAAGCCAGTAGCTGGAACAATTGCGCGTGGTAAGGAAATGCCTTTCCCTTATGCAATGGATAAGCCAGGTGATTCTACTAACTATATTGCTTCTAAGTCTGTAGTGAATCCAATTGATTCTTTATCAGCAAAAGAAACTGCAGAAGCAGAGCGTTTATATTTAATCAATTGCGGTATCTGTCATGGTGCTAAATTAGATGGCAACGGTCCTTTGTATAAAGACGGCAATGGTCCTTATGCTGCGAAGCCTGCAACATTGGTTGGAGACATTAAGTATGAGAGCATGCCTGCTGGTCAAATGTTTTATTCTGTAGCATACGGTAAGAACTTAATGGGTTCTTATGCATCTCAATTAAACAAGCACCAACGTTGGATGATTATTAAATATATCAAAGACAAACAAGCTGCAGCACAAGCCGCAAAATAATAAAGCACTTATTTAAAAGATTTATAAAAGAGAAAAGATGGCATCTATAAAAGAACAATTCGAAATTCCTGGTAGACTAAAAACATGGTCCTACTCCTTAATTGGTATTGGAGGCGCTGTGTTATTGTATGGTATGTTTACCAAAGGATTTAGCAGTGACGAGCATGAGCAAGTTCATTTTTGGGGTACATTAATGTACAACACAATCTTCTGGACATTGATCTGTAACGCTGCTATGTTTTTCTTAAGCTTTAGTGCAATGGCACAAGCGGCATGGATGCAATCCTTCCGTCGTGTTCCAGAAGCTATCTCTACTTTGGTACCTGTTTTTGGTGGTATCACTTTGATGGTTTTATTGTATATCATCTTTGGTCATAAGCACCATATCTACCATTGGTTAGATGCAGAAGCGGTAGCAAAAGATCCTATCTTAAAAGGTAAAGTGGGCTTCTTGAATCCTACTTTCTTTGTGATCTGGACGACTTTGACAATTTCTTTATGGAGTTTATTTGGATATAGAATGCGTCAGTTAAATAACCAAGCAGATGTGGCACCTATGGATGCGCCAACTGCAAAAGCATTTAACATTGAAAGCATGGTGCGCTCAGGATTTTTCTTAGTATGGTTTGGTTTAACAGTAGCTTCTACAATCCCTTGGTTGTGGATGATGAGTATCGACGCACATTGGTATTCTACAATGTATAGCTGGTATACTTTCGCTAGTACATTCGTAGCGGGTATGGCATTGATCGCATTATGGGTAGTGTACCTTAAAAATAAAGGCTATTTAGAATTAACAAACAACGAACACTTGCACGATATTGCGAAGTTCATGTTTGCGTTCTCTATTTTCTGGACTTATTTATGGTTCTCACAGTACATGCTAATCTGGTATGCAAATATTCCAGAAGAAACTGTTTATTTTAAACACCGTGTTCAAGGTCCTTATAAAGCGATCTTCTTTTTGAACCTAATCATCAACTTTTTAGCCCCTTTGTTAATCTTAATGAAGCGTTCTGCTAAACGTAATTACACATTAGTAGCGTTAATGGCAGTAGTGATTATCTTTGGGCATTGGATAGATTTTTACCAAATGGTAATGGGTTCTTTGATGAAGGAGCATGTTGAATTAGGCTTGTTGGATTTTGGTATCCTTGCCTTCTTTGTTGGTGTGATGATTTTCTTTGTTGCAAAAGCATTGGCTAGCAAACCATTGATTGCAAAATATCATCCATTCTTAAAAGAAAGTATTATCCACCATACTTAATCAATATTTGAATAAAAATTATTTAGCGTAAGAAAATAGAAATAAGATTATGAGTTTATATTTATCCATAGCAATTATCGCCCTTATCTTTATTGTGATTTTTCAAATTGCAAAAGCAAGTGAATACGTTTCTGTCCTTAAAGGAGAAGAAGTTGCCCGTAAACAAAGCAATAAGATCAATGGTTTTCTAATGATCGCATTTATGGTTTTAGGCTTTGTTGGTATCTATGTATGTAATGAGTATCTTTTTGATAAGACTTTGTTAGCGCAAGAATCGGCAAGTGTCCAAGGCGAAAAAGTGGACCAAATGATTTGGATAACTTTAATTGTTACAGGTATCGTATTTGTGATCACTCAATTTTTATTATTTTGGTTCGCTTATAAATATCAAGAAAACGATAACAGAAAAGTATTCTTTTTTGCGCATAGTACTAAGTTAGAATTGATCTGGACTGCTATTCCTGCAATCACTTTAACAGTATTGGTTATTTTTGGTTTACGTAACTGGTTCTTCTTTACAGGCGAAGCACCTAAGAACGCCATGGTGGTAGAAGTGACTGGAAAGCAATTTGGTTGGATCTTCCGTTACCCAGGAAAAGATGCTGTATTTGGAAAAAAATATTATAAGAACATTGATCCTGCTGTTAATTCAGTTGGTATTGTTTGGGATGATAAATTAGCACAAGATGATATCTTAACAGAACAAACCATGTATGTGGTAAAAGGTACACCTGTTAAATTAATCATTGGTTCTAGAGACGTCATTCATGACGTAGGTTTATCTCATTTCCGTTTAAAGATGGATGCCGTTCCTGGTATTCCAACAACGATGTGGTTTACACCTAAGTTCACCACTGCTGAGATGAAAGAAAAAACAGGCAACCCAAATTTTGCTTACGAGATTTCTTGTGATCAAATTTGTGGAAACGGTCACTACTCTATGAAAGGAATTGTGGAAGTAGTTACACAGGAAGAATTTGATATGTGGATGGCCAAGCAAAAGGCACAATACTTAGTGGCTTTCCCAGAGAAAGATCCAAGTAATGCTCCAGCAGCAACTGTGGGGGCTGAAAAAGTAAAAGACAGCTCTGCAAAAACTGCAGTAGCAAAAATGTAATTTAAAAATATTTTAAATAAAACGGTATGAGTAACGAAGCAGCAATTATTGAAGACGTACATGTAAAGAGTGCAACCATTCATGATGCACATGGTCATCAAGATCATGGACACCACGAACATCATGAAACATTTTTGTCTAAATATGTTTTTAGCATGGATCATAAAATGATTGCGAAGCAATTCTTGATCACTGGTATGGTTTGGGCAGTGTTAGGTGGTTTAATGAGTGTGCTATTCCGTTTGCAATTAGGATATCCTGATGCAAGTTTTCCTTGGTTAGAATCTCTTTTAGGTAAGTGGGCGAAGGGTGGTCAAATCACTCCTGAAGCTTATTATGCTTTAGTAACTACACACGGAACTGTACTCGTATTCTTTGTATTGACAGCAGGTTTGTCTGGAACCTTCGCTAACTTCTTAATTCCATTGCAAATTGGAGCAAGAGATATGGCGTCTCCATTTTTAAATATGTTAAGCTACTGGTTCTTCTTTATAGCTAGTATTGTGATGTTGTCTTCTATGTTTGTAGAGACGGGGCCATTCAGTGGTGGATGGACTGCTTATCCTCCATTGTCTGCATTAGGAGATGCTTCTCCTGGTTCTAAGACAGGTATGGACTTATGGATTATTGCAATGTCTTTATTCATTGTCTCTTCTTTATTAGGTGGATTGAACTATATCGCTACAATTTTAAACATGCGTACCAAGGGTATGAGCATGACGCGTTTACCTTTAACAATTTGGGCATTGTTCTTTACAGCTGTGTTAGGTGTATTGTCTTTCCCTGTATTGTTGTCTGGTATGATCTTATTAATTTTTGATAGAAACTTTGGTACTTCTTTCTATCTATCTGATATTTTTGTGAACGGTGTTGGTGCATTACCGAACGAAGGTGGAAGTGCAATTTTATACCAACATTTATTCTGGTTCTTAGGTCACCCCGAAGTATACATCATCTTATTACCTGCCATGGGTATGGTATCTGAGATTATGTCTGTAAGCTCTCGTAAACCAATCTTTGGTTATATGGCCATGTTAGGTTCTTTGTTTGCAATTGCTGCATTGGCCTTCTTGGTATGGGCACACCATATGTTCGTTACAGGATTAAATCCATTCTTGGGTTCTGTATTCGTATTATTAACTTTATTAATCGCGGTGCCTTCTGCTATCAAAGTATTCAACTGGTTGACCACTTTGTGGAGAGGTAATATCCGTTTCACGCCTGGTATGTTATTCGCAATTGGTTTTGTGAGTTTATTTATCTCTGGTGGTTTAACTGGTATTTGGTTAGGAAACGCTGCGTTAGATATTCACTTGCATGATACTTATTTCGTAATTGCGCATTTCCATATTGTAATGGGTGTAGCATCTATGTTTGGTATGTTTGCGGGTGTGTACCACTGGTTCCCTAAAATGTATGGTCGTTTCATGAATAACACACTTGGTTATATCCACTTTTGGGTAACAATGGCAGGTGCGTACTTGATCTTTTGGCCAATGCACTACGAAGGATTAGCTGGTATGCCACGTCGTTATTTTGATTTTAGTATTTGGGAAAGTTTCAAGCAATTTGGTGAATTGAATAAGTTTATCACCATTGTTTCAATGATTGTATTTGCAGCGCAAATTTTATTCTTGATCAATTTTTTCTATTCTATCTTCAAAGGACGTAAAGTAACTACTCAAAATCCTTGGGAAGCAAATACATTAGAGTGGACTACGCCAATCCGTCCTGGTCACGGTAACTGGCCTGGTGAAATACCAGAAGTACACCGTTGGGCATATGATTATGGTAAGGATGGAAAAGATTTCATTCAACAAACAACACCTGTTGGTGCGGATGAATCGACCCACTAAATTGTGAAAGCAATTCTAAAAGATTACGCCCAGTTGATGAAGTTCACCTTAAGTTTTACGGTGGTCTTCACCTGTGTAATCTGTTATCAGATTGCTCCTAACATTATTGGATTCGATTGGTGGAATATTTTGATCTTAACTTTTGCAGGTCTTTGTATTACGGGTAGTGCCAATGCGATTAATCAGGCAGTAGAAAAAGAGACGGATGCACAAATGAAGCGTACTGCGAATCGTCCTGTGGCTTCTGGTAGAATGTCTCAACAAACTGCTTACGCATTTGCAGTCATCGCTGGTATAATTGGCGTAGGCTTAATGGCCTATCAATTCAATACCTTGTCTGCAATTCTTAGTGCGTTAAGTTTATTTTTATATGCATTCATCTACACACCACTTAAAAAAATAAATTCAATTGCAGTGTTGGTTGGTGCTTTTCCGGGTGCCATTCCTTGCTTGATTGGATGGGTTGCTGCAACGAATGAAATTAGTCCGCTTGCTTCTTTTATTGTGGGTGATAAAACTTATTCCAACGCGGGTGGTTACGCTTTATTTTTAATTCAGTTTCTTTGGCAGTTTCCACATTTTTGGGCTATTGCTTGGGTATCACATACAGATTATTCTAAAGTGGGATTTAAATTATTACCTGCAGACAAAGGACCTACAAAGTTCACTGCTTTACAAGCTGTGATGTATGCAGTGTTGATGGTGCCAATTGGTTTTCTGCCAAACTATTTTAAAATTACTGGGGACTGGAGTATGTGGGTGGTCCTTGTGGCGAATATTTTTATGGTAGTACAATGTGTGCGTTTATATCAGAACATGGGAGTGCCTGCGGCACGTCGTGTGATGTTTAGCAGCTACATTTATTTACCGATTGTTTATTTAGCATTAATGGCGAATAAAATTTAAAGAACGAATATGAGTACAGAAAAAAAGAAAGCACATCCTTATAAATTTATCCTTTGGGTAGGTTTAGGAAGTATCATCATGCTTTTTGCAGGCTTGACCAGTGCTTATATTGTGAAAAAAGGCCAAGCTAATTGGTTGGACTTTGAATTGCCTGTGGTTTTCTGGTACTCTACATTAGTCATTCTATTAAGTAGTGTGACCATGCAGATGGCTTTGAAGAAGTTCAAGGAGCGTGAGATGGGTCAGTACCGTGGGTTCATTACTTTAACTGTAATTTTAGGTCTTGTCTTTGTGGTGACACAAATGATGGGCTTTAGCGCTTTAGAGGCCAATAGCATCGCCTTGACTGGTCCTAGAAGCAATTCAGCAGGCTCTTTTTTATTGGTGATCGCTGGCTTACATATCCTCCACGTGTTGGGTGGGGTCATTGCCCTTGCAATCATCTTTTTAAGAGCATATTCTGTGAAAACAAAATTTTACAATGCCTTACCGGTGGAATTAGCATCCATTTATTGGCATTTTGTAGATATACTATGGATTTATCTTTTTGTGTTCCTACAATTTGTAGGATAGACTAAAAACCAATATTTTTGCACTGAAATTGAAACTGAACATGTCAACAACAACAACCGCTTCGCCAACTGAAGCAAAATTATGGGGTGGTGGAAAAAGCCCTTTTAGTGTAGAGTACGGAAAAGTGATGATGTGGTACTTTTTAATGAGTGACGCATTCACATTTGGCGCTTTCTTGATCTCTTATGGCACGGTTCGTTTTTCTACGAACGGATGGCCTGACCCAAACCTTGTATTTAGAAGTTTCCCATTCGCGCCAGAAGGCATTAACGCTCCGTTGGTGTTTGTATCGATAATGACTTTTATTTTGATTGTAAGTTCTGTGACCATGGTTTTGGCAGTGCATGCAGGTCACAATATGGATAAGAAAGGGGTTGTTAGAAATATGATTTGGACAATTATTGGTGGTATCGCTTTCTTAAGCTGTCAAGCTTGGGAGTGGAATCACTTATTCCATGAAGGTGCATGGTGGGGACAAAATCCTTTCATCAATGCAGATGGCACAGCATCTTCTACCAATTTCACAAACTTCTTCTTTACCATTACTGGCTTCCACGGTTTCCACGTATTCAGTGGTGTGGTGATTAATGTTATTATGTTGATCATGACATTAACGAATCAATTTGAGAAAAGAGGACATTACAATATGATTGAAAAAGCAGGTCTTTACTGGCACTTTGTAGATCTAGTATGGGTATTTGTATTTACTTGTTTCTACTTATTATAAGCTGAAACATGATTGTAATCCTTCAAATGAATTAACGAATTAACGAACGAACTATGTCACATACAAATGATACACACGCAGAGCACGACGGCGGTGCTATTGCAGAAATTAAAAAAGTTACCATCATCCTTTCAGTTTTAACGATTGTTGAATTGATCTTGGGTTTCTGGATGATTGGAATGGAAAATAAAGCTATGGTACTTGGTGTGAAGGGTGCTATTGTAATTTTAATGATGGCGAAAGCATTTTACATTGTTGCTTACTTTATGCACTTAAAGCATGAAGTGAAAAACTTGATCATGACAATTGTGGTGCCACTTTCATTATTCATCTGGTTCATCATTGCGTTTTTAGCGGATGGTAATTCATTCAGAAACTTGCGCAATGATTATGATCGCTATTTCAAGGAGCAATCTACGATTAAGGTGGAGCAACCAGCTCACGGCGGATCACACGGTGGTGGACACGAATCTGAAAAGGGCGCAGCAGGTTCGGCTGGTGCAGCACATACTGATTCTGCAGCGCATAAGACAGATTCCTCTGCAAAGCACGAAGAGACAAAGCACTAATTATAAGGGTTGAGATTTTGCTGCTTGTGGCATGATTTCCTTAAAATATTTGAAACCACTCCAACTATTTGGGGTGGTTTTTTGTTGTAACTTTACATCCTATTAACTCCATCAACAGTATGTCTAAAAAGTCTATATACGGTTTATTTATTGCCCTAGTTATACCCATTGGATGTTATTTATGGCTTAAGTCTGCAAGCGACACTGCAGTGACTATGCCAAGACATTATTTATTAGATACAGTCATAAGCCGAGTAGAAAAAGGCAAGACTATTGACGATAGCATTTGGCATACTACAAAAGACATCCGCTTGGTGAATCAATTAGGTGATTCAGTGAATTTATACCAACAGTCTGGTAAGATTATTATTGCCGATTTCTTTTTCACAAGCTGTGGAAGTATCTGCCCTAAGTTAACGACCAATATGGCCAAACTCCAACAGTCATTTACTAGAGGAGGCAATAGTCGTAAAAAAGTATTGGATACGAATTTCATACAATTCATTTCTTTTTCTGTAGACCCGGATCGTGACTCTGTTCCTGTGATTAGAGAATACGCCAATAAAATGGGTGTGGCTTCCGACAATTGGTGGTTGCTTACTGGCAATAGAGATTCTATTTATAAGTTTGCATTTGAGGAAATGAAAGTAGATCAATTTAGTTCTGAGCCTGTATCCCCAGACTTTGTGCATACAAGCCGTTTTGTATTGATTGATAAAAAAATGCAAGTGCGTGGATATTACAACGGATTAGATTCTGCATCAATGTTAAAGCTCGCACAAGACGTTGGCTACTTAATGTTAGAAAAAGATAAAACTAAAAAGAGTAAAGTATTTCAAGATATTATTGACTTGAGTTGGTTATGGTTGGTGATTGCCTTAATGGTATCAAGTTTTGTATTTTACTTTACTAAAACAAGATTAAAAAATTAATATTCATTGTATGAATTGGAATGAATTTAAAACTAAGTACAAACAAGAAATTAGAGTTGGGCTTATTGTAATGATAACAATAATGGCCTGGAGCATACTCAAGGATATTTTAAAAAATAAATAAATATTTATGTTAGCACCTGTATTAAAGAAGAACGACAAATTAGCCTATATTTTAATTGGCGTTTTTTCTGTGGTTGTATTTGCTGTGGTGACTTTTCTTAGCAAATTTACTTTAGGCGTAGAATTGCCTTTTGACAAACATATTTTTGCATTGATCAATGCTGTTTTGAATACATGTGTTGCAATCCTTTTGGTTGCGGGGTTAGTAGCAGTGAAGCAAAAAAAATATAGTTTGCATAAATCAATCATGATGACAGCGATGATTTTTTCATTGTTGTTTTTAGTGACATATATCGCCCACCATTTATTAGCAGGTGAAGCAAAATTTGGCGATGCCAATTTTGATGGGGTAGTAGATGATGCCGAAAAAGCTTTGCTTGGTAATACCCGTCCTTTCTATTTAGTTTTATTAGGAACGCATATTGTACTAGCTGCAACTAGCTTGCCATTTATATTGTGGACTGCCTATAGGGCTTTAACCAGTGATTTTGAAGCGCATAAAAATTTAGCTAAAAAAGTATGGCCTATTTGGTTTTATGTGGCTGTAACTGGTCCTATTGTATATTGGATGATTAAGCAGTATTATAACTAGAAATTTAATTCCTTTGCAGGATCCCAAAATATTTTTTCAAAGTCCAAGACAGTTTCGTTTTGGACTTTTATTTTTTCCTTCTCTAATAATTCTTGCATGGTGGTAGGCGTTTCAAAATGCGCTTTGCCACTTAACATGCCATTACGATTGACTACTCTATGTGCTGGTACTTTTGGTTTGACACCATGCGATGCATTCATCGCCCAACCCACCATTCTTGAACTACCTCCAGTGCCTAAGTATTTTGCAATCGCACCATAGCTTGTCACACGACCTTTGGGTATGAGACGAACTACATCAAATACATTTTGGAAAAAGTCTTTTGTCTTAGGCGTGTATTGCATAATGGAATAATAAATATACAAAATCGAAAGAGTAGATTTATTAAAATCAAGGAAATAAATGAAGGTCAAAGACCTAATTTCTATAAATGCTTATTAGGATTATTCTTATCTATATATGCCTCAATTTGCACATCGGGTAAAGTCTTACTTGCTGCAACTCTAATTATTTGCGCTCTGGTTTTGATAGGCTCTGGCACTGCGTCATAATCAAATGGGCAATGCTTGCAGGCTTCTCCACAGCAATAGCCTCTTCCTTGGTGGTAGGCCGCAGTAAATACCCATTTCCCTTTTGGGTCTATATAATAATGTACTCCTTCAATCATTTTTTTACGCGCTCTTTTTTTTATGCTTCTTTTTTTGCTCTCGCAGCTTCTGCTTGCATTCTAATTAATTCACCCGCATCCATTGGGATGTCCTTGATGGCCTCTTTTAAAATTGCATCTAGTTCTAATGGCAGGTCTTTGTCAATATTAAACTGAATATAGTGAATCTTGTTACTCTGTGCGATATCCAATCCTTCATAGTAGGTTTTAATTAAACAACGTGGATCGATTTTTTGTTCAGCATATAAATGATCTGTTTTGTAGATTAAATTTAAACCATACATCTCAATCACTTTTAAGGTGAAATGATAAAGCAAGGGACTATCTGTTTTTAAATGCACAATGCCTTCTTTTTTTAAAAACTGTTGGTACAGTCTTAAAAATTTTGGATGAGTCAATCGCTTTTTTGCTTTAGACCATCTTAGTTGTGGATCAGGGAAAGTGATCCATATTTCATCCACTTCGTCTTTTGCAAAGTAATTTGAAGTGAGTTCAATTTGAGAACGTACAAACGCCACATTTTTTAATCCATCCTTATTGGCAATACTTGCACCTTTCCAAATGCGATTACCTTTTAAATCGATCCCTATAAAATGTTGTTCAGGAAACATGCGGCCTAATCCAACTGCATATTCTCCTCGGCCACAAGCAAGTTCTATAGTGAGGGGCGTAGTTGTGTTTGATAGAACTGTCTGATCAGATATAACCAATTTGGTTATATCAATTGGTGTTATACTTTTTTTTATTGCGTCAAAAAAAGCAGCCCATTTCCCCTGCATATTCTGCGGAAATTCCAAGACGTTCTCATATGCTTTGATTGCTGCAAACTTGATTAGTTTTTTCTGACCCATGCCGCAAAGATAAGATTAGAAAGGCTTCAATTTTTTACACCTTCATTAATTTCAATGCTTTTTGAGCAACGATAGGCGCAATGGCTACACCCATGCCACTCATGCGCACTGCACAGTATACATTGGGCTGTAATTGTTCTATGATAGGCTTCTTGATTTTCCCCATTCCCATAGTACCACTCCATCTTAATTCAATCTTTGGCTTTTTAGATCCCTTCGGAAGGATTCGCTCCATCATAAATTTCTCTAGTACTTTTTGTATTGTATCAGATGTATCTAAAGAGTATGTTTTTTCATTTTTAAAATCTGCATTCCTTGCGCCACCTAACAATAAACGATTGCCTAAGTTGCGGAAATAATAATAGCCTTCGTCAAAATGAAAACAACCTTTGAATTTTAAATTTTTTATGGGTTCTGTTACAAAAACCTGACCTCTTGCTGGTACCACATCTAAATCTGGGATGAGTTGTTTTGCAAATCCATTGGTACAAATTATAAATTGTTTTGTTTCTAAAGGCGCATCTAAATTGGTGGTGATGGTCACACCTTTTTTATGCGACTTAAATTTTTTTACTTCGGTACTAAATAAAATTTGTACTCCTTTTGCTTGTATTGCTTTTTGCAAAGCCAATACCAGCTTTGCTGAATTCAATTGTCCCTCCATTTGATTAAAGACCAATGCCTCTATCCCTTGGAAACCTAATTTTTTAATTTCCTTGCTAGCATTGGTATAAATAGGTAAGTATTTGCCATTCTTTTTAGGCGTCTTTAATGCAGGCGCTAATATTTTATTTAAATAAGCAATATCATTTTCTAATTTTGATATATCATACAACGCAATTGCTTCTTCACTTTTCCCTTTATTAGTTTTACTTGCTTTCCCTTTTGTATTCTTTGCCATCTTCTTTCCTTCAAATAATTCATAGCCGCCCCATTGGTTGTAATCAATCTCCTTTGACTTAAATACTTTTTGAATTCTTTGTAATCCATCATAACGCATCTTTACTGTCTCTAACATGGCAGCTTCGCCCATTAGTTGAACATCGTACATTAATTCAGAAACACTTCCAAAGCAAGAGAAGCCTGCGTTGCGTGTACTTGCTCCTGATGGAATCACGCCACGTTCTAGGATAGTTATATTGAGCTTTGGATTTTTTTGAATGGCTTCGTATGCGGTCCATAATCCCACAAAGCCACATCCCACAATCACTAAGTCCTTTGGAGCAAAATAGGTAGACTGTTCCCAAACTGATATGGCCATATGCTTGAATTTAAGAGTTCTAAGGTCCTACATTTTTATCAATAAACCACTGTTTCGAATTCAATATTCTTTAATGCATAGATTGAAATGAATTGTCCGGGCATAAAAAAACCGCCCCAATTTGGGGCGGTTTAAAGAACTTGGTTATAAGAATTAGATCAATTTAATTTTTAAAGTAGAATAATAATATTAGACTTTAAAGATTATACTAATCTTATTTTCCAAAGATATAACGGATACCTAATTGAGCTGTCCATACATCAAATACAGATGCATTTTTGCTTAAGGTATTTGTGATTAAACCAGTTGTACCATCTGCAAATTTCTCTGTTGCTAATTTGTATGTTGGTTGGTTGTTTACAACCGACTGGAATGCCAAGATTTGAGGGTTTGTTGCTCTTTGAGATACACCCCAATTATCGTTTAACATATTTCCAAAGTTCAAGATATCTGCTCTAATTTGAATGGTGTTTCGCTTACCTTTAACATTAACAAAAATATCTTGTACAATAGATAAGTCAAAACGGTGTAACATTGGAATGAATGACGCATTTCTTTCTGCATATTTACCATGACGTGTTTTTAAATAGTCGTCTTGGTTGATATAATTCCAGAAAGCAGCTTGTTGCTCCACTTCAGAATATGTTCTAGAACCTACTACTAAAGGTAAAAACTTAATATCTTGGAAATTTTTCGGTACAAAAATCAATTCATTGTTATTCACTCTGTCTCCATTCATATCACCACTAATGGTATAACTGAATGGATTACCTTGGTTGCCTATATATCCAATAGAGATTGAAGTAGCACCACCAGATTTTTTACCATACTCTAATCTGTATCCAAATACACCCACCAAACGATTTGGCGAGAAGAAATCAGCATTTGATAAAGACAAGTCATTGTTACCATTGATAGCTCTCGCAGACGTCCAGCTACCAGATGCAATTGAACCAGCACTCATAAAATCTTTGGCATTGGATGTAGTCCAAGCAAAAGATCCAAATAAACCTTTGTTATATGGCAACTCTAATTTTAAAGTCAAAGACTTAAAGTAAGAACCATCTTTATTTGTTAAAACGATACCGTTAGAAACGTTATCATTTACTCTTACGCCAGCATCTGTTCTTGCAAATTGACTTCTTGTATCCACACCAGCAAAATTACCAGTAGGTAAATCTAAGTTTGCATTGTAGTAATGCACTGCATTTAAATTATTGTTGTAAATACCTTCAATCGTACCAATTAAACCTAAAGGTAATTTTTGATCTAAAGCGATATTTGTTTTCCAAACTTGTGGGAACTTATAATTTTTATCTGTAAATGCTAAGTCAAATGTAGATGGTAAAGTTGGTGTAGATGGAATATAATATTGACCAGGATTCGCAGTGAAACCATATTTAGTTGCTCCCTTGTTATCACTATCAATATAACCAGTTAACACACCATTGTTACCAACTTGGTTTGAAATAAATACATAAGGAGGACGACCAGTGAATACACCAGTACCACCTCTTAATTGTGTTTTCTTATTATTGAATACATCGACGTTAAAGCCAAATCTTGGCTCCCATAAAATTTGCATTTCTGGCATCACTGCTGTATTCAATTTTTCTCCTTTGGCAAAAGTCATTGCAGTTACTGCTTTGTTTTCTAAAGAAGTTGGTTCGATATCGATAATTGCAGTTCTTAAACCAAATGATAGTTTGATATTTTTTCTAAATTGGTATTCATCCTGACCATAAATATCTAAACGTGTTGTTTTTAATACTTGCATTGGATCAACAGCACCTGGTAATGCAGAGTATCTGTACTGAAAACGAGTTGGCAAGTTGGTAACAGATGGCTTTCCACCATTTGCAATACTTTCGTTTGCTGCAGCGTAGAAACTTGTTAAAGAACTAAAAATATATACTCCATTAGATGCTGGGTAGAATAAGTTGTTAGATTGGTATTTTTCAAAATTAACACCACCTGTTAAAGTATGCTTACCAGCATATTTTGTGATATTGTCTGTAATATGAAAAGTATTGTAATCTAATTTGTTGCCTGGTGTGAATGGATCAAATCCCACAGATGCGTAGGTGGTTGTTCCACTTAAAATATCAATTGTAGGGAATAAAGTACTTCTATATTTTCTGTCTTCAATTTGTTTATCATAACCTACAATCAATGAATTGTGTAAAGTGTTTGATAACTTACTATTTAATTCTATTACATAAGAACGTGTGTTATCCATAATGATATAACCACTATTCGCAAATGCCATGGACAATGCAGACACAGTTCTGTTACCAGCACCTGCTGAGTTAGAGTTAGAAATATTAATTTCTGCTTCTGAATCGTGTTGCACATAACGTGCTGTTAATTTATGTTTATCATTGATGTTCCAATCTAAACGCACTAAGAATTTTTTACTCTTGTTTGCATTAGAATAATCTTCCCAAGCGCCAGTATTGTAGCCAAACTTATCCTTCATGAAATTAGATAATGTTTCCATGTCTGTATAAGTTGTTCTACTAATTTGAGTACCTTTTGCTTTTGGAGAACCTGTAGAAAACCATGTAGTACCTGGTTCTGTTCGCTCTAATGTTTCGTAGTTACCAAAAATGAATAATTTATTTTTAATAATTGGTGCACCAAGACGGAAGCCACTTACTTTTTCATCAAACTTAGAAGCCACAACTGGAACTCCAGCAGCTTTATTACCTACATATCTTGAAGTATTGTCTCTTTGTGTTTGATAGTAAGAGCCTTCGATATCATTTGTACCAGATCTGGTTACTGCATTGATACCAGCACCTGTAAATCCGCTTTGACGAATATCGTAAGGAGCGATGTTCACTTGTAATTGCTCTAATGCATCCAATGAAATAGCAGATGCACCTGTTCTACCACCTGCTTGTGCAGAAGAACCTAAACCAAAACTATTATTGAACTGAGATCCATCAATTGTGAAATTATTTAAACGAGCATCTTGTGCACCAAATGAACTTCCGTTTCCATTGGCATTGTACTTTGTAATACCATCAATTGTTCTTGCTCCAGTAATTGGAATATTTTGCAAGTCTCTTCTGGTAAATTGTTGAGAAGCACCCGTTCTTTCCTTTGAGAATAAACTGCTTTTATTGCTAGATACAACAACCTCCGCTAAGTTTGAACCAGTTGCTAGTAAAACAAAGTCAACATTGCTTGCTACACCTAAGTTGGTGTTGACATCAGCTACCTGATTGTTTTTATAACCAACATAACTTGCTACAATTGTAAACGGTCCACCGACTCTTACTGCAGGAAACACATAAGCGCCTGTTTTGTTTGTTACTGTTTTGTACGTAGTACCTGTTGGAACGTGCGTCGCAATGACTGATGCACCAACCAATACTTCTTTATTTTCATTTACAACAACACCAGAAATAGTTGAAGTTGTAATTTGAGCAAAACTGATGATAGAAATCATACAGCTTGTCAAAAACAAGATTGTTTTTTTCATTTGATTTGATTTGATGCCGCAAAGTTAAAGGGTATCAACAAACCTCAAGGCCTTTTGAAGCCTAGTTTGCATGAATTAATACTAAGTTAACATAGGATATTCTTAAACTTTTATACCTATTTTGTTCAATTTAAAGAATGAAATTTCTGTCAAAAATCAACATAGTAAAAAATAATTATATATAAACTTTTTTAGTGCTATTTTTGAGCATTTATTATAACTATTTGTTAATATTTCGTTTATATTCGTATCCTAATTAAAAATCAATCACATGAGAAAAGTTGTTTTATTGTCTTCTCTTGTTTTTTGTTTTGCGCTTCAAGTATTGGCACAGGGGTCTAAGAAGATTTCTGGAAAGATAGTTGATCAAAAAACTAAGCAAGGATTAGGAGGCGTAACAGTGAATGCTGGTAAAGTGAATGCTTTATCTGATGCAAACGGTAATTATCAAATTAATATTACAGATCAGAAGTCTGTAAACTTCAGCATTGTTGGATATGCTAAGGTATCAAGAACGATTGGTACTGCTACTACAATCAATGTTGAATTAACAAGTGTAACTGCAGAACTTGAAGAGGTTGTAATTACAGGTTATGCTCGTGAAAGTAAATCTAAGTTCGCGGGTGCCGTAACTACAATCAGTGGTAAAACTGTAAACGATGTACCAGTAGGTTCATTCGATCAGGCTTTCCAAGGTCGTGTTCCAGGTATGTTGGTTAACTCTGGATCTGGTCAACCAGGAACTAGTGCAGTTATTACAATTCGTGGTATTAAATCACTTCAAGGAGCGGGTGCACAGCCTTTGTATGTATTAGACGGGGTGCCAATTCCTGCATTTGATATGCAAACACTTAACCCGGATGATTTTGAATCTATCACCGTATTGAAGGATGCGACAGCTGCTGCTGTCTATGGTGCTAGAGGTGGTACGGGTGTAATTGTTATCACTTCAAAAAGAGGCAAGACTGGTAAAAATGTAGTGACTTATAAATCACAATATGGTATTACTAGACGCCCTAGTTTTGATAGATTAAATATGATGAATACGCGTGAGATGTTGGCATATGAGGAAAGAGAAAAAATAGCGAACAACCCAGGATGGGTTTGGTCTCCAAATAACCCAGCTATTCCTGCAGGTATGACTGCTGCTACTAAAGCAAGTGCTTTAGATAGTTTAAGAAATATAAATATCGATTACGCAGATATTTTTTATAGAGAAGGTATCTCAAAATCACATGAATTAACATTAAGTGGTGGATCTGACAGAACTAAGTTCTTCTTGTCTGGTGCCTATTTTGACCAAGAAGGTATTGATGTGTATTCTAGTCTTAAGCGTTATACATTACGTTTTAACTTAGACCATTCTACCGACAAATTTACTGCGCAATTTAACTCTACGATTGGTTTCTCAAAAACGCAACAATCAGAAGGTGAGGCACTAGGTAATTCTTCTAGAAATCCTTTCCAAATGACCTATAGAGCTAAGACATATGAGAATCCTTACAAATTAGATGGAACTTTAAATTTTGGTGCAAATAGTACAATGGCATTAAGACAAGTTGCTAACTTGTTAGAAGGTCTTCAAAATACAAGTAGAACATTTGATCAAATTAAATTAGTAGGTAATGGTTTATTAGCGTATAAAATTTTACCTACTTTGACAGTAAGAAATAACTTAGGTGTAACGTCTTCTACCAATTTTGTAAGACGTTATGTGAATGCAGATTCTTATATTGGTTCCTTACAGTCATTCCAATCTGGTGTGACGCAAGAATCAGGCGGATTGTACACCGACTTCATCAATACTTCTACTCTTGCCTATAACGAAAAATTTGGTAAATCTGAATTAGAAGCATCTGCTAATTTTGAGGTTGTGAGAGGCTTCCAAAGAGCTCTAGGTTTTACTTTATTTAACTTAGACAAGCGTTTGACAGAAACAGGTCAAGGTGCTGGTCCATTGCCAACCAATGGTGCTGCTACTTATCCTCAGAATGCTTCTAGTGCAAAATCTGGATTTGGTATCCGTTCTTATTTTGCCACAACAAAATACACATTCGACAATAAGTATTCTTTGAATGCAAATATTCGTCGTGATGGAACTTCAAGAATCGTAAACGAAGAGAACAGAGAAGTAACATCTTGGTCTGCTGGTTTTACTTGGAATGCCTTACAGGAACGTTTCTTAAGTAAACAATCAATTTTCTCTGAATTGAAATTGAGATTGTCATTTGGTATTATTCCAAATATTGGTTCAATCCAAACATCTTCTTATGGTGCGGGATTGCAATCTGTTACCAACTATCAAGGACCTCAGGTGCCTACTTTTGGTACTACTCAATATGCAGGTTCAACCATTACAGGTTTAGCCCCAACTGGTCCGGGTAATCCGAATTTAAAAATTGAAAGAGTACAAAAATCAAACATTGGTATCGACTTTAGTGTTTGGAATGGTCGTGCTCGTTTTAACTTAGATGCATATGATGAGCAAACTTTAGATTTATTCGTTAACCAGCCATTGTCTGGTACAACTGGATTCTCTAGCTTGTATATCAATGCTGGTAGAATGTCCAACAAAGGTTTGGAATTGAATGCAAAAGTAGATGTGATTAAAAATCGTGATTTCGGTGTAACACTTGGTTTAAACCATTCTTATAATAAGAACACTATTGAGAACTTAGGTGCAGTGAATGAATTCTTCTTAGGCACATTCGTAATCAGAAAAGGTTTATCTTATGGTACACACTATACATATAATTATTTAGGCGCGGATCCTGCCACTGGAAATCCTCGTTACGAAGCACCGGACGGCTCTATAACGAATGATATTGCAAAAGCAGGTCAATTTGATAAATTCGGCAACTATTTACCTAGACACCAAGGTGGTGTTGATTTTGAAATTCGTTACAAAGCCTTCTCAATCTCTGGATTATTCTCTTATCAATTTGATGTTCAGAGATACAATAACATCAAGAGCTGGATTACAAGAGGTATTCCTGGTTACCAGTCTGCTGTAAGAGCTTCTAGAGAGTTAATTGATAACCAATGGACAGCTCCAGGTGATAATAAAAGATATCAAAGATCAGGCGTAGATAGAAGTTTTACTTCAGATGACATTGAAGATGCTAAATTTGTTCGCTTTAGAAACTTAGTAGTTGCTTATCAACTTCCTGCACTTAAAGGTCCTAATGGTAAGCCATTATTTACTGGCGGTAGATTATATGTACAAGGTCAAAACTTAGCAATATGGAGCCCTTGGACTGGTCTTGATCCAGAAGATAATAACAATATTAGTTTGAGTGAATATCCTAACCCTAGCATGTTTACATTTGGTTTAGATATTAATTTCTAATCAACTAAAAAATGAATAAAATGAGAAAAAATAAATTGGTTATAGGTTCATTTTTAATGTTATCCCTTTTTGCTTCTTGCTCTAAGGTGATAGATGTTAAAGAAACCGACTTCATCGGCGGAGACGTCGCTTTGAAGACCGTTGCGAATGTTGAGTCAGGTATCATTGGTGCGTATGCATCGATGAACGTAACGATGGGCATCTTGTTGAACAGCGTTTTTGCTGATGAAGTAAGAGTCGCTGAATTTTACAATGCTGCTACAGTGCACGAATGGCAATACGGTTCTACAGATATCTCTATCAGAGATAACTTTACCGCATTCCCTATGTATTACAGAACAATTGATAGAGTGAACAGGGTATTAGCTGCCTTGCCAAACGCAAAAGCTGCTAACGCAACTGAAGAAGCGCTAAAAAATAGAATTAGAGGAGAGGCTTTATTTATGAGAGCTTTCTGTCATTTTGGATTATATCAATTCTATAGCAATACTTCGGATGGTACTGCATTGGCACTAGCTTATATGGAAACACCTGATTTATTGCCTCAAGCAAGAATCACTGTAGCTCCTTATATGGCTAAATTAAATGCAGATTTAGTTGCTGCTAAAGCACTTGTACCAGCTACCAATACTGATATAGCTAGAGCTTCAAGACAAGCGGTTACAGCTTTACAAGCAAGAGTTGCTTTATATATGAAAGACTATGCTAATGCTGCTACATTTGCAACTGAATACATCACTGCTTTTCCATTAGCTTCTAAAACAAACTTCCCAGGAATTTGGAGAGATGTAAACAACAGCGAAGTGGCATTTAAATTGACTAATACAACAACTGCTGGAACAAGAATTGGTACTTTGTACAGAGGTACGTCTGCAAATTCAGCTAATATCGGTACTGTTACTTGGAGACCTTCTCAAGCTTTGTTAAATAGCTACGATCAAGTAAATGATATTCGTTATGCTGCTTACTTCTTTGAAGAGCCTTTATTGAAGGCAAATAGTTCAAGATCACTTGCTGCCATTTTGATTAATAAGTATGCTGGTGGTGCTTATGGTACACCAACTGAACTATTAGCAGATGGTAAAGTCTTCAGAACTGGTGAAATGTATTTAATTCGTGCAGAAGCAAGAGCAGAATTAAATGATTTAACTGGTGCTGCTGCAGATTTAAATACGCTAAGAGATGCAAGAATCAATGGCTATACTGCTCAAAGTTTTTCATCTAAGAGTGATCTAATTACTGCTATAATGAATGAGCGTTTTAAGGAGTTGCCTTTCGAAGGACATCGTTTCTTTGACGCTAAAAGACGTAATCTTCCAATTATTCGTTTAGCAGTTGATGCTCAAAACAATAAAACAACTTTAGAGTCTGGTAATTTTAGATTCTTATTACCAATCCCTAACTCAGAGATTCAAGCAAATCCATTGATGGTTCAAAACCCTGGTTACACGAACTAATCAATATACCTAAATAAAAAAGGGCGCCTCGATCATATTGAGTGCGCCCTTTTTTTTATCTTGCTGCTATCAAATAATCCTCCTTATGAAAAAGTACCTCTTCATCTTCTTATTATCTTCTGCCGCGCTTCCTATGTTTGCACAAATTTCCGGAAATGCTGTTCCGACGGTTCAATTTGCAGACGCTAACGGCCGTATATTACCTGCAGGTGCTGCTGGCGTACAAGGCACCCCTTATCTGTTTGAAAAATTTGGTTTAGGCAAAGTTTTTTTTATAAATGGGATGGAATCGATTGATTCTAATTTAAACTATTCATTGGCCGATCATAAACTATATTATACCCAAAAGAATGGCTTATATGTGGTGAACGAAAAAGCAAAAGAGTTTACCTTATATGGTTTGGACAAAGAAAAAAATAAAATCTCTAAACAGTTTATGTGTTTATTTCCGAGTGTAGATGAAAAGACGCCTGCAACTTTTTACGAAGTACTTGGGAAGGGGGACAATTTTCAGTTACTAAAATATGCTAGTAAACGCATTAAAGAATCTGCTGTTTACGGCGGACCACCTCTTAAGGAATATGTTGTGGATGATTTATTTTACATCTACAATAAAGCAGCTAAAAAAATGATAACAATGGGTGGCAGTCTTTCTTTGAAAGCAATAAAAAAAGTGTTGCCTGACTATTCCACACAGATTGATGTATTCTTAAATACCAATAAATTAAATCTCAAGAAGGAAGAGGACATGATTCAACTACTTCAACAATTAAAGGCTTCAACTAATTAATAAATATTCAATGCATTTTTATCGCAGCTTATTGACCCTTTCTTTTTTTATAGTATATGCTAATGTGCAATGTCAAGTACAACGTGATGCGAAACTTACCAATGAATCTTTGTATAGACCTGCTTTTCATTTTACGCCAAAGCAAGGCTGGATGAATGATCCCAATGGGATGATATATTTAAATGGACAATACCATTTATTTTTTCAGCATTACCCAGATAGCACAGTTTGGGGTCCAATGCACTGGGGGCATGCTACAAGTATTGATTTAGTGAAATGGAAAGAACAACCTATTGCGTTGTATCCAGATTCGATCGGGATGATTTTTTCTGGCTCTGCTGTATTGGATAAAAACAATACCAGTGGTTTAGGTCGAGGTGGCATAGCACCCTTGGTGGCTATTTTTACCCAACATGATATGCCGGGCGAAAAAGATGGTAGGACTGATTTTCAAAATCAATCTATTGCATATAGTTTGGATGAAGGAAAGACTTGGACTAAGTATGCAGGCAACCCTGTGCTTAAAACCCCGAATTTAAAAGACTTTAGAGATCCTAAAGTAATCTGGCATGAGCCCACTCAAAAATGGATCATGAACTTGGCAGTTGCGGATCATGTAGAATTTTATAGTTCACCTAATTTAATCAACTGGACTAAGGAGTCCGAAATTGGTAAAAATTTATTTGCGCATGGCGGTGTTTGGGAATGTCCAGATCTATTACAATTTAATGTGAATGGAAAAACGAGCTGGGTTTTATTAGTGAGCATGAATCCAGGAGGCCCTAATGGTGGCTCTGCCACACAATACATAGTGGGAGATTTTGATGGTCATGCATTCAAGCCTTATTCTACCGATATTAAATGGATGGATTATGGTCCAGACAATTATGCGGGCGTGACATTTTCAAATGTTGGAGGTAGAAATATTTTAATTGGCTGGATGAGCAATTGGAATTACGCCAACGTAGTGCCTACAGAAAAATGGAGAAGCGCCATGACGGTACCGAGGGAATTGAAATTGATTGAACAGAATAATAATGCAAATTTAAAAAATTTCCTTTTAGTGTCTAGTCCTGTCAAGGAATTTATGAATGCATTTACTGAAATAATCTCTAAAGAAAATGTCATCCCAAATCGGATTGACATTAAGGCTATAAAAGCAATGGATTTTGAAATCATCCTTTCAAATACTTCCAACGAAAAATTAATTATTGGATATCATGCGGATAAAAAGCAATTCTTTATTGATAGAACCAAAGCAGGTGTCTCTAATTTTAATGATGGGTTTGCAGCAGTAGCAGTAGCACCAAGGCTTTCATTTGCAACGAATATGGACTTATCTATTTTATTGGATAAAACTTCTGTTGAATTATTTGCAGATGGCGGACGTACTGTGATGACGGCTTTATTTTTCCCAACGTTTCCCTATACAAAATGGGAAATAAAATCCAAAGAAAAGAGGACTCCAGACTCCATCAAATTATATTCCTTCAAATAGAAAGCAAACTTTTTAAGCCTTCACTTGTTAAATCTGTATGCAACAATTCACTCCTGCCGAATGGCAGTCCTGGGAAAGATTTTATAGAGCTAATTTTATCAATAGCTTAACTGGTTTTAAATCGGCCAGTTTAATTGGCACTATCAATGCGCAAGGGGTACCAAATTTAGGTATGTTTAGTAGTATGGTTCATATTGGGTCTGATCCTGCATTGATTGGTTATATCAATCGTCCGATTGCCGCCGCACCGCATACTTTAGCGAATATCAAAGCAAATGGGTTGTATA
>Ga0214921_10003501_pt1 | contig 23914 bp, 17 predicted proteins | sample LL1505_MetaG_FD_177992 | JGI IMG/M metagenome (GOLD analysis project Ga0214921, IMG submission 177992) | Freshwater microbial communities from Lake Lanier, Atlanta, Georgia, United States - LL-1505 | ecosystem: Environmental > Aquatic > Freshwater > Lake | place: USA: Georgia | collected...
CCAAGACTATCATCGGGATTTACCAATCGAAGACTGATGATTTTTGAGGGACGGAAACCCAATAACAAATTAGATAAAACACTACTGCTAGGAACGGTTACTATAATAACCGCATTTGACCTAACCTTAACCACATAATCAAGCACCTTGCCCTTATTCAACAAACTTGTCCTCTTGTTCAACACAAAATTGCTCTGGTTCAAGATACTTGACCCTAGATACAATATCTTTGCTTCTTGATACTCATGAGTATACGGCACATGGTACTTCGTTCTGTTCAAAACAAAGGATGCCCCATCTTCTCTTCTCATGCTCCCCGAAGTGATTGAATAGCTATTCACATACTCTGCTTGTCTTCTCTCCCTACCTCGGTTCAAAAGGAAAGTCTCTTGGTTGAGTCTAATGGGCAACTCCATGTACTCACTGCTATATGGAGCTGTGACTTCCACCACATCCCCGACATTTAACTCAGAAACTAAGGTTATAACTGAGTCATAACAAGAGACCACAGCAACTTCTCCCCCATTCACCCTAACCGTTATATCACTCACCCTAATGCACTGCCCCAAATAAAAGTTCGGAATGGTAAATGGACTAGGGAAAGATACCCTACCAACCACATAGTTTGTAAAACTGTGTGTTCGGTGTGGGTATGGAATGGTATGCCATGGGTGTTGTTTTAAGCTGAGTAAAAATAGACCATTCGCATTCGGAATGGGGTTGTTAAGGGTGAAGACAAGGCTTTGGGCTACAAGTTGGTCATTATCTGCAATATGGGCATAATAGACTATTGTGCTATCATCGGGGAGAGTCAATCTTAAGATATCCCCTTCTTTTAAGTCTACTAACGGGTCAAAAGTAGCAATGCCATTCTCATCAAAGGTAAAGACAACTATCTCCCCTGTTCTATCCACAATCAACTCCATATCCCCCGCTTCGGGTTTTAGGATAATAGGCTCTGTCTTTAACACCTTCTTAGAGATAACCCCTTGGTCATCCTCCAAATAGACTGTCATGCCTTTATCGTAGTAATACACCACGGGGTTAATGAACACGGTTCTATTATATACATACACCCTCGTTAAAGTATCCACCTTTAACCCCGGAGCTACTGACCTCAAATCCTCTTGAAAGGTCAAACCCATACTCATCACCAAAGTATCCACCAACCCAAACGGGTCTTCTTCTATCAACGATGATGGTCTCCCCATTCTCACATGGGCGGGTTTCGTTAAGTTGATTAAGCGATACACATCCTCTTGATACTGTATCGCCTTCTGTGGCAACCCAAAGGAAGCAGTATGGGTATGTCCCGCCGCTGGCATGACTACACCATTTACTACCTCATGCACGTGCAAATCATCACCCCAGCTGGTTAATAACGGAATAGAGGTAGCACCCATCCCCTTCTTTGGAGCATAAATAAAATGAACATGGTCTTCTACTGCGGGGTCTCCTTGAGCCACAATAGGCAAACTTGTTCTACCAAAAGAGGTCAAAAGCACCTCAATGAGATGCAACCCTGTTTGGGAAATAGTAGGCTGTTGTTTATCCACCCGTTTGTCTAGTAATTCCAAAATGGGCTTTTCCGAAGACCCCGCAATGAATGCCTGAACCAAGTCCAACACCAATGACCTGAAATCCTTATCCCCCTCATAGGATGGTATCTCATTTACATCCCGAAAGAACGAGGAGGCTAAACGGTCGGAAATAAACTCGGGTCTCATATCCTCAAAGTACGAATCATCCAATAAGTCTATTGAATCAACAAGCATAGAGGAGAGCATTTGCCCTAAACCCTCATATATCACCCGAATATTTGACCCCTCATTCTTGCTGTAGTTTGAGGCAGTCCCCGCAGCAAGAGAAATGGCAATGCTACTAGCAACGCCGTCCTCTATGCTTTTTCTTAGGGCATCCTTGACCCCTACGGGTTCTCTGTTTCCAAGGGTACGAGTATCGTTAGTTAAAGACATTTTATTTAATATCCTCCTCGTAGGTAAAGCTTAATGTACCTACGGTGAAGTACGCTAAGTCAGAAATAACAATATCCTTCACAAGCCCCGTTGATGTTGCCACACGGTAATTCACCTCAAAATTGTGTTCCGATGGGTCATCCCCTGCTTTTAATCCCACTAAAACCCTGTAGGCACTGTTTGGATAAGTATAGGGCTGGTTGTTCTTAATAACGGTTAAACCATTTGTCCCCAAGATGTAACAAGTCCCCGCTTTGTAATTCAATGGATTAGAGGGTGTGCTTAACATGGTCATTTCTACCTTGTCCTTAAACACCTTACCCCCAGCTCCCCCCTTATCCAAGGAGGTAAACTCTAATGGGGTTGTAAGCATCCATACAGCGGTTTGAGCAGTAGATAGCTCAGGTATCTTAATGTATTCCTCTGTAATGATTTCTGATGGAATGGCTTCACGCAAGATGAGAGAGTTGGATGCAATAGACATCTCTACCAAAGGCACTTTAACATAGGAAACACCTTGTTGGTTATCTATCACGGAGATGATATCCGACATTCTTAGTCTTGCCCCTAAGCCCAACCCGTTAATGAGATTGCTGGTGGCAGTTCTCACCAAGGTATCTACCGTGGTGGCACTTACACCCTTATTGAGGATAACCACAGCGGAAATATTTACGGGGATTTCTAGGGTCTCTTTGACAAGAACATCTGCAATTAAATGCTTTGTTTCGTCTATTGCTAATTGGGCATTATTCACCACAAGGTTTGAGGTGTAGGTCACAGTGATGTTTTCTACATAAGAGTAGCTGATATATACAATCCCACCATCTGCGATTTGGGAGTCTGCTGTTCTTTTAACATAAACCTTGGAATTAACTTCTTCAATAGTGTAGTCGGGATTGGCGGTAAAAGGCCCGTTGTATGTCAACGCCCCGAATTTAACCACCACGGTAAATGGGTCTACCCCTAGATTACCTAACAAGTCATTATACAACCCGATAAGAGTATGCTTCTCATCTGTGACGGTGTTGATACCCCCAAGAGTAGTATCGGTAATAAGGATACGGTCATTGCTTTGACTACTGCCCCCAAGATTGAGAGGGTCAGCATCACTATAAAAGGTGTAGTTGGTTGTTTCAGTATTGCCAATAAACACAGAGGAGATAGAACGAACAGGTTGCCTTTCTAACACAATCTCCCTATCCAAGTCACTACGCCAGTCCCCAAGGATAACATCATCAGCAGTATATGTTGGTTGCTCAATATTAACATCAAGTTGGATGATATTGCCACCCACAAGAGTGTATCCCGTTAAGTCAAACACATCCCCCGCACTTGTTCTTAGCCCCAAGCTCAAATCGGGATAATCAAGCATAGATACTAGGGTTAAGTCGCTATCTACCTTAAAGCGATAACTACTTGACCCATCTATTTGCAAGAACAAAGAACCCCTATGGACTGTGTATACAGGAGCTACCACATCACTGATGGTGGCAATAGAGTTGCCTCTCACCCATATATCTACCTTACCCCCTAGACTATTATCTCTAATCATGTAGGGAGAACCCGCATCAACCACAAACGAGGCTTCAACACCCGGCAAAGAACGACTAATTCTCTCATACCCCGCTCTTGTCCCCTTATCAATAGATGCAATAGCTGAAAAGGCTCTTGCAGCCAAGCTCTGATTGGATTCTGAGTCTTTCCCCCCAAAGGTTGGGGACTCATTGGTTACCAATAGACCTATGGGTGCTCCTCTAGTAATTTGGTTGGTTGTCACATTCCCCGCTGAACCAAGTGTTACTGCTCTCACTGGGACAGTGATAGCATAACGGGTATTGGTTGGGTCGTAGTAGGTAGCGATTTCTGCTAGAGGGATTTCTGCATACTGAGTGGTAATAAAGCCCACTGAGCCTGAGTAGACTGTTGTCCCCGTTGGGATGATAAGAGAGTATGTTGGAGCTCTTTTAGTATAAAACACAACTTCTCCCGAAGCATAAGTCCCATTGCTTCTCGTTACCCCGAAGTTTGCCGCCAACCTATCAAAAGATGAGTCAATCAAGGTCTGCACTTCATCATCGGTTATCAAGAACAAGGCATTCTTTAATGCTTGTTTATATGGGCTGTTTGCCACACTAGATGACACACCAATCCCTCTAGGGTCATCTATTTGGATGAGTGTAGGGAAGGAGGAGGCACGGTATGTGAAGTCAAGGATAAAGCGTAAACGCTCCATCTCTGACACTACGGGGTCGATGAAGACATCTCTAACGACAGAGCCGGGTTGGACAGATAAATCGGGTTGGGCTCTATATACGGTAGCAATGGTATTTTCTAGTAGTTTATTACGGGATACTTGGGGGATGGTAGCAAGAGTATTTGGGATAAAGATAGGGAGACCCGATACTTCAGCAGAAAAGCCTGATTCAACTTCAACACCATTAACGACACGGAATGCCTTAACGACATAAAAGAGGGGTTGGTCATTGGGGAGGGCAGCGAAGCTACCAATTTGAACGGTTGGAGGATTAGTCCTATTGTTACCTGTTCTGTAGTGTCTGAACTTTACATATTGGGTGAGAGTAACAGAGTCAATGGAAGCAGTAATTCTGAGCCTATTGAGGTTATCGGGGAGGATGTCATTATATACTTGTAGGGTTTGTGGGTCGGTGGATTCTTCCCCTTGAATAAAGTAGATACTTGCTTGGGTATCACTTAAGCCATTGGTTTCATCTGTAATGCTACTGACAATAGGGGTGACTGTTTCTTCAAAGTAACCATAGGAGAGGGGGTCAACGGGACGGTAGTTGATTTTGGTATATCCCGTAACGCCGCCACCCGAAGTGGTGGAGGCATATACGGCATAATAGGTAACCGTTGGGTCTTCATGAACAAAAACCACTTCAATGGAGTCGGATAGTCTATTCACGGAAAGCCCTTGGGGAGGTTGTGGGCTTTCGAGAAGAGAAGTAGTTGTATATACAATATTCCATCGGAAGACAAAGCTATCAGAGCCGTTGGAGCAACGGAGAACGAAGGCATTAAGACCTTCGACGAGAAAGACCCCTTCGGGGTAAACGTCGGGGTTTGGGAAGGTTATGGTGTCTTCATCAATAGCGATATCCCCATCGGAGAGTACATAAGTAACCCCATCATGTTCTATGGTGAGATAATCCCCGAGACCCGTATTTGCATTATAGGGTTCGTATCCATTTTCATCTGCTAGGTATCGTAAGACGATGGAAGCAGTAGAAGAGCTTGTGGAATAGAGTGAATCGGAGGTATATAATTCACCAGAAGGGGCAACGAGTTGAATGCTTGTGATAGCCATATTGAATATCTCCTCTTAGGATAAAGACCCATCCAAAGGTATTGACCCCGGGACTGCAAAGACGATGGTGATGTTAACGGGATTGTAGGACTGACTTCGGACTACAATATCTACAAGGACAGAGGTTAAGTCATCCCCAATATAGCTCGTTTCAACAGAGATGACTTGAGCTAACCTCTCTTCTGGGGTGACTACTTGAGCAAGAGCCTGTTGTCTTTGGACTTCTTGGAACTTTCTCAAGGCTTGATTAACGGCTTCTCGTAAGACCATGAGGGTGTTCCCCGTGGACTTATTCCCAATTAGACTTTGGGATTTAGAGCCATACCAAGAATGGTAGGTATTAGACCCAATCTCAGTGAGGCATATTTTTGCCACACTTTGATATAGCAGATCATACCCTGAAACTTTACTAGCATCCCCACTCGCATCGAACCTCACATCATTTTCGACACCGGTGCTATTGCAACGGATACAAAACTCCTTTTTGGTTTGGTAGTCAAGGATGCCCGTTGTGTATTGAGAGGGGACGGGGGATTTAAAGGCGATATTAAACCTTGTCCCAGCCACATCTCTTTTAGCGAGACCCCAGCCCGGAATTAATTGCTTTGATAAGGCGAGTTTCTTTTTGGAGGAGAAACCCAATCGGGGCATCGCAGTGCCTGATATGGTGAAGGAGATACCTAGTCCTTTATCAGTGAAAGCAATGGTATTGCCCTCAGGGATAGCGACGATTTGGGTGGGGAGTTTGGAGTTTATATAGGATACGAGTTCATTACGGGAGAATGGGTTGGTGGGGAAGGATATATTAAGGGTGGGGAAGATGGGGGAGGAGAAGGAGAGGGAGTTGAAGTTGGTGGGGAATCGGTATTGGTTGGTTTGTGGGCAGACGATTTTAGCTTCGGTGAATAGACCTGATGGTGGGATGAGAATATCATTGAGGTAAAGGGATACGAGGCTTTGCCCAGATATGGGGGATTTGGGGGATATAATTAAGCCGTCCGTGATAGAAACTCGTTCAAATCGTATAATATGGGGACAGGCGTGTGCTAAAAGTAAATCCGAGCTCATAAGTAGAACCTTTCTGTAATCTACGAATGAGCATTAGATAAAGAGTATATTATTAGAACTTGGTGTTAGTGAGAATATCGTTGAGGATGTTGATATGGATTTGTCTGATAGCGGGGTTCTTGGTAGATGCAATTCTATTGGAGAAGGCATTTAGAAGAGAGAAGAGAGCCTTGTTCTTAGAAGCAAGTTTATAACGGGTCTTTAGAGCATGAACTTGGTCAAGGAAGTTTTGTGCATCTTGAACGGCATGCTCGGTATCATTTTGAATCTCTTTAAAGCCCTCTTCCCCTGTGATCTTGAGGTCTTCAAGTTCAACTAGAGAATTTTTAACTTCAGCATCAAAAGTCTTGATATCTAATCCAATTGAGCTTAACTCACCATCAACACTACTTAAAGTCTTAATTGCAGACATACCAGCTAGGCTAAGGAACTCGGCATAGTCTTTGTCACCCATCTTCTTTGTAAAGTTACTACTATTTTTGACATAATTGATGATTCCTAGGTCAACAGTTTTAGCGGGTGTAATTTTTTCAAGAGAGGTGCTAAGATTAACCATGACGTTAGTATCCATGTCTTTGATGGAATTGAGAAGAGTAACGAAGGTCTTATAGTAAGATTGAATCTTCTTGTTAATCTTCTCAAAATTTGCATGTCTACCTGCAGTAGTAGTCTCAATTTTCTTCTGTAGAGCTATAATTTCCTTCTCTGTCTGTTCAGCTTCAGCCAATGCTTTTAACTCTCTAGGATTCATTGTTAAACGAGTTCCATCTGACCTTAAGAGACCAGCATCTGCTTGTTGTTTTTTTTGTCTAAGGCGACCTAAGTACTGCTGTGTAGTACCCAAATTTGTTCCTGTACCGGGTATTATATTTCCGTCCTTATCTTTCTTTGGAGAACCAACCACTTCAATTACTGTAAAGTCTTCTAGCTCTGATGCCAATTGTTGTTTCAATTTTTCAATTTCTTCATCATCGGAATAGAGTTCTTCTTGGAGGTTTTTCATTTCCTGAATAAGAGTATTAAGATATGCCTTAACACTCCTGTAGTACACGATAGATTGATTAGAGGAACTTACAAGAGTGTCTTTAATCTTGAAAAGGGCTTTCATTCTATTTGCAAAAGTAATTAAGGGAGCTATTACAATCTTGAAATTTGACAATAAATGTGAAGTCAAATCTGCCTTAGCAGTGCTTTTCTTATAAATAGTCCTAGCTGTTTCTGGCACGCTCTTGAGAAAGTCTTCTGGGCTAGTGAGAGTAAACCTAGTGCCCAATTCTTCATTGATACCAGTAGACGCAATACTCCATAAGATACCTCTAGCTACGGTTTCATTATGAGCCTTATATTCGTCAAGTTGCTTATCAGTTGTTAGAGGGACACCACTACCCGCAGTTGTTTCTCTAACAATCAACTGCTTGTTAGCATCTAAAGCATAGGGTTTAAACAAGATAGGATTACGAGAAATATGTCCACGGTTATCTGCAACTACACCATGAACAGTTTTTTCATCGGAGACGGAGAGGAATAAGTCAAGAAGGTCACCCATAGAATCAATGTTATTGAGTTTAGGTGCAGATTCCCCTTGAGAAGATACAGTAGTCTTCCAGAATTTAGCATCAGAATAAGCAGCTGAAATAATCCAAAGCATAATCCCACCAAAGAGTTTGTGAGGGTCACCACCAGCCGCCTTTAAGTTCTTAGCAAGAATGCGAACGGATTCACCCTTTGCGGATAAGAAAGAACTAAAGAGACCCCAAAGAGTAGGGGTAGACATATCAACACTCTGCCCCCTAGATAAAGCTTCAATAACTCTATCATTTAAGTCATGAGCAGAAGTAAGAAGTGTCTTGCTTTTTAAAGCAACTTCACTAACTTCCCTAGCACTCTTAATTAAAATAGGGTCTACTTGTTTTACCATAGACACAGCTTCAAGTGCCGCATGAGGGTCTAGGGCATTCATATCTGCAACAAATTTAAGAAGATTACCCTCTCCCTCGGTATCTTCAAGAGAGTTAGCAAAGTCAGTAAAAGTACCTTTTACTGCACCAGTTCTTGCTATCTGATCTGGGTTAAGTCTGTTATATTCTTCTTTTTCCAATTTGTAGTACTGCCAAGCTGCATTAGAGGCAATAGCATTCATTAAGTTTGTACTTAATGCTGTTCCAAGGATGGCTTCAATTAATCCAGCAGGGTCATCTTTGAAAGTACCGCCAGCAACAAGACCAGCTTCCTTTACTAAAACCGTAATCCACTGTGAAGTATTGTCATCTGCCCTCGTTTTTGTTAAGTCCACAGAATAAGTACCTTTATCATCTGTAAGAATATTATGAGCTTTGTCAAAAGGCTTTCTTAACTTAAAAACTTTCTCTGTCATCTTACTATGGAACATATCTCTCATAGTATCCAAAGAGGGGGGATTAGCATACTTTGTCACGCTTAGACACCCGTCATAAAGTCTTTTAATATCGCCCTCAGTCTTAATAGAGCCCTTTAATAAAGTTTCGATGTTATAAAAAACACCAACCACTTGATCTTCCCATTTGGAAAAAACTTCCTTACCAATCTCGGTAAAGATATCTGTCATCATCGTCTTAATCTGTTCTCTACTTAAGCCCATATCAAAGGGGGCAACTAGATATCGATTCAGCTTGGCTACCTTAGCTTGGATAGGTACTACTGTAAGACTGTCAAACAAATTGTTATTATTAAGACTATTAAATGTCTTAAGAGCACCCACAGCATCAAAACCATAACGCTTACCGTAAGAATAGGTTGCATCTGCCTTTTTGGGGGCACATGGGGGGTCTACTGACTTGCTTCCAATTGGACAGCCCATAGCGGACTTAGCAATAGCAATTCTCTTCTTAGCTGCATTTTGGTAAGCATTTCTGTTGCTTTCAAAAATAGTGCTATATATTGCGAGATATTGCAAATTGGTAGGTAACGAGTGAGAGGTCTTCTTGATAATAGACTTAGCCACATTCTTAAGTAACTCATCCCCGTTTAAAATAAGATCGTTACCCTTAATGTCTTTAAGGGTAACTACAACCTCCTCAGCTTCTTCAGTTTGAAGAGCCTCTTTCAAGTCCTTAACTTGAGTTAAGCTCTTCTTAGTACGCTCTTTGTTTACTTTATCAACAAACTCTACTTCAGCTTTTGCATGTCTGTCTGCTTGTCTATCTAAAACAGCACTCTCCAGATCGTTATTGGTGATATAATTGTCAATCACCTTAAAAAGGTGACCCACAAGAGCAGGCCCAATCTCAGCAGATAAATCCAAATAAACTGTTTCTTGTTTGCTATTGGTAGTAACCCCATTTAACATCATAAACATGTCTTTACTAGTCTTAGTAACATAGTTACTAATCTTAGTATCTGCTTGAACCCTCTCCAAAAACTTGGCACTTAATTTATCAATAACAGTCCCTACAACAGCAGCTAGACTTTGAGTTACTTCTTTGTTGAAATCTGTCAAATCGCTATCAGCTCTGGAGTTAAAAAACTTAAAGTAGTTACTTGCCTTATTAGATTGATACCCCTTCAACTTTGAAGCATCCATAAGAGAAGGCACAGCTTGATGTTCCCAATAATGAACACGGATGCTATCTTGCTTACTAGCAATGTCACGAGTAGAGATGCCGTATTTAGAAAAAAAAGCACCAAGGCTGTTTTCGTCCATCATCTGGCGAACATTGGGATTTGGCCCTACTTTTTGGAATTTAGGGGATTGTTGAGTCTTAACTCCAAGAGCATTATTTAGCACCATCGCAAACAAGTGTAAGTTTGCGACTTTTGCATCATTAATATCATCAGCATCACTTGCTATTTTTGTGAAACCTAGACCTTGAGCTACTTTCAATAAAGTTGCTCTTGTCTTTGCAGAACTTTGTGTAGAGGCTAGTCTTACTAAACCTCTGGCAATAATATCATTATTCATACATATCTCCTTAGGATACATAGAGAGTACAAACGCTTATACCATACCCCATCCCTATAAATAAACAACCAATTCAACCCCCTAAAAACCCCATAAACGGCTCTGTGTGAAACACAACGCCATTTTTTTAAAAAATAATCCTTGACATTTTTCTCAAAGGTGCTTATACTTAACTCATCCTCGAAAGTGATGACGCAGTAGACATACGCAGTCGCCCATATCACAAACCTAAACTCCAATGGAGAATAACTATGGCAATGACCAGAAAAAAGACCGCCCCCACAAACTATACTTATGATTGGTTAAACCAAGAAGTGGGTCAAGGTCAAACCCGTTATGAAGAACTATTCCCAAGAATGGCTAGAATTTTAAAAAGTGTCCTCACCAAAGCCTCTCATGAAGAAATTGAGGATGCTATCCAAGAATATGTGTCCTATGCTATCAGCAAAGACAGCCTAGCTCCTCATCTCACTCAAGGCAATGAAGTTCTCATCAGCAACCTAGTTGATTTTTGTGCTAGACACTACTTCTGGAAAACCCAATCAAGAGGCACTCAAATCCTTGACCGCCTCTATAATGGTGTCCGTAGCCATGCTGAACAAAGCAAGGCTTCTCGCTATAAACTTGAAGGGGGTATCGCTAGCCGTGCCGCTAGAATGTCCACCAAAGCCCTCGTGGATATTGAGAACTGCAAAGTTGCTGATGATGTTGCTTCCTTTGAAAAAGAACTCATCTCTCAAAGCATGAAAGGTCGTATCCTCACCGCCTTTACTCGTATCTATGATGGCAAAGGTCAACTACACTACGATGTATTTATGGCTGAAGCCACCCAAGAACTTGGCTCTCAACAAGAAAGAGCCGATAAACTCGGCGTTACCCTCAGACAATACAGAGAACTCATTGCCCAAAACAATGAAACTATCCAACACTTTGGCAAAGAGTTCTTCGGGCTTTAAGCCGGCTTCTGTCCCGCAATACTTGCCTGTGTCACTGTCACAGACCCCCCCAAAGTTAAGGGCATCCACACCGCCCCCCCAGATGGTAAGGGTACGGACATAATTAATACGTTGCTATAATTCGCTGTCAACTCCACCAATGTTAATTGAGTCGCATGGTCTAATGACCCTATTGTTGCATTTTGCTTATATACATATATAGTCGTATGGTTACTCCCACTATGCTCCGTCATAATGATACGATGCTGTCTCCCAATACAAGTTCTCGGGTCAGTAGATAAGTACACACTAAAAGGTGCACCATTGTAAGTCACATAATTTAAGTCATGGTCACCTAAGGTATATGAACTCGTAGGGGAAACGGCGGTCTCCACCGAATGCGATAAACTACCATTCACCTGCACCTTGCCATGGATGTGCAAATCCTGCACATCCAACGCATTCTTTACCGTGAGATTGTCATAGTTCAACACCTTTGAAGGACGAGTTAAGTCAGTCAAGTGTGTGGTGTTATACCTAGAAACTGACCAATATAGGTTAGGTGTCAAAGTCCACTGAGTAGTATAAAGATTAGTCCAACTCTTTGTTAAAGTAAAACGATAAAGCGTTTTTGTCCCTGATGCTGGCACATCTAAATGCAAGGTTGAGGATAAAACAGAACTCTCAGCCACAGCATAAAACGAGCTAGGTAACCAAAACTTATACTCGGTTGCCCCATCCTTCGTTATCGCTACGGGTAAGGTAATAGAACCCGTGGTGTTGTCCATGATGATTTCAAAGACATCACCGGGGTTGAAGTAGTCGTTATCCACTGTGAAGTTGACAAAGGAGGGTGACCCTGTGAGAGTATGTTCGGTTTGAGTATGGGTTACCCGTGCTTGGGATACAAAGGGATACTGCTTAGTCCCATTGGCATTGTAATAGTAATAAGAAGTAGAATCGCTTAGTTTATAAGAACCTTGAATGCTTTGGGCGGTATTCTCCCCATTCTTAACTGTCCATGTCATAGCACTCTCATCCCAAGCTAGAACTGAGTCATAAACGCCAGACCCTTCTCGTTTAGAGGTGATATAGGAACTTAGTGGGGTAGCATCATAGACATGGTTTGCATTAAGAACGATGTTGCCATTTTTATTTATCTTTAAATTACACCATTCCCCTAAGGTTAGGTCTAATGAATCAGCAAGGGTAACATCCCCATAGGAATAAAGGGAATTTACAACATTTAGGGCATTGAAGAATTGAGCCCCCGTATTAAACAACTCTCCTGTTGAGGGGTAGAGATTTAGAAAGCTATCATCTGTAAAGGAAACCGCCGAACTAAATTGTAAAGAAGAGGGTAGGGTCTTTGTAGATAGGAAGTATCTAACCTTAAAATTCCCCACGGTGTAGTTAGAGATAAGGGGGGTAACCCCCCCAGAAAGGTATACTGAAAAACTTGTAGTAGTACCTCCGGTTCTAACGACCTCTAGGTATTCACCAACATTAACATCATCAATATCAGCAATGATTAAGCGAAGCGAAGTCACGGGGGATGTGATGCCGGATAAATCTATCTTCACATTCAACTTCGTGAGGGTGTAGTAATAATAAGAAGAAAAAGGAAACCCCGAATCATAATAAGATAAATCATCATTAGTGAGGGCAATTGTGGGGGTCTTTTTAAAAGCAAGATAAGTCATAAAGTAAACCTTTCATAAGTACAATCCTAACAATAGGACTATACCATAAAAGGTATACTAGATGATGTACCAATTAGTAGCACCATCTGTGGTTAAGGTCACACTAGAATATTGAAGAGGAAGTTCAATAGACGTCTCCCCATCAATTAAGTCCGTATTGCCTCTAGTGATAGTAATTACTTCAGTTCCCGTATTCTTGATAGTCATTTTAAACCCGCCCGAAGTAGAAATACCTACAAGGTCTTCGATAGAGGGCAGAATAACAATAGAGCCTGTTGTATGGCTATTTCCAACAAGAACAATAGATTCCATGATATGAGAGGCGGGGGCGGATAAGGTAAGAGTGCCTCCTGTTACACCACCAAGGTCTCCACTTCCTTGAAACGCACTCTCACCACTATCATAAACCCAAACGTCATACGAAGGTCTTGCAACCTTAATATCAGCAATGTTAACCCAGCTGGTTGTCCCGAGGTCATATTGTAAAAATTCACCGCCCGCTAAAGTACCTAAGTTTACATCAGATAAGCCTGCAAGAGCAGCACCAGATTCATCTGTGCCATTATACCATGTAGATGTAGCACTATCATACTTCAAGACTTGACCGTTAGCTAGTGTCCCTAAAGTGACATTACTCAAATCACCCAAAGCATAACTTGTAGGAACTAATGTACCACCAATATTTAAAGCACCCACATTTAAGGTTGCCAAAGTCAATGTACCACTTGTCGCACCAAGGTTATGAACATCAATATCAAGACCACCCGCATGGGTTACAGTCTTTAAGTAAAATTCCCCATCGGTTGCTAAGAAAAGCATAGATGCTGTGTCAGAACTTCTACTGAAAACAAAACCCATGTCCTTCTTGGTGTTGTCAGCAATAGAGGCAGGTTGAGGGTGCATTACAATCATATTGTCATGCAAGTCAATATGCCCGAGGGATTCACCCGCAGAAAGGATAAGAGTACCACCATTAAAGTTAGTGATGGTAGCCGCGGACACAGCAAAGTGACCTACTTGGAAGTAACTTGGTGTGAAGGTAGAAGCAGTAACCCCATCCAAGAGAGTAGCCGCAACAAGAGCATACTCAGAGTTTGATGTGAGTTGACCATTGATGAAGCCAGTCTTGAAGTGTGATACCACACCGGTAACTTCACCGCTTGTTGGGTCATAAATCATGTGTTCGTTATCGCCGAGGTAAATATCGGTAAGAATGACATTGTTTTCGGGATTGCCAGTGACATCCCTGTTTAATTCGATAGCACCCTTGGTTGCATCAGCCAAGGGCTTTACAATAATCTGGGACTGCTTTAATCCGTAAGACATAACAAATCTCCTAGTTGAGAGAGAATTTTAAAAGAACTTTTAGTCGTCCATATATAACGGTTACAGATAAAGCAAATATTAGGCTAAAAACCAATTAGTCCCATCACACATAAGGGTAGCCATAGAACCCTTTTCTGACATAATAAATGAATCCTCCCCATCTATCGTCTCCCCCTCAGTAGGAGAAATAGTCATATCCATCAAACCCGTTTGCTTGATGTTAATTTCAATACCCGCCATTGCTTCACAACTTGGAGGTAAGTTAATCGCCACAGGGTAGGTATCATCACCAATAAAGTAGTAAACCCTTGGTGAGACAAAATCCGAACGATATACGTGTTTCGATTTCCCGATAATGTTCTCGAAACCATCATACTCAGTCTCTAAGACAGGGGTATAAATGGCAGATTTTAGTCCTGAAAGGACACTAATATGCCATACGGGTTCGTGATGGGGATGGGGTAGGTTATAGTTAAGGATAGGATAACAACGAAATTCCACAAGCCCACCAAAGTTAGGGATAACTAATTCATTACTGCCCGAATAGTTTGCAGTAATCGTTACGGGGTCATCAAAAAGAGAAGATGGTGTCCAATACTCTGGGTCTTCTGGTTCGTATCCCGAATACATATTTGTAGGGTGGGTATATACAAACTGATTATACAGAGCAACGAGTCTCTGAACAGGGCTTGGGACAAGCACTGTTAAAGATGTTTGTGTGGGACTTAACTGCACATAAAAGACATCCCCAGCTACCCCATCAGACGGTAAAGTCACTAGGGGGTTGTTAGTAAGGTAATATCTATAGTTCCCTGAAACAGTGAAATCCAAACTCTTATTAACAATCCCGCCTTGAGCTTCCCATTTACTAGAACTCTCATTGTAGGTTAAAACTTCCCCGTTAGTTGCGGGAAGTGGGATATCCAAGCTAAAGTTGGTATTTACACCTAGAAAACCATCGGTGGATACAACAATACTACTATCCCCCGCCTTCAATGAGTCAAAATAGACATTCTTGGTGGTTTTATCTATTTGAGCAACAACTGTATTCACAGGCTCTTGATTGTATGAGTTACTCTCACCTAATTGCCCGATAAAGGTAATAGGAGTTTCGTTAGTGGTAATCTCGTATTCTCTTTGGTTATAATACCCGCCATTTTGAGGCAAGACCTCAGTATATGCAGGGTCGGGCATCCCCCCACTCAAAGAGAAGGCAACCTTTAACTCTGTGGTATCTGCTATGTCATTATTGCAAGTTACCTTGATAACATAAGTGTAATAGCCCTCTTGGGTATCCATTACAAAAGATGCCACGGGGTAGTTTGCTATGTAAGACTGATCGGGGAAGCCCCAATAGCTATGAGTAGAAATATCAGTCCTTGTTCGGATAACAGGAGAACCCTCAATCTCTAAAATATTTAAAGGCACATAATATCTAGTGGTTCCAGTATTTGCGGTCTTGTATATCGCAATGGTTTCCCCATTTGCAACAGAGGTTGAGCTGTAGTTTAGATAAAGGTAAACGGTAGTCCCTGTGGCTAACCCTAGATTTTGTTCATATACCGTAAAGTTGGAATAGACACCACCATTTACAGCTCCATTTTCAAAGACGGTCTTCCCTTGGAGAATAATTGACCCCTCTGAAGCACCTACATGAGCACCCGCTGGGGTTAAGCGAATATTACCCGCCCTATTCCCGTCTCCTGTACCCCATGATGGGGTGAATATAATATCCCCACCGTTACCATCAACAGTACTATATCCCGTAGAGATAGTAACATTACCACCATTACCGGCATGCCAATCGGCTGGGCCTGTGGTAAGAGTAATATCCCCGCCGTTACCATTTTCATAGCTACCACCAGTGGTAAGGGTAATAGCACCACCACTACCGTTAGAACCATAGTTGGTTTGGAGGTTAATGTAGCCCCCATTAGTAGCCCCACAACCGGTGGTTATACTAACATAACCACCTTCCCCCTCACTAGACCCCCCACCTTCTAATTCTACATAACCACCAATAGCCCCAGAATTGGCATAACCACCCCTAAGACGAACATAACCACCATGCCCCCAAGTGGAATCCCCACCATAAAGTCTAATCTTACCACCATTACTTGCAGTAGAATTTCCCGCTTCTAGGTAGTAATCTACACCCTCAGGAGCAGTATTCCCCTTGAGGTACACCTTATTGGTACTGTCATCATAATAGAAAGCGGCTTTGGATTCCTTACTTGCACCTTGTAAGACAAAACCCCTGTCCCCTGAACCCCAACCAAAATAGCTAGCATCGGGATTGTTGTTTCCCCCATTAATCGGAGACCAACCCAAAGCATTTATCGCATCAGAGGTCGTAAGCAAATAGGTAATAACATTATCAGCAATACCCACAACGGTTAGCTGGTACAACGCCCTTGCCTCCAAAGGCAAGGTTTGGTCTATCTGTTCTACATCAATATAACTCTGATATAAGACTCCCTCAAAGATAAAGTTAGCCTGAGATAGGAAACCACCTTCACCATCAAGAGTCCCACTACTGCTTAACAGATAACGACCATCAAAATAAGTCGCACCCTCATCTAATGATAAATGAGACAAGTCATTATTGATACGCACCCATATAGTATCCCCAACGCTTACTCCCGTAGAGTTATTAGGTAAATAAAGTCTAGGGCTATTATCACCCCCAAAGTCATCTACATCTATCTCAGACACATAATATTTACCTACCGATAATGCAAACCCCGTATCATATACTAGGTTCTCATATTGGTCTGCATACCCCAACTTACGATTATGCCAACCCTCACCACCAAAGACTAGAAAATCTCCCATAGCAAGGTCAGTAATACCTACATCAGATAAATCATCCAAAGCAGTTGCCCCACCACCTGACGGTGCGGCTGGCTCCCAATAATCCTCAGCACTATTGTAGGTCAATACATACCCATTCGTTGGTGTCCCATCAATAAACACATCAGTTAAGCCAGACAACGAAGTTGTATTGGCATCACTCCCGAATGCCCATGATGTCCCATTAAACTTGATAACAGCCCCTTCGGTGGCATCCGTGGTATCTAACTTAGATAGAGCAATAGACCCTGCTAAGTTATCACTAGAAACCACCCCATTACCAATAGAGGTAACACCATCTTTAGTGATAGTAATAGCCCCAGATACGGACTTATTCTTCCAAGAAGAAGTGAGATTATCATAAATAAGGACTTGAGCCACAGAAGGAGAGGAGATACTAGTCCCACCTAGATTGGATAAGGTAAAATCGGAAAAGGAAAAAGCCCCCCCGTTAAGACGAAGGACTTGCCCGGTTGTGCCACCGGTGGTGGATAACTTAGATAGAGCAATAGACCCTGCGAGTTTCGCATTGGTCACTGCCCCATCGGCGATTTTTCCTACGGTAACAGCATTAGCTGCGAGTTTTGCTTCAGTTACAGACCCATCAGCGATGGTGGTGCTAATCGTGGAATTTACCCAATAGTTACCATCCCACACGAGTGCTTGACCGGGTGTTAAGGTATCTAAAACAACATCTGAAATATCATAGAGATGTTCTACGGTAGCGGTTGACCCTAGAGCATTACCCCCTAGAGTTTTACCATCCATGAGTCTGAACTGCTTAGTAGTGGTATTGATGGCTATCTCGTTATTACGACCCCTAAATTGGTTCATTTGGGCGGTCGTGCCAACATAGATGCCATTGACGTTTTTTACTAGGCCAGTTGACATTTATGAATCCTTTAAAAAATATTAAAACGCAACGGGATTCAATGAAGAGTTAATGATAACCCATGATGAGCCAGTGGACATAACTTCAATGGACTTATATTCATTAGAGACATCACTAAGGGTTACATCAAAACTACCACCATCTGTAACATTTACAGATGCTCCACTATTATGTACAATGATATAACGACGACCATAGAACAAAGAGCCTACACCATGATAAACATTGTTAGCATTTACTGCAGGCAAGGTAACAGTTGAACCACCGTTTGCTACATATACAACGTGATTACCTAAAGTGACATTGCCACCAGTGGTAACTTGACTAAAAAAGTTTTGTGCGGAAGGAATAGGAATACCACCACGAGTAGCACCATCACCAACTCTTAAAACTTTAAGACCGGTATCACAACCTAAGTCCCCATTTGCGGAAGGTCTGATAGCACTTGTGGTATTGTAATCGGCGGTTAAACCATTTGTGTAAAAAGATAACGAGGCTTTAGTTGTAATAGCCATGATTCGACTCCTTGTTAAGAGATATATACTTCATATATACCTATCTCCTTATAAAGGATTTATCACCCCTCATTAGTCTCTAACTCACCAACCCCAAAATAAACATAAAAATTCCCCCTCACATGAGCACTCCCAATATCCTCCACCCTCTCCCACTCCATACAAATATCCCCCCTCACAGATAAACCATATTTACCCCGACCCATGTAATACAAAACCCCCTCTTGAACCAACCTTAAATCCAATTGCTCTGTGCAGTAATGCACCAGCATCATCCCATTTAAACTCGTTACTTCTAAAGGGCTCAAAAGGTTTAGGGTCTCTTGGCTTATTCTTTCTATCTCTAAATAACAGTTATACATCTTTATCTATCCTCTCTAGGCTAAGTACATTTCTATGACATCTCTAAAATAAATCGTGGTGTCCTTATACCCTACTAGAAAGATAGGAGGGTTAAGCCCTTTTACCATACTCAAATCTAAAGTGTCTAGCTCTCTTATCGTAGTGTTATCCTCACTAAAATAATAGTAATAGTCCTTCACCTCATCCCCATGCCTTGTATAGCCCTTTTTTTGTTCCACAGCTGATGCCAATAAACTCCCAAACTCCTCCACTCTCGTTAAAAAAATATCCACAGACATCAAAAATCCCACCGGCGGTAAAGTAGGTTTTGCACACTCTTGTAAATATGTCCCACTACACCGACTCATATATGCCTTATCTAATTTCCAATCTGGCACTTTTAACAATAAATAGATTTGGTCTGAACAAGACCCTATCACCAAAAAAGGACACTTCTCACTATTATCCATCATCGGGAGTAAATGCCATTCCTTAAGGTCATAGTCCCTTTCTAACTTCTTCAACACTTGCCTATTGTGGTGGGACTCATACCATGCTAAGTATTGTGACCCCACCATAGAGATGACCCACTCTTTCTGGTATCCTAAATACGGGTCATCATAATAACAAGGTTTTGGCTTCGGAGGCAACTCCCCAATCGCCTCCGAAACATCTATCGCTTTCTTTATGATGTCTATCATAAACACCTCTCTCTCTCAGGATTTTGTTATGTCCGAAATTATACTTCAAGATAGCTTCTTCTCTCATGAATGCGATTATTCTAAACTACCTCTCAATATTATCCTAGATAAAATAACTGCAAATCCATGGACTTATATTGACTTACCACTAGAACTCAGAAACAACCCCCTCGTTCAAGAACATGCTGTTAAAACAGCCCCGTTCCTCATCTCCCGCATGGATTACTCCATAGATGACCCCCTATGTTATGTTGCCATAAACAAAGACCCCATGGCTCTCAGGTTTATCCACTACAACCACCGCTCAGAAAACTTGGTAAAAAAGGCAATTTCTGCTAACTATAGAGCTGTCATCCACGCAACCTACAACCTCAAACAAGAAGAGTCCTTCGTTAAATGGTGCTTAAATGTTTCTCCAAACACTGCTCTCATCATTCAAAGAGCTAATCCTTCAAGTACCCTTATTAAAACGGCTGTCTTGTGGCAAAAATGTAAAAATGCTAAATAACTCCTATACCAAACAAGAGCTTATCCAAGCCATCACCCTAGATACCGATATCGTTTATCGCATCCCCAAAGTCTACCTCAAAGATAAAGATATCGCCCTCTGTGCCATTCAGAACTTCTTCCCCTACCAAACTCAAGAATATGTCAAAAGCGAAATATTCCATGTCTTCCCCCCTTCCATCCAATACGACCCCGACATAATCGCCGCAGCTTGGGAAGCTGAAGGCATCTCTGCCCTCTACTATATCCGTGACCACCCCTCTATCTTCTCCGATAAAGACTTCTGGCTCAAAACCCTTGCCCGTCCCTATCGTAATGTCACTGACCCCTCTTACCTCTACTACTACCTCAAAGAACCCCTCAAATCTGATGTTGAGATACTTGCAATCCTATGCTCTATCTCTTCCTCTAAGTTTTACTACAGCCTCCCCCAAGAAATCCGGGAGAATGAACAACTTCTTAACCTCATCGTTGAAAGAAAAAAATAAGATGTCTATTCACACCATCGCTAAAGACCTCTGTGACCTCATCCAGAAAAAAAACCAAGCCTATGGTAATGCCTTCGATAAAACCGAAGATATCCTCAAAATCCTCTACCCAGATGGCATCCAACCCAATCAATACAAAGACGTTCACGTCCTTGTGAGGATGCTCGATAAAATGTCCCGCATCGCTAAAGATAATGACCCCTTTGGTGAAAGCCCCTACCAAGACCTCGCAGGGTATGCCTTGTTATCCCTACAAAGACTAGAACAAGAAAAAGAAGAAATCGTATATAAAACCCCCAAGTAATGCTCATATGAAATCTCATGACCCCGTGTGCAGGTCAACCCTAGATTATTAAATCCACACCATATATATAACTAAACTTACAAACAAAGGATTTACACCTATGAGTATCCAAGAACTCGCTTCTCTTATCCAACACCACAACAAACTCTATTGGGAACAAAACACCCAAGCCATCAGCGATGTAGAATACGATGCCCTCGTTGAACAACTAAGAACCCTCGACCCCACACACCCACTCCTCAATGAACTTGGTGGCTTCGATGAACTTGGCACTAAAGTCTCCCATGAAAAACCCATGCTCTCCCTCGATAAGTGCTATGATGAACCCACCCTCAATAAGTGGGCTTCCAAGTTCAAAAGTGGCTTTGTCGTTATGCCCAAAATTGACGGAATGGCTTGTTCCGTCATCTATAAAGGGGGCAAGTTCATTCAGGCTTCCACAAGAGGCGATGGCAAAGTCGGGGAGGATATCTCCTCCAATGTTCAATCACTCGTCCCCAAAGCAGTCAACGAACTCCTTGACTTTGAAGTTCGGGGCGAACTCTTTATGCCCCTCTCCTCCTTTGAGAACCACTCCACCACCTTCTCTAACCCCCGTAATGCAGTCGCTGGCTCTCTCAAACAAAAAGACGGCTTAAACTCCAACCTCGGTATCCAATTCCTCGCCTACGACCTCATCTGCGATACACACCCCACCCTCGCAGAACGCTTCAGCGTCTTGCAAGGTATGGGTTTTACCGTCCCCCCATTCCAAGTCATTCACACCGACCTTCAAAAAGCCTTCGATAAGGTCTCCCTTGAAAGAGCCTCCTTTGACTATGAACTTGATGGGGTGGTCTTTAGAGTGAATGATACCCAAGAGTATGAGAATGCTGGGTTTACAAGCCACCACCCCAAAGGTGCTTTGGCTTACAAGTTTCAAGGCGATGAAAAACCCACCTTCCTTAGAGGTATTGAATGGCAAGTAAGCCGCACAGGCGTTATTACTCCTGTAGGTCTTATTGACCCCGTTCGTTTAAGTGGGGCAGTCGTTAGTAGGGTTAGCTTGCATAATGTAGGCTTACTCAAGAGTAAAGGCTTCTCCCTTAACTGCGAAGTCATGGCTTGCCGTAGGGGTGGGGTTATCCCTCACTTAGAAAGAGTGCTTAAAGACGGAGACCAAGCAATCGAATTGCCTAGTCAATGTCCTCAATGCTCTGCCACTACTACCTTACAAGGCGATTTTCTTTACTGCTCAGGTAAAGACACTTGCTTTAGTGCCTTGACTAGAAAGGTTGCTCACTTCATTGACCGTATGGAGATTGAGGGCATTGGTCTCTCATGGGTAGAAAAACTCGTTGAAGCTAAACTCGTTGCCACACCCATTGACCTTTTTACCTTGACTGCTGAAAACCTTGCTAAACTAGACAATATGGGGGAGACCCGTATTGAAGGTTTTCTAAGCACCATTGGTAAAGCCAAGCGTGTCCCCCTTGAGAAGTTCTTACAATCTCTCGGTATCCATACTCTCGGTCGCTCTGCTTCGGGTATCCTTGCTTCCACCTTTAAAGACTTGCAGTCTATCCGTGCCTTGCAATACCAAGACCTTGAAAAACTCGAAGGCTTTGGCGAAGTCATTGCTAAGTCTATTGTTGATGGCTTACAAGCCAATGCCTCTCTCATTGACGGCTTGCTTGCCCATGTCAGTATTGACAATGGCAGTGCAAAGGTCGGGGGGCTTAGTGGCTTGAGTTTTCTTTTTACGGGGACTTTGAGTATGAAACGCAATGAAGCTGAAGCTAAGGTTATTGAGAATGGTGGTAGTGTGGCTTCCTCTGTATCCAAGAATTTAAGCTATCTTGTGGCTGGAGAGAAGGCTGGGTCGAAACTCGACAAAGCCAACTCTCTTGGGGTTAAGGTTATTACAGAGAGTGAATTTTTAGCGATGCTTTAAGTTTAGGTCTGTTATTTGTCATATCTTTACTCATATAGTAGTAATATGACAAAAAAGGAGACCCTATCATGTATTGGTCAATGGATTGGTCAAAAGACCCCCAAGTAGCTATTCAACAAGTTAAAGAACACTTTGTCCGTTTTGACCGAGCATCTGGTCGTGTTCTACCCATTTCTCTCATGAAAATCCGATATACTGACAGAGAGAAAGAATATGATAAGATGCTCCAAATTTACCCCGAAGTAGATGAATTTAGAGTACGGGCTTTCTTTAACCACCTCACTCAAGCCGTTCCCCCTGAACCAGCCTCCCTTATCATTAAAGGAGGTCGCATGCCTTACATGAGCACACCAGATTTCAAATTCATCAACGACCGTGTATTCCTTCGAGCGTTCAACAAAAAATGATAGAGTCTATTAAAAAAAACCCCATAAAGTTCTACAGCTTCAAACTGAAGAACATGTCCTTACAGGACAAGTTAGAAGTCTTGAAGGTGTTTTTGTCTCAAGATACTTATGGCATCCCTGTTGAGTTATATGAGAACCTTCTTAAAGAGGAAAGGGATATCACAAACCGCTTACTTTTAAGCAAACGGTTCATTAGATATGGACAGAACCCCAAACTAGGAGAAAACCGATGCTTCACGAAGTAAAGCATAAGAATGCGATGTTTGCTGATATTATGGCAAGAAACCCTTATGCCATTTGTTATACTAAAAAAGGGGAGTATCCACCGGAGCTTCTTCTTGCCATTAGACTTAAGCACTATTCTCAGGTAAATAAACCCTTTGGTAAGTTTACTAAAACAACCTACCACACCTATGCCCCTTTTCCCTTGTGTCTTCAGTATGTGTATCATTCCCCTTGTAATGATGCCTTGCTTCTAGCTTTCTTATAAAAGGATAATCCTATGCTACCTCAACTCCGAAACCAAAAGTTTGCTGATGCAGTTAAAAATGACCCTTATGTTCTAGGCATGATGGCTCAAGACCTAAGGGATAACTACCCCAAAGATTTACAACTCGCAGTTAAAATCCACTACTACAGCCAACAAGAAGGCAAACTACCCTATGGTCGTCTTGTCAGGGTTAAATACCAAACACATTT